>Ga0187892_10002872_pt1 | contig 32945 bp, 36 predicted proteins | sample MA1701073metaG_FD_139345 | JGI IMG/M metagenome (GOLD analysis project Ga0187892, IMG submission 139345) | Bio-ooze microbial communities from a basaltic lava cave in the Kipuka Kanohina Cave System on the Island of Hawaii, USA - MA170107-3 metaG ...
CGTATGCGTAAAGCTTCTCCATGCGCCATCCTCGCCGACCTCCTTCCGGCCGCAAGGATGAATCAGAGTTCGCTCAACTTGGGAATCCGCTACGATTCAACTCGACCCCAACCCGCTCTAGGGAAGGACGCGAAGCGGGGGAGCGCCTCTCTTGGCAATTCCGCAAGCAAAAAAGGGCGGCAGAGCCGCCCCTTTCGCATTCGTTCCGTGTACCGACAGATCAGAGCTTCTGGTTTGCGTGCAACGCCCAGGCGCGCGCCAAATCGGCGTATTTCGGATCGGTCTTCACCGACTTGAATGTTTCGATCGCCTCGGCCTTTTTCATTAGGTTGAGCTGGATGCGGCCGAGAAGAACCCGCGCTTCGTCTGGCGCCTTGAGGCCCGGCTTCGACAGCCCGGAGGTGACGAGCGCGAGCGCCTTGTCGTTGTCGCCGTAGGTTTCATAGGCTTCGGCGATCTTGATGTCGTCGTCGCCCTTGGCGCTGCCCGACGCTGCGGATGCCTGGCCGGCGATCGTCGCCTTGTCGGCGGTCGATTGCTGCGTCGCCTGCGTCCGCAAAGCGCGCTGGTTCGCAGTCGAGAGGACGCCCGCCGCGAACCCCTTGTCGAGAGCCCGCTGAGCTTCGCCGGGCAGCCCGAGTTGCATCGCAGTTTGCGCCATTTCCACGTAGTCGTCGGCGGTCTGCAAGGTGCCCGCCGCCAGGCCAAGGCGAAATACGTCGAGGCTGTAATGCTCGGTCATGTCGGCGCGACTGTGAAGCGTATTGACGAGGTCGCTCCAGTAATCCGGGGACGGATAGAATTCGACGAGCTTGAAGAGCGCGTCCCTGGCCGCCGGATTGTTCTTGAGCTTCACGGCGCTGAAAAGGGCGATCTGCAAATAGGCCTCGTCGGGCTTCTGGCCGGCCTGCTCGGCGGCGCGAGCCGCATTCTGGCTGATGTCCAGCGCTTTCTGGTAGTTTCCGCTGAAATAGTGCGCCTGCGCGACAATTGAGATCACAACGGGATCTTGGCCCACTTCAGCGAGATGGCGGTCGCCGTAAGCGATCGCCTTCGCGTAGTCCTTAGTCGTCAGAGTGAGCTGCGCGAGATTCTTCAGCCGCTGCCCTTTCTCGTCCTGCCCCCAAGCATTGGTGTTGAACGCGGCTTCGGCGGCTGTCGTCGCGCAGGCGTAATCCTTGAGGTTCAGGCAGACATAGGCCTTCATGTCCTGCACGGCCATTTCCTCAATCGGCGTCTTCGGAGAGATGGCCTCTGCTTCGTTCACCTTGGCGAGCGCCTCGGTCCACTTCTTTTCCAGCGCGAGCTGCTGCGCCGCCTGAAGCGGCGCGGCGACTTTTGCGCCAATCTTGCCGGGCTTCGCCTTCTTGGTCTTTTTGGACTTCTTGTCGTCCTGGGCGTGGGCCGCCGTTGACGTTGCAAGCGTTGCGACCGGCGCGATCGCCGTCGCCATCACGAGTGCGGCTGCAAGCTTCTTGAGATTATGCATAAGAGACCCTTCCTCGATCAAACGCGTGACTTCGCTTCGAAACCGTTCCCGCCTGAGGCGCCCTGATCGCAGCCTGAGGCGCGCCCCGGCGGTTCTTGCGCGGCCCGACGCCCAAATCCTCTCGCCGCGCATTTTGCCCGAAATGCGGCGCAATGAGAGCCGCCGCAGGGCTATGTCTTCTGTTTGGCGAGGATCGCCCAGGCTCGCGCCAATTCGGAATATTTCGGATCGGTGGTGATCGACTTGAATGTGCTGATCGCTTCCGCCTTCTTCTTCAGGTTGAGCTGGACGCGGCCCAAAAGCAGGCGGCCTTCGTCGGGCGCCTTGAGACCGGCCTTCGACAGCCCGGTCGCGAGCAGCGGAAGCGCATTCTGATTATCGCCGAAGGTCTCGTAAGCCTCGGCGACCTTGATATCATCGTCGCCCTGCGGACTCGCGGACGCGGCGGCGGCTTTCCTCGCGAGGCCCGCCTTGGCGGCGGCGGCCTGTTTGCCGGCCTCCGTCTGCAACCGCTTCTGACGGGCGGCTTCCGGGCCGACGCCGAGGACCCCCGCGGCGAAGCCTTTGTTGACGATGCGAAGCGTTTCACCCGGAAGGCCCTGCTGGAGCGACATTTCGCCCATCTGCATGTAGTCGGCGGCCTTCTTCAATCCGCCGGCCGCATCGAGAAGACGGAGCGCGTCGAGCCTGAAGTGGTCGCTGGTTCCCGTTTGGGCCTTCAGGGTGCCGACGAGCGAGGCCCAGTAATCCGCTGACGGATAATAATCGACCAGCTTGAACAGCAAGTCCTTGTTGACGGCGCCGTTTTTCAGCTTGTAGGCGCTCGCCTGCGCGATCTGCAGGGTCCCCTTTTTCGGTTTCTGGCCGGCGCGCTCGGCGGCCCGGATAGCGTCTTGGCTCAGCTGCAGGGCCTTGGTCCAATTCCCTTGCTGGTAATAGGCCTGCGCGACGAGCTCGGCGAGATCAGCGCTTTGGCCGACCTCGGCGAAGTGGCGCTCTGCGTACGAAATGCACTTCGCGTAGTTGCGGATCGTGTAATTGATCTGCGAGAGATATTTGAGACGCCTGCCCTTTTCACCCGCTGCCCAGGCGTTGGTCTTGAACGCTGCCTCGGCGGCGGCGGCGGCGCACGCGCTGTCGCGCAAATTGGAGCAGACGTAGACCTTGAAGTCCTGGACGACCATCTCCTCGTAAGCGGTCTTCGGCGTGATCGCCTCCGCTTCCTTCACTTTGGCGAGAGCGCCCCTGAAGTCGCCGGCTTTCGCCGCCGCCTGCGCTTCCTGCAGCGGCTTGCCGACCTTGGCGCTGACGGTCTTCTGCGCGAAAGCGGCCGTCGGGATCGTCAGCACCGCTGCGGGGGCGAGCGCCGTAGCCAGAACAAGCGCGGCCGCGAACTCTTTGAGTTTTCGCATATTCCAAGCCTTTTCGAACCGGGCCGTGATATTGTTACGCGCCGGCGAGATGTCAATCGAGGGGATCGTCACTCGAGATATTGCTCGTTGCCGGCGAAGCCGATGCGCGTGACCTTCTCGCGCTGCGCCATCGCGAGCACTTTCGCCACCGTGTCGTATTTCGACGCGCGATTCGGCCGGAGGTGGATTTCCGGCTGCGGAACTTCGCGCGCCGCGGACCGGAAATAGTCTTGAAGCACGGTGAAATTAGGCACCGCCGATCCGTTCCAGAACACGGTGCCGTCGAAGTCGATTTCGAGATTGACGACTACTGGATCGGATGTCGGCGGCGGGGCGTTGGCCGGCGGGTTTTCCATCTTCACCGCATGCGACTGGATCGGAATGGTGATGATCAGCATGACGAGCAACACCAGCATGACGTCGATCAACGGCGTCGTGTTGATGTCCATCATCACTTCGCCTTCTTTGGTTTCAGTGACGCTCATCGACATAGTGAACCGGCCTTTCCGACTGCCCTACGCAACTTCAAACACATGCACCCGAGTTCAGCGGCCCGCCGCTCTCTGGGGTTCCGTAATGAACGAGACCTTGATGATCCCGGCGCGCTGCACGTCGATGATCACCCGCCCGATATATTCGAAGGCAGTCTCGCGATCGGCGCGAATGTGGATTTCGGGCTGCGGCTTCTGCACCGCGACCTGTTTCAGCCGTTCGAGCATAGCGTCGCGATCCGCCATCTCCTCGAGGCCCCAATAGGTGGTGCCGCCCGCGGAGATGCTGATCACGACGTTTTCCGGCTTGGTCTCGTTGGCGATGTTGGTCGCCTTCGGGAGTTCGACCTGGACAGTGTTGATGACGACCGGAATGGTGATCAGAAAGATGATCAGCATGACCAGCATCACGTCGACGAGCGGCGTCGTGTTGATGGCTGTATTCAGCTCGTCTTCTTCTTCCGTGGAGAGGCCTGAAATGGCCATGACGTCAGCCCCTGCGCCTCACGTCCGACATGCGCGTGCCGCTGACGATGAACACTTCGAGATCGTCCGCGAAGTGACGCAGCCCGTTGATGATCTTCTTGTTGCGGCGGACGAGCAGGTTGTACGAGGCAACCGCCGGAACGGCGACGAAGAGACCGAGGGCGGTCATGATGAGCGCCTCGCCGACTGGTCCTGCGACCTTGTCGATGCTCGCCTGCCCGGCGACGCCGATCGAGATAAGCGCCTTCAGGATGCCCCACACCGTTCCGAACAGCCCGACGAAGGGTGAGATCGAACCGACGGTGGCGAGGAAGGCGATGCCGCCCTGCAGACCGCTGGCGATGTCCTCGACCGAGCCTCGGAGCGCGGCATTCACCCACTCATAAAGGCTGATCTTGTCGCGCAGGGTCTTCTGATGATGTTCCGCCGCCCTAAGGCCGTCTTCCGCGACTTTGCGATAAACGCTGCCCGACGCGAGCGAGTCGATGCCGTCGGCGATGGTCTTGCCCGACCAGAAACGGCGCGCCGCCGTTTTGCCTTGGCCGCGCAGATTGCTCTGCACCATGAACTTGGTGATGAAAATGTACCAAGAGCCGACCGACATCAGCGCGAGGATCAGCAGCACCGCCTTTGACACATAATCGCCCTGCACCCACAGCGCGCGGAGCCCGTAGGGGTTTTCCTCACCGCCCTCGACGACGTCCTCGATCGGCGCGACGACCTCTTCTTCGGCCGGAACCGCCTCGCCCTCGATCGGCGCCAAACTTGGATCCAGGCTCGGATCGACGGGCGCGTTGGGGTCCACCTCCGTCGGGACGGCTTCTTCCGTCGTAGCGGGGTCGTCCTGCGCCCAGGCAGGAACGACGACAGCCAAAGCGGCGATGACCGCAGCGGCTCCGAAAGTCAGGTTTCTTGCGCTTGTCATAGTTCCATTCCTACGCTTTCAATCCCCTTGTGGACCTTTTGTTTCAGGCGTCTTCCAAGTTAAACGTGACCGATATTGTATACCAACTGGCCACCGGTTTGCCCTCGGTCATCGCCGGCAAAAATCGCCACCTGCGCGACTCGTTGAGCGCTGCAGTATCGAGCGCCGGCACGCCGCTGCTTTTTGCGACTCTGGCGTCAGCGACGCGCCCGTCCTCCGTGACATAGAGCTGAAGCGTCACCGTTCCTTCCTGCTCGAGCCGCTTGGCCGAGGGCGGATAAGGCGGTTTCGATGGCGGCCGCTTCGGATCGATGCGCACTTTCACTGTAGGGCCTGAGACCGGCACTGTGCTTTGCGTCTGCGTGATCGCCGTCTGCGAGGTCACGGCCGAATCGATGACGATTTCAGGCGGCGGCACGTAAGGGGGCGGCTCGACCAGCTCCGGCGGCGGCGGCGGCGGCTCGTTTTCCGGCGGCGGAGGCGGTTCGCTGATGATGTCCGCCTGAAGTTCTTTGAGCTTCTCGGCCGCCTTGAAGGCCAGTCCCGAGGCGAACATGAAAATGACGGCGGCGTGAAAGGCAAGGACGGCGGCGATGCCGATCCATCGTTGGCTGCCTTTTGCACCTTCTATTTGATAGTCTTCCACGTTGACCGACCGAGTTTATCGCTGACCAAGCGCCGTCAGGCGCGGCATTTCGAAAACCGAGAGACGAATCGCCCGGCCGCTGACGCAACCACTCCGGGACGCGGAGCGCACGCTAAAGGTTCGGCTCCTCCGCCATGCGCGCGCGGAAGACCGGGCGCTCGATGCGCCGGCATAGCTTTGTTGTCGATTGCTTGCCCCAAACGACACCCCTTCAAGACAAACCTGACCGACTTGAACGGCATTTGCAACGGCCATTCCGGCAGCCGCAGCGTTCGAAACCGCACCGTTGCCAAGTTGCGCCGGCCTAGTGTTTGTCTTCCCCGCTCGGTCGCCCATGCCAGTCCTTCGGCATCCGGTGAACCCCCCAGCCGGACAGCAGCGCCCTGTTAGTCTGTAACAGCGATCCGGTTAAAAAGCAATCTATCTAATCCGCGAACCCCTCCTTGGGTTGCACCTGCAGCGGTTGTCTACGGACATTTCATGCCGGGAAATCCCCGACGCAAGCCGTCCTAACGGATCAGATTGCTTAACGAATCAATTGGCTGGGGCGCTAGGATTCGAACCTAGGAATGGCGGAACCAAAATCCGCTGCCTTACCACTTGGCGACGCCCCAAAAGGAGGGCGCCTGATAGCGCCTAAACCATTCGCGCGCAACGCGTTCAGGCTCGCCCTTCGAGTGCGCTTACATTGCAACAGAGCGGCGCCGACGCTATAGGGGCCGGCTTCAAATCGGAGTGTAGCTCAGCCTGGTAGAGCACTAGCTTCGGGAGCTAGGGGCCGGAGGTTCGAATCCTCTCACTCCGACCAGTCGACCCGCATCACAAGATAGGGAGCGTCGGACGCCCCGGCTCAGATCATTGCGCTGTAGCTGGCGTGGGCGTCTCTTCGCGTCGGAGTTTGAGGCCGAAGCCGGTCCATTTGAACGCCGCAGCCAGGAGCAGCGTGAACAGCGCGCCGGTGTAGCAAAACAGCGCCCACGGAGCATAGTCGGCGGTCGGCACGCCGACGACGCCAGCCATGTAAACGGCGGAGACTGTCCAGGGCAGCACCGGCTCGATGATCGCCGCGCCGTCTTCAAGCGTTCGCGACAGATTCTCCTCGGCAAGGCCGCGTTTGACATAAGCGTCCTTGAAGAGACCGCCGACCAGCAGCGCGGTGACGCCATAGTGGCTGATCAATGCGATGGTCATCGCTCCTGCCGCGGCCGCCGCGGCTATCAAGGTGAATGTCGATCTCGCGATCATAAGCAGGCGCCTGACAAGGGCGTCAAGCGCGCCGGAGACCTCCATCGCGCCGGCGAGAATGAAGGCGGCGAGGATGACGATTAGCGTCTCCGACATCGAATAGACGCCGCCGCGCTCGACGAGCTTCGCAAACCCGGCGCTCGCCGAGGCGGGATCTGCGCCGGACGAGGCGATCATATTGACGTCGAAGCCGCGCATGGCCGCCTCGACCGCGTCGGCGACGGAGAAGCCTTGTGCGAAAATTCCGATGATCACGGCGACGAGCGAGGAGGCGGCGATGCCGAGCGCCGGCGGCGTCTTCGCGATGACCGCGGCGATTACGACGAGCGGCGGGAGCATGGCGAGGATGGGCAGATCGTAAACGCATTCGATCTCGGCGATGAGGCTCGCCGCCTTGTCCGCCGCAGTCGCGCCGGCTCCGCCGACCAGGAGATAGACGGCGAAGGCAATCACGAAAGCCGGCACAGACGTGTAAAGAAGGTGTCTGATGTGGCGGTAAAGCGGGATCCCGACGGCGATGGCGCTGATATTTGTCGTGTCGGAGAGCGGCGACAGCTTGTCGCCGAAATAAGCGCCGGAGACGACTGCGCCGGCGACTACGGGGAGCGGGGCGTCGAGAGCCGCAGCCATCCCCATCATCGCCACGCCGACGGTGCCGGCCGAACCCCAGGACGTGCCTGTCGCGATCGACATGAGCGACGTCGCGAGAAACGCCGTCAGCACGAGGTAGTCGGGACTGACGAGGCGCAACCCATAGGCGACAAGATAGGGAATCGTGCCGCTGAGCATCCATGTCCCGATGAGCATGCCGATGGCGAGCAGGATGAAGATCACCGGGAGGACGGCTGCGAATTTCTCGCCGGCGGCGCGCTCGATGTCGGACCAGCCGGCCCCAAGACGAACGACGGAGGTGCTGGCGACGGCCGCAGCGCCGAGCATGGCGACCACGATGGTCGAGCCGCCCGTCTTGAATGCGACTGCGCCGACGACGAAAAAAAACAGCATGGCGACGAAGGGAAGAATCGCCTCGGCGAACGACATTTCGCCGGCGCTCCGCTTCACGCGAGCGCCTCGCATAGATCGTCGATGAGCGCTTCTGCGCCCTCAAGGCCGATCGAAAGGCGGATCAGGCCCCTGGGCAAACCCGCCTTGGCGAGCGCTTCGTCGTTGTCGCGCCGTTGCGGGGTGATTGCGAGGCTGCCGAAGCCGCCCCAGCTGACGCCGAGCTTTATTCTCTTCAACCGATTCAGCGTACGGACGATGTCGTCATATCCGTCCCGCTTCAGTTCGAAGCTGAAAAGTCCGGATGTTCCGCGCAGCGGCGTCGGCGGCGCCCCATCCTTGCAGGCGAGCAGGGGATGATGCACTGCGCGGACGGCCTCGTGACCGAGGAGATAGCGCGCAACTTCAAGCGCATCGCTCTCGTGCTTGGCCATTCTAATAGGCAATGTGCGGAGGCTGCGGATCAGGAGCCAAGCGTCGAAGGGAGACGGGGTCGCGCCGTTCAGCATGAAGGCCTTGGCGAAAATCGCTTCGATCAAGCGCCGCGAACCGGCGGCGACGCCGCCGAGCACGTCGCCATGTCCGCCGATGTATTTCGAGCACGAATGCACGACGAGATCGGCGTCCAGAGGGATCGGTTTCTGGAAGAGCGGCGTCGCCCAGCTGTTGTCGACGACGGTTATGACGCCGCGCGAGCGCGCCATCGCGGCGACGGACGCGATATCGACGATGCGGAAGGTCATCGTTCCCGGCGACTCGATCCAGATGAGTTTCGTATTCGGACGGAGCGCCCGCTCGACGCTCGCCGGGCCGGTGTCGAGGAGGCGGTCATGTTCAATCCCCAAGCGCGCGAGTTCGTCTGCAAGCTGCAGAATCGGTCCGTAGGTCTGGTTGACGAGAAGGATGTGATCGCCGCCGCTGAGAAGGCCGTGGAGAATGGCGCTCATCGCGCCCATTCCCGAAGCGAAGGCCTTGGCGGCCTCGGCGCGCTCAAGCGCGGCGATCAGGTCTTCAAAGATTTCGACTGTAGGGTTGCGTCCGCGTCCGTAGACGCGATGCGAGAATTCATCCTCTAGCCCGGCGGCGAGGGACTCAAAGTCCGGAAAATGAAACAGCGCGATCTGGGCGATCGGCGGCGCCGCGCCGGGGCCTGCGTCCTGCGTGCAGATTGCAAGGTCGAGAGGATCGATCAACGATGCTTTCCGTTTCGTTCGGTCGCCGCTAGCTTGGCGCTTAAGAAGTGCGAGGCCGCCATGTCCGTCCGTTTCTTCACGCGGGTTTCAACCTGCATATTTGCGGCAATGATGGCTGCGTCGCTCGCGGCTTGCAATCGAGGCCGCGAGACCGCCGATGCGGTCTATTTCGGCGGGCCGATCTACACAGGCCTGGTGAGCGCGCCGACGGTCGAAGCCGTCGCCGTTAAAGACGGCGCAATTCTTATGGCGGGTCGGCGCGCCGAAATCGACGCCTTGACTGGGCCGCAGACGGACGTCGTCGACCTTAAGGGCGCGGCGATGTTTCCGGGCTTCGTCGACAGCCACGCGCATCTCTTCGGGATCGGGATGCGCGAGCTGACCCTCAATCTCGAGGGCGTCGCCTCGATCGCCGAGCTTGTCGAAATCGTCGCCGCCAATGTCGTCGAGTCGAATGCCGGAGAAGTCGTCTACGGCCGCGGCTGGATCGAAACCGGCTGGCCGGAGAAACGGTTTCCGACGCGAGACGATCTCGATCCGATAAGCCCCGACAACGCAGTCCTCCTCGTTCGCGCCGACGGTCACGCGCTCGTCGCCAATTCGGCTGCGCTGAAAGCCGCGGAGATCGACGAGAGGACGCCCGACCCGACAGGCGGGCGGATCGAGAGGGACGCAGACAGACGCCCGACCGGCATGCTGATCGACAACGCCATGGCGCTCGCCGAGAAGCTGATCGCCGCCCCGGGCCCCGCCCAAAAGGAAGAGGCCTACCGCGTCGGCGCGGAAGTTTACGCCGCGTACGGATGGACCGGGCTCCATAACATGTCGCAGGATCCCAGCGACGTTTCCATGATCGAGCGTCTCGGCGACGAAGGCGGCGTTCCGATCAGGGTTTACAACGCGATCGAGCCCAAGGGGCTCGACGCGCTGGCGCGCTCCGGCCCGCGCGCAAACAAGAACGGCAAGGTCGTGACCCGGGCGGTCAAACTTTATGCCGACGGCGCTCTGGGCTCGCGCGGGGCGGCGCTCCTTGCTCCCTATACGGATCGCCCTGACACGAGCGGACTGACTTTGATGACTTCGGAGGAGGCGGCGACCGCGCTCAAAACGGCCCGCGATGCGGGCATCCAGGTCTCGGTTCATGCGATCGGCGATCGAGCCAACCGCGCAGTCCTCGACTGGTATGAGGCGTCGCGGGCGGCAGCCGGGCCGGAATGGCGGTCGCGTCCTTCGCCGCGCTGGCGCATCGAGCATGCTCAAGTCATCAATCCGGCGGACATCCCACGCTTCGCCAATCTCGGCGTCATCGCGTCGATGCAGCCGAGCCATGCGATCGGCGATCTCTACTTTGCGCCGGCCCGCCTCGGCCCGGAGCGCCTCAAAGGCGCCTATGCCTGGCGGAGTCTCCTCGATTCCGGCGCCGTCATCGCCGGCGGCTCGGATGCGCCGGTCGAGCGAGGCGACCCGGCGATCGAATTCTACGCCGCCGTCGCGCGCAAGAGCCTCGATGGGTATTCCGACGACAATTGGCATGCGGAGGAAAAAGTTTCGCGCGCCGAAGCGCTGACGATGTTCACCGCGGCGCCCGCTTACGCCTCATTCCGAGAAACGGAGCTCGGAACGATCGAGAAGGGGAAGCGCGCGGATTTTTCGATCTTCTCGAAGGACCTGATGACGGTTCCCGAGGTCGAGATCCTCCAGGCGAAAGCGGTCATGACCGTCGTTGACGGCGAGGCGGTCTTCTCCCAGACGGAAGAGGGCTCGGCCGACCATTGATTGGCCGCGCTGTGCGCACGACCGAGGCAATTTTCAGGGTCTCGTTAACACTTGATCCAATCTTCATTAACCATTCCCCGGGATGCTTCGCGCTCCAAAAAAGGAGTCGGGCCAATGCTTGCAAAGCCCAATTTCATCCTCATCCGTCCGCTCGACAACGACGAGGGATTCCTTGCTTACGCGATCGGACTTGACGGCTGTGTCGTCGAGGGACGGACGGAGGAGGAAACGCTGGCTAACATCAAGGCGGCCATCGCAGACTGGCGCTCCGAGGCGTCCGCCGAAGCGGCTTGAGCCCGCACTAATCGCTTGCGTGCTCGTCAGAGGAGCCGCGTGTCGGCGGGCGCGCGATCGAACCGGTTGTGGAGCCCGTCGACATACCTGATCGATGCGGCGAGTTCGTCAGAGTCGGCGTCGTCGAGCGTCGCCACGGCGATGGCGCGAATGTCATTGCCTTTCGCGTCCTTTCCTGACGCGAATGCGCGCACGCCGCAGGTCTTGCAGAAGCGGTAGTGCAAATTCGGCTGCGGCCGACCCGGCGGCGTCCATTGGTAATCGGCGAGGGCGCTCTCGCCGTCGAGCAACCGGAACTTGTCGGCCGGCGTGAACGCAAACCAGGCCCTCGCCTTGCTGCAGATAGAGCAATTGCAGCGCAGCGTCCCTTTGGAAAGATCGAGATCGGCTTCGTAGCGCACCGCGCCGCAGTGACAGCTGCCTTTGTGGGTCTGCGTAGCCATCGGCTCCTCCTTTTTCTGGGAAACGCCGCTGCGGCTGCCGGAGTTCCAAACCCTATGTCGCGAACAAACGACCCATATCTTCAAAGCATTTGAATTCGAGGGCGTTGCCGGAAGGGTCGCGTATGAAGAACGTGCCCTGCTCGCCGGGCTCGCCCTTGAAGCGGATGTCCGGCTCGATGAGGAAATCTGCTCCGGCCGATTTGAGCTGTTCGGCGAGCGCGCGCCACTCGGCTGGCGAAACCACGACGCCGAAATGCCGGACCGGAACGTCATGCCCGTCGACCGCGTTGGTCGCAGCTGCGCGGCATTCCTCCGGCGCCAGATGCGCGACCAGCTGATGGCCGTAGAAATCGAAATCGATCCACTCCGACGACCGCCGTCCGCGCCGGCAGCCGAGGAGATCGCCGTAGAACGCTTCAGCGGCCCTAAGGTCGTCGACTGGTATGGCGAGGTGGAAGGGCGTCATGGTCATTCCGGGTTGCTTTCCCGCGGGCGCCGATTATTCCCTAGATAAGCCCGCAACGGCAACCGGAAAGGGACGCGGCCATGCCCGCCAAAATCATTCCGCTGGCTGACGGCTACAACGTCTCGGCGCAGCTCGCCCCGGCCGATGTTGCCGAAGCCGCGCGCGGGGGAGTAAAGCTCCTTATCAACAACCGTCCGGACGACGAGGAGGCGGGGCAGCCGAAAGGCGACGAAATTCAGGCGGCGGCGAAAGAGTCTGGCCTTGCCTATGTTGCGATCCCATTGCGGCTTCCGACGGTTACTGACGCCGATCTCGATCGCTTTGACGATGCGCTCGCGCGTGCCGAGGGGCCCGTCCTCGCTTTTTGCAGAAGCGGTACGCGCTCGACCATCATTCGTGCGCTCGCAAAAGCGCGCAGGGGCGCCGATCCGCGCGCGCTGATCGAAGAGGCCGGCAAAGCGGGATACGACATTTCAGGTCTCACGCCGCGGCTCGAAGCGCTGGCGAAATCGCGGCGGATCCCATGAACCTCGGAGCGGCGGAGCGTGCGCTCTTCCGCGCGACGCGGCTGTTTACGCTTGCGGCGGTCGCCGCCTCGTTCATCGGCGCGCTTTTGATGTTTTATCTCGGCGTCGGCGAGACCTTCGCCGCATTTGCGCTGCAGTTCGGCGGCGAGCGGCCCGCCGACTCTCCATTGCCGAAAGGCGAACTGACCGTTCTGACTTTGATGAATGCGCTCGACCGATTCCTTATCGGCATGGTGCTGCTTTTCTTCTCTTACGGGGTCTATGGACTGTTCGTCAGGCCGGACAGGACAGCCGCCGAGCTCGGCCTGCCCGATTGGATGCATGTCGAACACATTGGCCAGCTGAAACAGACGATCGCGGAAGTCATCATCATCGTTCTCTTCGTGCTGTTCTGCGCGTGGCGCTTGAGGAGCTTCACATGCGCGATGCGCGGACGCTCGCCGAATCGGCGCGATTCCTCCTGCTCCCGGTTGCAATTCTGCTCCTGGCCGCCGCAATGCGGCTTGTCCGGCTTGAAACCAAGGACCCCGCTTATGCCGAATCCGGCGCCGAAGATCGGGCAGACGCTGACGGCGGCGCGGCTCGCACGCGTCGCGACGGCTAGAAATGAATGACGATGCGCGCGCTCGTCGCCGCTGCGGGGATGACGATCGTTTCCGTCAACGTGACGCCGCAGCGGAGCGCCGCTAGGTCGCGGCCGTGCTGATCGGTCGTGCGCGCATCCATCCCTTCGCCGCAGTCGAGAAAGCTCCCGGATTCGCGCTCGACCACATAAAGCCAGCCTGGCGGCGCGGTCACATATGCCCGATCGGTGATCCCCGCCTGAGGCTCGCCGAGCGCCAGGCCCCCGGCCGATGAGGCGGCTTGGGCAGGCGGTATCGGCAGCATGAAGAGTGAGAAGGCGGCGGCGGCGAAGTGTCGACAGATGGGGCGCATGGACGGGTGATCGCAAGCCCCATGCCGGCCCTGTCCCTCGCTTTATTTCCTTGCCGCAATCGCGGAAGCCATGGTCAAAAGGCGTTTCGAATCGGGATGCGCGGGCGTCGCGGAAACCATGTTTGACGACTTCGAAATCAGCGGCAATCAGATCATCGCCAGGGAGACCGGAACGCAGATTCCGTTCACCGCGGGCTTCGTGCGCGATGTCTGGCGCATTGCGAGCTTCGTCGGCATCGTCCAGGGGCTGAGGTGGACGCGGCTCATTCGCGGCCGCGAACCGCGTGCGAAGATTTCGTTTTTTCCGAAGCGACCGCGCTCCTATTACGCGATCTGGCCGGTCTGCCAGCTCGCTGACGTGAAGATTGTCGACGATCCCCTGGAGGCCGATCTCCATTTCTACTTCGAGGATCGCGAATTCCTCACGGGACCGCGCGCGGCGCCTTCTACGAAACCGGCTCTCAACGTCGGCTGCTACGACATTCGAAAGAGCGTCGTCGCCCGGATTTTCGAGGAAACCTTCGGCTACGGACTATCTGTCGACCCGTCAGCGTGTGAGGGGCCGGCGGTCGAAAAGTCCGAATTGAACGGCCGGCATGACGGTCGCGTCATCCACTGCCCGATCGGCGAGCCGAGGCGCAACCACGTCTATCAACGGTTGATCGACAACACCTTCGACGGTCGCGAATTCATCGATATCCGAACCCCCGTCGTCGGCGGAAAAATTCCCTTCGTCTATCTCAAGCGGCGGACGCGGGAACTGCGCTTTTCGAACGAAAACCATCGCGTCGACCTGGTCGAGGCCGACTCCATGCTGTCGCCGGACGAGCGGCGCAAAGTCGCCGAATTCACCCGTGCGATCGGATTGGATTTCGGCGGGCTCGACATCCTGCGCGACCGCGCCGACGGCCGCATCTATATCGTCGACGCCAACAAGACCGATATGGGGCCACCGACGGCGCTTTCGGGCCAGGCAAAGCTCCAGGCCATGCGCGGACTCGCCGCGGCGTTTGCCGGCCTCGTCGACGCGAAGGTCGCCGCTTGACGACCGGAGGCGCGCCGAGGGCCGTTCCCTTCGTCAAGGACTTCGAATTCTCCTATGGAGTGCCGGCGGCGCTGTCGCCGCTCATCCGCCGCGTCATCGCGCAGAATCCCGGTCCGTTCACCTTCACGGGAAGCGGAACCTATATTCTCGGCAGAGAGGGCGGGCAAGACCTCGCCGTCATCGATCCGGGTCCAAACGATCCCCCTCATCTCGATGCGATCATGCGCGCGATCGGGCGTGGGAAAGCGAGCCGCGTCTTCGTCACCCACACGCATAGCGACCATTGCGGCGGCGCGCGGGCGTTCGCTACGGCCGCCGGCGCGCCGATCTACGCTTTCGGTCCGCATCCGGAGAAAGATCCTGTCCATGCTGCGCCGGCGCTCGACGAGGGCGCCGATTTCTCCTTCGCGCCCGACCGGACGATCGCCGACGGCGACTTGTTCGAGGGGGAGGGATGGACGCTTGAAGCGGTCGCGACGCCCGGCCATCTCTCCAACCATTTTTGTTTCGCGCTCCAAGAGGAGAAAGCGCTGTTCACCGGTGACCACATCATGGGCTGGTCGACAACGGTCGTCGCCCCGCCCGAAGGCCATATGGGCCAGTATCTCGACAGCCTTGAGAAACTGCTCGCGCGCGATGACCGCATCTACTATCCGACTCACGGCGCCCCGGTAACCGACCCGCAGCGCTTTGTACGGGCGATCAGAGCTCATCGACGTCTTCGCGACGGGCAAATTCTCGATCAGCTCGCCAGGGGGCGGGCGCGCATCGCCGATCTTGTGCCCGCCATATACTCAGATATCGACAAAAGGCTGCACGGCGCGGCCGCGCTCAACGTCTTCGCCCACTTGATCCGACTGGTGGAAATCGGCGCGGTTGCAACCGACGGCGCACCGACCATGCGCAGCGCCTACCGGCTGGCGTGACCGCGAGTGTTGCCGCTCATCCCGCGGGATGATAATTTCAGCGCTGTCATCTCGGGAGGGGCGGCCATGCAGCAATTGCAGCGCGTGCTCGTTGCGGCCGCGGGATTCTCAGTCGCGGCATCGCCCGCATTCGATCGGGCGCATGCAGATGATCCAAGAACCGTCCCGAAGAACTACTATCAGCTCAGCACCGAGTGGCAGGGCTTCTGCAAAAGCCTCGACATCGTCAATGATCGCGAGAGGCGGACGCCGGTTCTCGCGAAAACGGATTATGTCAGCGGCCAGCACTGGAAGGTTACGCCCGCCGCCGACGGATATTTTTACCTGGAAACTGAATGGCAGGGGCCGGGCAAACGTCTCGACATCCTGAACGACGGCGCCAACGATAAGCCGGTCCTCGCCGCGGCCGGCGCCTATTCCGGCCAGCAATGGCGCATCGATCCGGCCGGCGGCGACCATTATTTCTTGAGCACGAAGTGGCAGGGCGCCGGCAAGCGTCTCGACATCGTCAACGATGCGACGGCGTCGCGGCCCGCCCTCGCCTGGGCGGCGCATGTCAGCGGCCAGAAGTGGCGGTTTACGCGCGTTGCGCGGGTCGGCCCGCCCCCGGCCGCCCTTCGCGCCAACGCATTCTATAAAAAGCATGTCGACGCCGACGGCATCCCGATCCTGAGTTCCAACGTGACGCCGGACGCCGCGCTTTACCGCGCGCGATTCATCGTCATGCAGATGCTGTCAGGGCAGCCGGACGTCCGTGATCAGATGATCAGAAACGGCGCGCGCGTGGCTATCATGGCGGCGACCGAAGGCACGACCGACATTCCCGAGCACTCAGGCTTCAATGCGCGGGAGGATGCCTGCGACGCCCTGGATCCCGCAACGACGCCGGACCCGAACGATGTGTGGCCGGACTATTGCGTGGCCTGCCCGAGCGCGCCTGCGAGGCGGTGCATCGACTGGAACAAGCGGGCGCGCGGACTTGGCGGCGCGGTCGGAGCGCCGCTGACGACCGGCTCGGAGGAGAATCTGATCTGCCAGGGCCAGGCCGTCGACCGGTACGATGGCGAAGACATCTTCCTGCATGAGTTCGCTCACGCCATTCACGGCCTCGGGCTCAGTCTCGCCGATCCGAGCTTTGATACGGACCTGCAGTTTGCCTTCGACGAGGCGACACGACTCGGGCGCTGGCAGGAAAACGACGACATCTACGCGCTTGATAATCCCTCCGAGTATTTCGCCGAGGGCGTGCAGTCCTGGTTCAACGTCAACCAGGCGCCGGGCGGAGTTCACAACGACGTCGACACGCGTGGCGAACTTGAGACCTATGACCCGCTCCTCTACGCGCTGATCGCCAAGCATTTTCCGGCCGACGTGAGCGCGTGCAGCTGTCAGTAGCGGCCATACCATCCGGTCGCCGGGCGGCTTGGCGGCTTAAAGCGTGCGATCCAGCAGGTTGATCGCCGGGATTTCCGGATTGCGCCGTTGATCCGGCGAAGGGCTCCGCCTTATGGTTGCTTCGGGGCGATGGGGCGCGAAAAGGGGAGTTTTTCCATGAAGAAGATTGCGCTTGCCGCAGGCGGGCTGATCGCCGCCGCTATGATGACCACGCCGGCCCACGCCTGGAACGCGATCGGGTCGCGCGACGTGAAGGACCGCACCGAAAGAGACACAATCGCCGTCAATGACGGGCGCAGCTATCGCCGCATCAAGATCTGCGTTTATCAGCGGCCGGTGCATTTCTACGACGTCGACGTCATTTTCGAGAACGGCGGCCATCAGGACGTCAGGGTCAGGAAGCGCATCGAGCCCGGAAAATGCACGCGCGTCATCGATCTCGAAGGCGGATCGCGCAACATCGATCGCATCCATTTCGTTTATGAAGAGACGAGCTTCGCGCGCGATCATGCCCGCGTGACGGTGTTCGCGGACAACTAGACCGCGCTGCGGGTTTCCGGCCGGGCGGCTCCGCGGGCGAGTTCTCCGCCTTTTTCTCCGCGAGCGACGATCGTCGCGACGACAAGGTCGCCGCCGACGTTCAACGTCGTGCGGCACATGTCGAGGAACCGGTCGACTCCGAGGATGAGGCCGATGCCCTCCGGAGGAACGCCGACCATGCCGAGAATCATGGCGATGACCGGCAGCGATCCCGCAGGGACGCCGGCCGTCCCGATGCCGCCCAAGATGCAGACGAGCATCACCGAAGCCTGCTGCGTCAGCGTCAAATCAATGTTGAAGAACTGCGCGAGGAAGAGGACGGTCACGCCCTCGAACAGCGCCGTGCCGTTTTGATTTGCGGTCGCGCCGATCGTCAGCACAAAGCGCGAAATCTTGCGCGGCAGCTTCAAGCGCGTATGGGCGACTTCGAGCGTGGTCGGCAAGGTCGCGTTGCTCGACGCGGTCGAGAACGCAACGAGAAGCGCCGGTCCGGCGGCGGCGAAAAACTTCGGCGGCGACCATCCGCCGAACGTCGCTACGGCGAGCGAATAGACGATGAAAAAGTGAATCGCGAGGGCGAGCACGACCACGCCTGCATAGGCGCCAAGCCGCAACAGGATGTCCCAGCCGAAGAGCGCCGTCAGGTTGAACATGAGGCAGGCGACGGCGATCGGCGCGATTTTGATGACGAGGCCGATGAGCTTCATCATCACGTCAAGGACGCCTTCCAGCATCTCCTGCAGGCGGTCGGATGCGGCGCTCTTCGCCATCACGAGGCCGACGCCGAAGAAAACGGCGAACACCATGACCGGCAGGATCTGATTTTCGGCGGCCGCCTTCACGACGTTTTGCGGGATCAGATCGAGAAAGAAATTCGCTCCGCCGACGGATTTCGGCGCGCCTTCTACGATGCCCGCGGCGCCTGCGCGGCCCTGTTCCAGGAGCCGGCCTGCAAGCTCCGGGTCAACGCCCGCGCCCGGCCGGAAGAGATTGACCAGCGCGAGACCGATGCCGACGGCGATCGCCGAAAGGATGACCACGGCGGCAAGCGTGCGCCAGCCGGCGCGGCCCAGCGCGCCGAGGTCGCCCATTTCGGCGACCCCCGTCGCCAGCGCTGCGAACAGAAGCGGCAACACCAGCATGAAAAGAAGTCGCAGGAAGAGCTGGCCGATCGGTCCTGTCACATTCGCTGTCAGCCAGACGACAGACGGATCATCGGCGCCGACGCTGAGATTGACCGCAAATCCGGCAGCGATGCCGACCGCGAATCCGATCAGCATCCACAGGTGAAGTCCGATGCCGCGCGATTCGGCCATGGGCTCCCTCGTTCGAGTTTCGTAGGGCGGATGAAATCCGCCGCTTCGCCCGCCAAGGGCGGATTGCATCCGCCTACGCAATTCAGCGAACTTGCGCAATCAACAGGAGCGCAGACTAGGCGACGCCGATAAAGGGAAGGCCGCGGTTTCGCCCAGCGTCATCCATGCCATAGCCGACGAGGAAGTCCTCGCCCTTCGCTTCGAAGCCGACATAATCCGGATGCAAATCTTCGCTGTGCCCGGTCGCCTTGCGCACCAGGACGCAGATCCGAGCTTCGCGCGCCCCGCGGTCAAGGACCATTTCCTTAGCGAAATGAAGGCTCCGGCCGGTATCGAGAACATCGTCGACGACAAGCACCGACTTGCCTTTGAGTTCGACCGAGAAATCCTTGAGCAGGGTGACGACGCCCGTCGATGCGCGAGCGCCGCCATAGCTCGATAGCTGAACGAAATCGACGAGCGGGTCGCAGCCGAGGCGATTGAGCGCGCGCAGGAGGTCGGCGGCGAAAATGAACGCGCCGGTCAAAACCGGCGCCATCAGAAAATCTTTGGGCAGATCGCGCGCGATCGCCGAAGCCAGCGCGTCGATACGCGCGGCGATCTCGTCCTGCGGGAAGAGAATACGCATTGGGGCCGCCTCCGCGCCGAAGCGATTCGCTTGGTCTGGCGCTCTTAGCGTGTTTGCCTGCGGCGGCAAACTATTTGTCTATTTCCCCAACGGCTTGTCTGGCGCAAAAGAAAGCGCAACTTCAACGACGCCGTCCGGGGCTCGCGCGCGGGTGGCGAATTCAGCGATCCCGCCTTTGGCGATTTCGCTCGCCTCGAGTGAGAATGTCCAGCGCGCCAGAAGTTCGCCCTTTGCGCCTAAGGCTTCCGCCTGCATCAGCGGAGTTGGCAGCGGAGTCTCGCCCTCGTTGCGCAATGCGCCGGTGATTTCGATCGTCGGACCGCCGGTCGACATGGCGAGGCGGTGATTGACCTTCTCGATCTTCAGACCTTTGGGACCGGCATCGACGCCGATGACCGCATAAGCATCGGCAGCGCGCGGGATGCGGGCGACGATTGCGTCTTTGTAGGCGACAACAACGAAGGCTGTTGCTGCAACGGCCCCCGCCCAGGCCGACCAACCCACCGCGCGAAACGGCGTCAGCCGATTCTTTTCGCGGGCTTCGGCCCGCCGCCTCGCCTTTCTGATCGCTCGCTCGAGTTCTTTCGGCTGTACGCGCAAGGCAGCGAAAAATTCATCGTTGAAGACCCGCTCAGCGACCGGATCGAGTTCGTCGATTTTGGCGAGCGCCGTCGCCCGGCGCCGCTCCGCCCGGACCTTCCGTCCAAACCCGCGTTCGACCTCGTCGCCGCCTTCCTCGTCATCGGCGGGCAGGGCGATGTCTTCAAAATCGACGTCGACAATTGCGTCCTCAGCCGGTTTGTCGCGGTCGACGAAACGGAGCGGCTGTTCGCGAAAATTCCGTTCAGGCTCGCTCGTACGGCGCTCATCGGCGCGGCTCTCGCGCGGCTTGGCGAATAAGGGATCGTCGACCGAATCCTCGGACTGACCCCGATCGAACGACCGATTTTGCCGGCGCGGCTCCTCATTCTCTTCGCTGCGCGAACGGTCAGAGCGTCCGCTTCGCGTCAGGTCGCGCTCCTCCATGGTCTCTCGCGAGCGCCCGGCGCGCGAATCGCCTGGATCATGACGGAAGTCTCGCTCGTCCTCCCGCGCGAGAGAGTCCCGGCCGAGGTCCGCCTCACGTCGGTCGCGGACCTCGTCTCCCCGCCCTTTCCGGCGCGGGGCAATCAGATCCTCGATGGGGGCGGGCGCGGGCACGAACCAGCTTTCGGCGCAGTTCGCACATCGCACCGAACGGCCGTTCGGCTCGAATCGCGCATCGTCTACATCATAGCGCGTGGCGCATTCTGGGCAGGAGATTATCATGGGCGCTTCGAATCAGGTCTTGGCTCGATCCGCGCGCGGCGAAACGCCCGCGGCAATCCCCGGGAGACCCGGCATTGATCGTCGGATTTGAGAATGTCGGGCTCGCTTACCGCGATCAGGCGGAGATTCTGAGCGGACTCGATTTCTCGCTTCAGGAAGGCGAGTTCCGATTTCTCACCGGTCCCTCCGGGGCCGGCAAGACGTCGTTTCTGAAGCTCATCTATCTTGCGCATCGGCCGAGCAGCGGGCGGGTCACGCTCTTCGGCGAGGATGTCACGGCCGCGCCGCGCGAAGCGTTGCCCGCGCTCCGGCGTCGCATCGGAGTCGTGTTTCAGGAATTCCGCCTGCTCGACCACCTGACCGCCTTTGAGAACGTCGCTTTGCCGATGAAAGTCGCCGGCGTTAACCAATCTCAATATCGAGAAGACGTAAGGGAACTCTTAAATTGGGTGGGCCTCGGGGATCGCATCGATGCGCGACCGCCGACTTTGTCCGGAGGGGAGAAGCAGCGCGTCGCGCTCGCCCGCGCCCTTGTCGCCAAACCCGATCTCATTCTCGCCGACGAACCGACCGGCAATGTCGATCCGACCATGGGCGAAAAAATCATGAAGCTCTTCGTCGAGCTGAACAAGCTCGGCGCCGCGGTCATCGTCGCGACCCATGACATTTCGCTGATCGAAGCGCTCGGCAAGCCTATGCTGCGCCTCTCCGGCGGAAGACTCGCTGATGCGACGCCCGCGATCGCCGCTCGAAAGGGCCGACGCAAATGAGCGGCGATCCGACCATCGCCGAACGCTTCGCGCGGAGCCAGGCCGAAAGGCCTGCCCCGGCGCGGCAGGCGTTTTTGGCCCGCATGCGCGCCGAGCCGCTCTTGCCGGACGCAGGGGCCGGCGGCGGCCCGCTGACCGCTGCGATCGCCGTCATGTCCTTTCTTGCCGGCCTCGCGCTCGCGGCCCTCTTCTTCATTTTCGCGGCGGCAGGCGCGTGGACCAGCGATCTTAAGAGCGGCGTCACGGTGCAGATCAAAGGCGCCGATAGCGCGGCGATCGCATTGGAAGCCGCCGCGGCCCTCAAGCTTCTTCAGTCTACGGATGGTGTTGTCGAAGCGCGCGCTGTGAGTCCCGAGGAGTCGGCGCGGCTGCTCGAGCCGTGGCTCGGAGAAGGCAATGTCGCCGCCGATTTGAACGTTCCGGCGCTGATCGAGGCGCGCGTCGCTGAATCCCTTCGGGCCGATCTTGAGGTCCTCGAAACGAAACTGAAGACGGTTGCTCCAGGCGCCGTTGTCGACGACCACGGACAATGGCATGAGCGCTTGACCGCGGCGGCGCGTTCCGGCGAGGCGCTCGCCGTTTTCGTGTTCCTTCTGGTCTTGGGCGCGGGGGCGGCGATCGCCGCCTTCGCCGCGCGGGCGGGCCTCGCCGCGAACGGCGAAACCGTGGCCATCCTTCATCTCGTCGGAGCGACCGACGCTTTCATAGCCAATGAAGTGCAGCGGCGATTTCTTGCCCTTGCGTTGCGCGGCTCGATCGCAGGGATCTGCCTCGCCTTTCTGGCGCTAGGACTTGCGTCGTTCGCCATGAAGGCGGCAGGCGGCGGGGCCGGTTTCCTCCCCACTCTGGACCTCGGGCCGCGTTTCGCTCTCGCGCTCCTGATCGTGCCGGCCGGGTTCTGCCTCGTCACCGCCGTCACCGCGCGCCTGACGGCGTTACGGACTTTGTCCAAGGAGCTTTAGGCGCTGGTCGGCGGCTGGACCGGATTCATGAAATCCGGCTATCGTCGAGTCAGAGCGCCAGGCCATGCGGCGGAGAGTGCGTGAGAACCTTTTTCGGCATCATCATTCTTGCGACGCTCGCCTGGGCGGTTGGACTTGCGGCCTTTATCGGCGCCATGGCGGGCCGTGAGGCGCCGGAGGATGCGCGGGCCGACGGTGTCGTCGTTTACACTGGAACCGGCGGGGCTCGTATCGCGGCCGGCATGTCGCTGCTTGGCGACGGCGCCGCGGGACGGCTCCTCATCTCGGGGGTCAATCCGGATATCTCGCGCGAAGACCTTGCGCGTTTGTGGCCCGGCGAGCCGGCTGCGTTCGACTGTTGCGTCGATCTGGGGCGGGAGGCTGAAACTACGCTCGGCAACGCCATCGAGGTGCGCGACTGGGCGCAGACGCACGGCTTTTCGAGTCTCATACTCGTCACCTCCGACTATCACATGCCGCGCGCGCTTCTGGAGACGCGCGTTCAACTGCCAGAGGCGGAACTGGTCGCATATCCCGTGCAATCGGGCTTTCTCAACGAGGACGGACGGCCGGAGAGCGCCGACGCCTTCAAGCAGCTCGCGGCCGAGTACACGAAATTCCTGGCGGTGCGCGTAAAGGCCTGGCTGCCTCATTGAGAACCGGGAATGAACCGCGTACGGACGATCGTTTATGGCGTCTACAGTTCGCTTGCGGCGCTCGTTATTGCGACAGTCGGATTGCTGCCCGCGCTGATATTCGGCGAGCGCGCGGCGCGCGCCGAGGTCAGACTTTGGGCGCAGGTCTCCCTTCTGGGCTTGCGGGCGATCTGCGGGATTCGCCATGTCGTCGAAGGCCGCGAGCGGCTGCCGAAAGGCGGCGCCATCATCGCCTCCAATCACCAATCGATGTGGGAGACGATTGTCTTCCTCACTTTGACTGACAAGCCGACGACAGTGTTCAAGAAGGAGCTGCTGCGGGTTCCCATTTACGGATGGTGGGCGCGGCTTGCGGGCTCGATACCGGTCGACCGCAAGGCCGGCGCGCGCGCGCTCCGCGACATCAGCGCCAAGGCCGCACGCAAGATCGCCGAAGGCTGCCAGGTGATCGTCTATCCCGAAGGCACGCGCGCACCCGCCGGCAAGACTCTTCCGCTCCAATCCGGCGTCGCCGGGATTTATCTCGAGTGCGGCGCCCCATGTACGCCGGCGGTTCACGATTCCGGGCGGGTCTGGCTGCAACCGGGCGGGCTGTTCGCGTTAAAAATTCCAGGCGTCGTGACTCTGAAAATTCTTCCTCCCATTGAGGCCGGACTTGAGCGGAAGGCGTTCCAGCGGCGGCTTGAGGCTGCACTCGGGGCCCCGACTTCCGCGGTGAGCGACGCCGAGACGGAAACAGCCGCGCGCGGAACCGCGGCGTGAAACGACCGCCCCTGCTGATCCTCGCGCCGGCGGCGCTCGCGATACTTATCTTCGCTGTCTATTTTGTCGTCTGGCGACATGGCGCAGCGGCGATGCGGCGGGCCGTCGACGATTGGGCCGAGGACCGGCGGGCCTTGGGCGCCGCCGTCTCGTTCGACAGCCTCAAGACAACCGGCTTTCCGCTCTTCCTGCGCGGGGTCCTCAGCGACGTCTCGATTGGCGAAGGCGACTCGTGGACATGGAGCGCGCCGAAGCTTTTCATCGATGCGCAGCCGCTCGCCCCGGACCGATTGATCTTCTCGGCGCGCGAGCCGCACCTCCTCGACGTCGGCGGCGCAGGCCGCTGGCGCATTGCCGCTCCGGACGGTCGCGCCAGCATCGAAGGCGACAAGGAGCGCGGCTGGGAGCTTAATATCGAGGCGGGGAAGTCGCGGCTGCAGCGATCGGACGGGCTCTTGTTGAGCGCCGACTCCTTTCTGCTGTCGGCCTCGCCAAACGCCGTCGAGGCGGACCGCATCTTCATCGGGCTCCTCGCGAAGAACGTCGGCATTCTCGGTCTGCACGCCTCGGCGGCATTCGACCAGGTTGACTGCGCCTTCGCCGCGACAGGCGTTGCGTCGGTTTCGGAGGGGGCGATGGCGTGGCGGAATGCCGGCGGGGCTATCGAAATTCAAAAGCTCCTCATCGTTGCGGGCGGCGGCAAGCTCTCCATCTCGGGAGAGATCGGCATCGACGCTCAAGGTTTTCCGGCCGGGACCCTCGCCGTCGAAATCTCCAATCCCGCGCCGCTCGTCGAAGCGTTCCGGGACGTCGGCGCGATACGATCTGAGGATTCGAACGAGATTCTCGCGGCTCTCACTCTTGCGGCCGTTGCGGGCGGCGGCCGGATCGCCGCCCCGCTAATTCTGACTGACGGCGAAGCCTCATTCGCCGGCATTCGGCTCGGCCCTCTTCCCAAGCTTGATTCGGCCGGCGGGCCTTAACCGTAAAGCGCGCCCAAAGCGGGCTCTTCCATGCGGCCTTCGACGATGCGAGAGAAGCCGTCGAGATATATGGCGCCCTCCGGCGTCTTTTGAACCAGCACAATTCGCTTGTCGGCCTGGTCGCGGACACGACGAACATATTTGAGGATCGAAAGCGCATCGAGTGCGCGACTGATCGCCGGTTTCGGGACGCGCAGGTCGCGGGCGAGCGCGCGAACGGTATGAGGGCCGGGATTCAGATAGACAGTCAAAAGGATCGCCCATTGCCGCATCGACAAATCCGGCCCTTCCGAACGCACGGCGTCAGCCATTACGTCGCGCCAGGGCGAAAGAATGTCGGTCAGGGCCATCACAAACGCTCCCGCGCCGAATTGAGACTGCGGGACGCTGCAACTGTTCGCTGGGGATGGGAAGCCCCTGTCGGGGATCAGTGATCAGGGGCTTGCGGCCACACCGGCTATCCCGCGGCGCAGGAACCGGTGATCGCGACCCCAACCACTGATCGGATCACTGATCACTGATACCTGGCCTTCAGCGCCGCAAACAGCGCACGGATGGTTTGCGCTTCGCCGCCGATCGGACGGCCGGGCATCGCCTTCGCGCGCCAGCCGAAAATATCGAAATGCGCCCAGAGGGAGCCTGCCGGCGCGAAGCGTTTGAGGAACAGTGCAGCCGTAATCGCGCCCGCGAATGTTCCGTTTGCGGCGTTATTGATGTCGGCGATTGGCGAATTGAGCATATGCTCATAGCCGGCCCACAGCGGCAGGCGCCAAACCGGATCTTCAGTCGCGAGCGCGGCGGCGGAGATTTCGGAGGCGAGATGTTCGTCGTCAGTGAAGAAGGCCGGCAAGTCCGGACCGAGCGCAATGCGCGCGGCTCCCGTCAGGGTCGCGAGCGTGATGAGGATTTGCGGCTGCTCCTCGCCGGCCAAAGTCATCGCGTCGGCGAGGATGAGGCGGCCTTCGGCGTCGGTATTGCCGATCTCGACGCTGATCCCTTTACGGCTCTTCAAGATATCGCCTGGCCGGTAAGCCGACCCCGAAATTGCGTTCTCGACGGCCGGAACAAGGAGTCGCAAGCGGAGCTTTAGACCGGCGCCCATGATGAGCCGCGCGAGTCCGAGCGCGTTCGCGGCGCCGCCCATATCCTTCTTCATAAGGCGCATGTTCTCGGCGTTCTTGATGTCGAGGCCGCCCGAGTCGAAGCTGACCCCTTTGCCGACAATCGTGATTTTCGGCGCGTCCTCCGGTCCCCATTTTAGATCGATGATCCGGGGGGGCGCCGCAGCCGCACGGCCGACCGCATGAATGAGCGGAAAATTCGCGGCAAGAAGGTCGTCGCCGACGACGCTTGTGACGGCGGCGTCGAACCCGGTGGCGCTCGCGCGGACAGCATTCTCGATCGCGGCCGGCGTCATGTCGCCGGCCGGCATATTGATCAGATCACGGACGTCGCAAACGATATCGCCGATGCGACGGGCTTCAGAAGCGTCAACGCCTTGCGGCGCGATCAGTCGCGCCTTCGCTTTCTTCTGTTTCTTGTAACGGTCGAACTTGTAGGCGCCGAGGCGCCAGCCGAGCGCGCTCAATTCGCCCGCACGCGCATCGAGAGCGACGGCGAGGCGGTAATCGCCTTCGGGCAGGCGCTCCGCCGCCGCGGCGATGACGAACGGGTCCGAGCCGTCGCCGACCCCCATGAGGACGCCGTCGTCATTCACGAGGAGCGCGCCCGCTTCGCCGGTGAAATTGTTGGCGCGCGCAAGGGCATTGAGAGAGTCCGGCGCATTTTTGGGCGAATCGTCCGTCTTTTCGCGTACCGGAAAGATCGCCTTCGCCGCGGCTGCGGCGGCAGGGTCGAAGGACAAGATCAGTTCGGTCATGTCGGGCCTCGAATTCAGCGATCAGCCGTCAGCCATGCAACGAAGCTCGACATATTTCATTAACATTCATCAGTGCGCGTCGTACCGCGGTTTTCCCGCTCCATCGCTGGTCCCTGCTCGCTCGACGGACACCGGTTAAGCCTTTCTTGAACATAGTCCCCGAAGATGCGCGAGCTTTTCGCTTCCATCCGAGGACCGATCATGCCCGAACCGATCGTTCGCATCCGTAAATACGCCGGCGCCGCCTCCTGCGCCATCCTCCTGTCCGCCTGCGCGTCCACCGGGCTTAAGGGCGAGATCGACGGTTACGGCAAGCACGCCGATTACAAGGACGCGGTTGAAGCGTTCTCGAACCCGGCCGCCGATCCCGGCGCCCTCGACCCGATCGCCGCGGCCGCCTATTGGGGGACCGAGTTCGACCGCAATCCGCAAGACCCCGTGGTCGCCGTCAAGTACTCGACGGCGCTCCGGAAAATCGGCTCGACTGATGAATCGGTTGCTGTGATGACCAAGGCGATCGGCCGGCATCCCGACAATCCAGACGTCAACCTTGAATATGGCAAGACTCTGGTCGAGGCCGGCCGCGGATTCGAGGCCGTCCGGCATCTCGAACTCGCTGCGGACCAAAGGCGCAACGACTGGCGCGCGCTCTCAGCCTATGGCGTCGCGCTCGACCAAATCGGCGAACATCAAACGGCGCGACTTAAATATGATCAGGCGCTGGCGCTTGCGCCCGACGCGGTCAGCGTCATGAACAATAAGGGCCTTTCATACGCGCTCGACGGCGACCTCAAGCAGGCCGTAAGGACGCTGCGGACGGCGGCCGCGAGCCGCAAGGGCGACGCGCGAGTCCGGCAGAACCTCGCGCTCGTTCTCGCGATCAACGGCGACATGCGCGAGGCGGAACGGCTCGCAAGGTCCGATCTGCCGCCGCAAATCGCCGATCAGAACATCACCTATTTCCGTCAGCTGATGACGCAGCCGGCTTTCTGGCAGGACTATGCAGCCGACGCATCCGCGCCGGACTTCGACGCGCCCTCAAAGCCCACGCCGCTGACCAAGCCGCAGCCGACGAAGCCGAAAGCTCCGAAACTCAAGGAGCAGCCGAAAGAGGAGGAAAAAGAGGACTCCGATGAGCCGATCGCCCAGGCTGTCGTTCCTCCGACCAAGGCATCGGCCTCAGCTCCGGCGCCGGCGAAGAAGCCTGCGAAGCCCGTAGCGCCGGGCCCCTCGGAGGCCAGGCCGGTTTCGACGAACGACGACTCCACGCTCGAAATCAAGAGGTAGACCCCACTTCGATCAGAATGAAAACGGCCGCCGAAAGGCGGCCGCTTCGTTTGCGCGTCGCCGCCTTAGCGGGATTTCTGGTCGCTTGCGGCATGCGCCTGTACGAAGGCCGCGAATTTGCCCATCCATCCTTGCACGAACTTTCGGCTCGCCTCGCCGATCCCGCCGGAGGAGTCGAAAAGGGTCTCGCTCATTTTGAGAAATGCCTCGGGCTGACCCAATGTCGGGACGTCGAGATAAGCGAGAATGTTGCGCAAGTGCTGTTGCGCGAGCGCCGTGCCGGTCATGCCAGGCGAGACGCCGATGACGCCGGCGGGCTTTCCAGCCCAGGCGTTCTGTCCGTATGGTCGCGAGGCGTGGTCGAGCGCGTTCTTCAAGACGCCCGGGATGGAACGGTTATATTCCGGCGTGAGGAAGAGGAGCCCTTGCGCCGCGGCGATTTCGCCTTTGAGGCGCTTCACCGGTTCGGCGGGATTTCCGTCGTCGTCCTGGTTATAGAGGGGCAGGTCGCCGATCTTCGATTCGACGAATTCGAACTCCTTCGGCGCAAGCTTCTTGAGAGCCCCGGCGAGTTTCCGGTTGAACGACTCCTTGCGCAGGCTGCCGATAATGACGGCGATCCGGTAGTCGGCCATTGGTCTCTCCCTGAGCGTGAATAGCGAATTGTGAATTGTGAATGGTGAGGAGCGTGTAGGGTTCCCTACCAATCACAATTCACCGTTCACTATTCACGCTTCGATCAGCTTCGCCTCCAGCGGCTCGCGCGGAGCGGGCGGCGGGACCTTGGCGTAGCCGAGGCGCGCGAGCATCTGGACGATGCCGCCGCCGGAGCCGAGTAACGCGTGCGCGCGCTCGTAAGGCCCGCGCATTTCGGGGAATTCCTGCAGCGGCTGGCTCAGGGGGTGGAAAGCGAGGCCGGCCGCATTGGCCGCAAGCTGCATCCGGACCCAGGCGCGCCCGGCTTCGAGCTGATCGCGGCGCGAATTGGTCGCCGTCGTCGCCCATAGAAAGGCAGCAGCGCTGTCGATCGCGTTCTCATAAAACGAGAGCGTCTGTTCGTATCCGGCCTTTCCCGGCGCATTCATCGACTCGGGGGTTAGGACGCCGGCGAGATCGGCGGCCTCCATGATCGGTCCCGAGAGCGCAATGCCCCAAGGTTGGGCTTCGATCTCCTCCTTGCCGACTCGGGTGACTTTGATCGTTTCGGCGCGCGTGCGCGGCAGCTCCCACTCGATGCGCCATGCTTCGCGCGCCAAGACCTTCAGCTCGGCGACGCGCTCAGGATCGGCGGTCGCATCCGCGAAGACGCCGTCGACCGACGCCGCCTTGATCGCCTCGAAGACATCCGCCGGGAGGCCCCCGGCCTCGAACGGCGCGCGGTTCGTTCGTCGGTCGAGGACGCCGTCGAACAGGGGATCGCGCGGAGTCGCCGGATCAGCGATCAGCCTTACAAAGGCGATCGGCCGCTCATCAAGACGAGGGCCCTCGCCCTCGGGGAAGTAGGTCGCATCGGCGCGGGCGCCGCCTTCCGCGGCCGCTTGGCGGAAGAGCTCCAGAAACGCGCCGAAGCCGATGGTGATCTGGCGGTTCGGCGGATCGGTCTCGGGCAGCATGCGCGAGAGGTCCGCATACAGATAAAATCCGTCCTCGCCATCGAGGCGGATGCGCCAGGGCTGCATGTTGTGCGGATTGGGCGCGAGCACGGCGTAGGCGAGCGCATCGAGTCTCGGATCGCCGAAACTTTCGCCGGCGACGCGCCACGGCACTCGCGCCCTTTTCGGCGCGCGAGTGAGCGCCCAGCCTGCGGCCCCTGCGCCGAGAATAACGACGGCGGCGCCGCCGACCTTGAGCATCGCCCGTCTCGTACCGGCCATTGGACCCCGCCCGCGAAATCGGCTAGTCGATTCGGTCGGCCGTTTAGCCGGTCTTCCGTATCCGGCTCAAGCGGCTTTGGAGAGAACGAGGGGTTCGACATGAAATTGCAATGGATTGCGGCCGCGGGCGCGGCCGCGGTGATCGCCGTTCCGGCCGTCGCGAAGGAAAAGCGCGTCGATAATGAAAAGGGCTCGACCAAGAACGTCGAGCTGCCGAAATGCGCATCGAGCCTCGGCACGGTCGCGCTCACCGACGGCGAGGGCCAGGGCTGGACCTATTACAATCTCGGCGCGCCGTCGGTGCTGCTTAAAGCTTTCGTGAGCCGTTCCGGCTGCTTCACCCTGGTCGACCGGGGCGCCGGAATGACGGCGCTGCAGAAAGAGCAGGCGCTCGCGGCGGGCGGCAATCTCCAGAAGGGATCGAATGTCGGCGCCGGACAGGTCAAGGCCGCCGACTACGTCCTCGTCGCCGACATCGCCAATACCGACGCGAACGCCGGCGGGTCAGCGGTCGGCGGCATCGCTGGAGCGGTCGTCGGCGGCCGCGTCGGCGGGCTTTTGGGCGGGGTCAAGATGAAGCGCGTTGAAGCGCAGACCGTCTTGACCCTGATGAATGTCCGCACATCGGAGATTCAAGCGACCGCCGAAGGGTCCGCCTCCAAGAAAGACATCGGCTTCGGAGCCGGAGGCGGCTACGGGTTCGGCGGCATAGTCGGCGGCGGTTACGAAGACACCGAAGTCGGCAAGGTCGTCACCTACGCCTTCCTTGACGCCTACCGCCAGATCGTCGGCCAGCTTGGCGGCCTTCCCGCGGAAGCGGCGGCGGCCGCGCCAAAAGAAGCCTTCAAGGTCAGCGCCGCGACCGTCACCATGCGCCGTTCGCCCTCTTCATCGTCGAGCGCCGTGCGCGAGCTTTCCAAGGATGACATGGTCTACCCCCTCGGCGCCAAGGAAGGCATGTGGTGGGAGATCGAAGACGAAAACGGCAATGCCGGCTGGGTCGAAAATGACAAGCTGAAGCCGGTGAAGTGATTTCGGTTTGCTGAGTTGAACGCCTGCAGTCCGCGCCGGCGGCGTTATTCGCTGGCGCAGGCTCTCAGGCGAAGGCGATCAGGACCAAGCTGATTGACAAGACGGACAATGCCGTGGTCGTCGCGACTGCCGCCGCGATCTCTCCGACATAGCGGCCGTATTGGCTCGCCATGACGTAAGCGCTCACCGCAACGGGAGTAACGGTGAAGAGCGCCAGAGCGCCGCGGTATTGCGGATCGGCGACGCCGATGGCGCCGCCGAGGGTCAAAGCGAGCGCCGGCAGCACCGCCATTTTCATCCCGGCGATCGTCGCAATGTTCGGCGCGGCGCGCCTGATCGGCGGCAAGGGTCGGGTCGCGAAAAACAGCCCCAACGAGAACAGCGCCGTCGGCCCTGCTGCGCGCCCGAAAAGGTCAAAGAAGGTCCGCGCGGGCCCGGGCGGCTCGACGCCGAGGGTCGCCAGTGCGAATCCAGCGAGCGCTGCAGCAACCAGCGGGTTTTTCAGGGGACGGATGAAAATATCGGCGATGCGGCTGCGATCGCCTGCGGCGGAATCGCCGCCAACGGGCTGGGACATCAGGGCGGCGCCGACGCCAATGACGACAATTCCCTCGACCAGCATGAGCACAACGAAAGGCCGCGCCCAGCCGCCGATCGCAAGCGCAATCGGCAGGCCGAGAAAGACCGCGTTGCCGATGGTCGATGCGAAGGCGTGCGCGCCGGCGGTCGGACGGTCGCACGCGAACGCCAGGCGTGCGATCGCGTAAGATCCGAACAGCACGGCGACCGCCGGCCCGCCGTACGAGAGCGCCAGCAGCGCGTCATTGCGGTTAAGCCCATGTGCGCCCGACAAGAGTCCGAACAATGCCGCCGGCATCGCGAAGCGGAACACGAAGCGGTTGAGCGCGTCGGAATCCGCAGCGCTTGCGAGCCGGAAGCGGCCCGCAAGAAGGCCGGCCGCGATTACGGCGAAGACGGGAAGCGCGACGGCAAGGACAGAGGACAACGGGTGCTGGGGGCTGGGTTCTTGGTGCGAGGAGGAAGTCGCCCCAGCACCTAGCACCAAGAACCAAGCACCCCAAAGGCGCCGGACAGACCGCGTGCGGCCCGATTTCCCGGGGGCTGGGGGCGTTGAAAAACCGGAATCTCGCGGTCCCCAAACGGCTGCCCGGCACGGCGACAGTCGCGAGGGATTGCGGCGCCGGCGCGGGCGGATTGCGGCGGATTCTTGGTGAACGATGTGCAAACGCCTTCGCAGGTGCAGCGCAGAGGACTTGCGCGGCGGGCTTCGCGGTCCGATCTTCAAGGATCGATGGAGGCGAATGCACAGCCCGGCGAGAGCGGCAGCCGCGCAAATCGCGCGGCGACCGCGTTCACTCGCGAGGAACTGAAGCGAATTCTCAACGTCTACGGCTTTTTCGTCGCCAGCGGCGAATGGCGCGACTACGCCATCGACCATCTGAAGGACGCGGCGGTTTTTTCGATTTTCCGCCGCGCGGCCGAGGTCCCGATCTACCGTATCGAAAAGCATCCAAGGCTTGCGCAGCGGCAAGGCGCCTGGATGGTGGTCTCAATGTCCGGCGCGATCCTCAAACGTGGACACGAACTTGCTCAGGTCCTCAGGGTCTTCGATCGCATGCGCGTGAAGCTCGCGGCGGAATGACCGGTTGAGCAGGGAGTCGCCCGTTCCCATATTCTTGCCATGATTCCACCATCCAAGACCGAAGCGCAGGCGCATCCGCATTGCGCGCCGGAGGCGCAGGCTCCTCACCATCACGGCCACGGCGCCTCGGGCGGCCTTGTCCTCACTTCCGCCCAGGCGACGCTCCATTGCCTCGCTGGGTGCGTCATCGGCGAGGTTGCCGGACTCGCCATCGGCGTCACGTTAGGCCTCGGGATCTGGCCGACCATCATCCTCGCGACGACGCTCGCCTATATCTCCGGCTTTGCGCTCGGCGTGCTGCCGGTCATGCGGCGCGAAGACAAATCCTTTGCCGAGGCGCTTAAGCTCATCTGGATCGGCGAGGCGGTTTCGATCGGCGTGATGGAGTTCGCCATGAACACCGTCGACTACGCGGTCGGCGGCATGAGCGCGAGTTCGGTCTTTCATCCAATGTTCTGGTACGGATTAGAGCATCCTGACCGAGGGTTGATTCACAAATTCCGCGAACAGTGATTCGGTCTCCTTCTTGATTGAGGGAGGCGACGATGAGCGCAGGTTACGACCGCACGCTGCGGGATCGAGTGATCA
>Ga0187892_10002873_pt1 | contig 32940 bp, 28 predicted proteins | sample MA1701073metaG_FD_139345 | JGI IMG/M metagenome (GOLD analysis project Ga0187892, IMG submission 139345) | Bio-ooze microbial communities from a basaltic lava cave in the Kipuka Kanohina Cave System on the Island of Hawaii, USA - MA170107-3 metaG ...
CCGAAGGTGCGCGGGTTCGGACCGAGCGGCTCGTTCTCGGGCGGCAGGAAGAAGCCGAGCCCGATGCGCGTGGTGAGCGTGAGCACGCGGTCGGCGCCGTATGACTCCTCGGCGCGCGCGCGCTCGATCGTCTCGCGCCGCAGGATGCGCACGCCGTCGAGCTCGCCGCCGTTCGCCAGCGCGCCGTAGATACGCGCGAGCGCCGGCGCGGTGGTGTGGCCGTTGGCGGCGGCGAGCTCGGCCGCGCGCCAGCTGCGCGTGTTCGGGCTCATCAGGAGCAGCGGCGGATTGCCGAACGCCTTGGCCAGCACGCCGTTCGGCTCGGCCGTCATGCGCTCCATCAGCGTCGGGTTGTCGGTCGCGATCGGCCCCTGCTGCAGGTCCGCCACGCGCGCGTCGAGCTCCTCGGGCAGGCCGATCCAGAACTCCGCGCCGAGCGGCGCGGCGATGTGCTCGCGCACGTAGCGGCCGACGCTCATGCCGGACACGCGCCGGATCAGCTCGCCGACCAGCCAGCCGTAGGTGAGCGCGTGGTAGCCGTGCTCCGCGCCCGGCTGCCACCACGGCGCCTGGCGCTCGAGCGCGCGCGTCATCTTGCTCCAGTCGAAGATGTCGTCGGGCTGGAGCGGCTCCGCGACCGCGGCCAGCCCCGCCCGGTGGTTGAGCAGCATGCGGACCGGGATCGCCGCCTTGCCCGATTGCGCGAACTCGGGCCAGTAGCGCGCGACCGGCGCGTCGAGCTCTAGCTCGCCGCGCTCGACCAGCTGGTGCGCGGCGATCGCGGTGATGCCCTTGGTGGTCGAGTAGACGTTCGCGAGCGTGTCGCGCTGCCACGGGCGCGTGCGTTCCTTGTCGGTGTAGCCGGCCCAGAGGTCGATCACTTCGCGGCCGCCGACGAACACCGAAAGGCCGGCGCCGAGCTCCGCGCCGCTCTCGAAGCCGTGCTCGAACAGCTCGCGCACGCGCTTCCAGCGCGGGTCGCAGCGGCCCTCGATCCGAACCTTGGCCATCGGCTACTCCTCGTGCGTCGTGCGAGGAGTGTACTACTCGGCGACGAACGGATTCTCGGCCGCGCCGACCAGCACGTTCTTCAGCACCTTGCCGGTGGCGTTGCGCGGTAGCGGCTCGGCGCGCAGCTCCCAGTGCGCGGGCACCTTGAAAGCGGCGAGCGTCTCGGCCACGAAGGCCGCGAGCTCGGCCGCGCTCGCGCGCGCTCCGGGCCGCAGCACGGCGATCGCCTTCACCTCCTGGCCGAGCTCCTCGTGGTCGACGCCGACCACCGCGGCCTCGAGCACGTCGGAATGGGCCTCGAGGCGCTGCTCGATCTCGACCGGGTAGACGTTCTCCGCGCCGCGCAGGATCAGGTCGCGCGCGCGCGCGTCGATGTAGAGCCGCCCTTCGACGAGCTTCCCGATGTCGCCGGTGCGCAGCCAGCGATCGGCGCGGATCGACGCCGCGCTCGCCTCTGGGTTGCGCCAGTAGCCGGCCATCACGAGCGGGCCGCGCACGTGGATCTCGCCGGTCTCGCCCTCGGGGAGCGCGCGCCCGCTCTCGTCGCGGATCTCGACCTGCACCGTCGGCAGCGGGCGGCCTGCGGAGTGCGGGTGGCGCGCGAGGTCCTCGCCGAACGCGAGCGTCGCGAGCGCGGTGCACTCCGTCAGCCCGTAGCCCAGGCCGAGGCTCGCGCGCGCCGACGGAAACGCGGCGCGGATCTTGTCCTGCAGCTCCACGCTGGTCGGCGCCCCGCCCGAGCCGACGTTGGTGACGCTCGACAGGTCGTACTTCGCGACGTCGGGGTGGTGCACGACGCGGTACGCCATCGTGCCCATCGGCCCCCACGACGTGACCTGCTCGCGCTCGATCAGGCGCAGCGCGTCCTCGGGATCGAAGCGCCCCGCGCGCCACACGGTCTTCGCGCCGCTCGCGAGCATCATCACCGCGCCGGTGTAGAGGCCGGAGACGTGGAAGAGCGGCGTGGTGACCAACGCGCAGGTCGGGCGCGGCGGACCCGCCGGCACGCGGCCGTCGGCGGCGGCCGCGAGCATCATCCGCGCGCCGTGGAAGAACTGCACGCCGACCAGCGCGAGGATGTTGCGCTGCGTGTTGACCGCGCCCTTCGGCCGGCCGGTGGTGCCGCTCGTGTACAGGATCGCGGCAGGGTCGTCCTCCTCGATCGCGACTTCGGGCAGCGCCGCGTCGCGATCCGGGCACCGATTCTCGAACTCGCTCTCGATCTCGACCACGGGCACGCCGAGCGGACCGTTCGCGACGCGCTCGAGCCGGCGGCGATCCGCGATCAGGACCTTCGGGTCGCAGTCGCGCACGCCGTAGCGGATCTCGTCGCCGGCCCACCAGCCGTTCAGGCCGACCGCGACGGCGCCGAGCGCCTGCGCCGCCCAGAACGAGATGATCCACTCGGGGCAGTTCGCGGCGAGGATCGCGACGCGATCGCCGCGCCGCACGCCGAAGCGCGCTTCCAGCGCGCGCGCGACGCTCGCGACTAGGCGCAGGTGCTCGGCGGACGTGATGCGCCGGCCCTCGTAGACGAGGTACTCCTTCTCGCCCTGCGCGGCCGACGCGGCCAAAAGCTCGCGCAGCGAGCGCATTCGGTTCTTGAACACCGGCATGCGCGCGCCCAGCACGTCTTCGACGACGAGCTCGAAGGGCCCGCCCGGCCCGGTGAGCCGCGCCTCGATCGCCGCCAAGTCCGCCATCAGCGCGCCTTGCGGATCACGCTCTCGGCGTAGCCTTCGAGGTAGCGGCGCTTCTGCGCGAGCGTCGAGGTCGGGCCGAGCGTGTACAGGAACGGGTAGCTGACGGTGCCGTGCGCGCCCTGGTCCTCGAGCCGGCGCAGCACGTCGGGATCGGGCGGCGTGGTGAGCGGCACGACGGCCTCGAACGGCAGGCGCTCGCGCCCGGCCTCGCGCCGCAGGCGCGCGAGCTCGCCGAGGATGCGCGAGGCCTCGGCCGGATCGGAGCCGTTGCCGAGCCAGCCGTCGCAGCGCGCCGCGCGGCGCAGCGCGACCGGGCTCGCGCCGCCGACGTAGATCGGCACCGGCTTCGCGGGCGCGGGGCTCATCTGCAAGCGTGGGAAGTCGAAGAAGCGGCCGTGGTGCTCGACCATGCCGCCGGCCCAGAGCGCGCGCAGCACCGCGATCGACTCGTCGAGCCGCGCGCCGCGCGTGCGGAAGTCGACGCCGAGCTGGTCGAACTCCTCCTTCATCCAGCCCGCGCCGACGCCGAGCACGAAGCGACCGCCGGACAGGACGTCGAGCGTCGCGGTCGCCTTGGCGACCTCGAGCGGGTGCCGCAGCGGGAGGATGTAGACCATGGTCGCGAAGCGCAGCCGCCGCGTGACGGCGCTCATCGCGGCGACCAGCGAGAACGGCTCGGGCCAGGGCGTCTCGGCCGTGAAGCCGGGAACACCGTCCGGTGTGTACGGGTACTTCGACTCGAGGAGCAAAGGGAAGAACAGGTGGTCCGAGACCAGGATGCCGTCGAAGCCGACCTCTTCGGCCATCTTCGCGACCTCGACCAGCTGGTCGGGCTCGGTGAACGAGACGGCCTGCCAGAACTTCACCGCGACGCCTCCTTCGCGCCCGGCTTCGCCGGGGCGCTGACCGCGAGCGGCTTCGGCACCGGCGCGGGTGTGTAGATGCGGTCGCCTTCCTTCGAGCCATCGAGGTTCGCGGCGTTGCCGACGCCGTAGAACGCGATGCGGCCGACCGCGGGCTGCGGCGCGACCCAGTCGAAGGTCCAGCTGCAGCCGCCGGCTTCGCCCACGCCCGTGCCGAAGTACGAGTGGCTCATGTACTCGCGATTCCCGACGGGTCCGCGGATCAGCTGCGTGTTCGGCTCGTCGGTGACGACGAACGCGCCCGCGCCCGCGAGCGTCTTGGCGCTGACCGCGGTGAGCTGGAAGCCCCAGCGCCGCCGCTCCTCGTCGGGGTGCGAGAGCGAGAGCGTGAGCGTGTAGCGCTGCCCGGGCGCGTAGTGCTTCGGCACGCCGTCGAGCTTCAGGATCCCGCGCCCGTCGGAGTTGAGCGGGAATCCCGTGTGGCACGACGTGCAGTCCGGCTCGGCCTCGAAGCCGTTGCCGCGCGGAACGCCGGCCGACCCCGGCTGCGGGGCCGTCGACGACGAAGACGCCGGTGTCGCCAGAGTCAGGAGGAGCACCGCGACCCCCGGGGCGATCCGCGCGAGACGCAAGCGGACACGATCCCTCAACTGAGACGCTCCCTCCCGGATCCGCTCTCTCAAGCTATGCGGCGCTTTTCCCGACTCCGCCCCTTCCCGTTGCGGCACCGACGCCTTCGTCGCGGGCGATTGGAACACGTTGCAGTTTGCGCTGGCAAGAGCTGGTTACAACTTCATCCCGTAGTCGAGCCAGATTCCCATCGAGTGCGCGGTGCGCATGCCCGCGCGCTCCATGTTCGCCTGGCTCGTGCCGCCGAACGGCGTGGTGCTGATCACGTGCCGGCAGCCCGCCGCTGACGCGTCGCGCCATCGCCGCGCGATCAGCGCGCTCTGCGCGCCGCGGCCGCGCGCCTCCGGCAGCGTCGCGGAGAAGCACAGGTAGCCGACCTCGCCGTGCAGGTAGAGCCCGCCGCACGCGATCGGCTCCCCGTCGAGCAGCGCGAGGTAGCGCTCCACGCCCGGCACGCTGAACCAGGCCGCGCGCATGCGCTTCACGTCGCTGCTCAGGAACTCAGGCAGCGCGAAGCCGCGCGCCCAGAGCTCGAGGAACAGATCCATCTCCTCGAACGGCGACGGCCGCACGACGACCGGCGTCGCGCGCGGCGTCACGAGCGCGTCGATCGGCGCGTACACCACGGACTCGATGCGCTCGACGCCGACGCGCTCGATCGCGAGCTGGAGCGCGAGCGCGGAGGTCAGCTCCGCCGGCCCGATCTCGAAGCGCGCGCGGATCCCGCGCGAGCGGAAGAAGTCGAGGATCTCGGGGATCGCGCGCGCGTCCTGCAGCTCGAGCCCGACCACGCGGTTGTACCACTCGACCACCGCGAGCTTGACCGAGAGCGTGGCGGTCGCGCGGCCGAAGCGGCGCACCTCGACCTCGTACGGGTTGCCCTCGAGCGCGGCGGTCGCGCGCATGCCCTCGACGTGCAGCGTCTCGTGCGCGGCGGCGAGCCTGCGCGCCAGCGCGATCGACATCGTGGCTGCGTCGGCCATGGCTTGCGGGCCGCGCCCGAGCTTCACTCGAGCTCGAAGTTGATCTTGGTCTGGCGCAGCGCCGGCAGCGCGCTGCGATCGGTCAGGCCGAGCATGGTGGGATCGATGCGCGCGCGGGAGATCGCGTCGATCGCCGCGCCGCCCAGCAGCGGGTGCGGCGCGGAGAGCACGCGGATCTGCGTCGCCTGGCCGTTCTCGTTCACCTGGAACGCGACCACGACCGTGCCGCCCACGCCGATGCCCAGCGCGAGCTCGGGATAGCGGATGTCGGGGTACTCGAGCACGACCTCCTCGAGGAAGCCCCACTCCGAGAGCTCGTCGCCCGCCGGCTTGGGCGCGTTCGCGTCCGCGTCGACGTCGAGCCGCGCGACCTCGGCGCGCGCCTGCGCGACCAGCTCGCTGGCCGGGTACTGATCGACCACGTAGCGGTAGTGCGCCTCGGCCGGCTCCTGCTGGCCCAGCGCCTCGAGGCAGCGCGCGCGCAGCACGAGCGTGCGCGCGGCGAGCGCGGGATCGAGCTCGGCGCTGGCCTCGGCCAGCTCGGTCGCCTGCAGCGCCTTGGCGTACTTGCCCGCGTCGTAGAAGCGCTGGGCCCTGGCGAACGCGGCCGCGCGCGGATCGCGTGCGCTCGCGCAGCCCGAAACGAGCAGCGCGAGACAGGCGAGCAGAGCGGTCGCGGCGATTCCCTTCATCATCACCTTGCCTATCGGTGTCGACCCGCTTCGGCTGTTGCGCGCGAGTGCGGCGCCGTCGCGCCCGGCGGCGAGCGTCGGTTGACAACGCCGCCGTCGCTGCACAGCAAGCGCGCCGACGAACGCCTGCGCCTGCGGCTCAGCCGCGGCGCTCCGGAACGGCGACGTCGAGCTGCGCCAGCACTTCGGTGGCGTAGCTGCCGGCGGGGAGCGCGAAGCGGAGCCAGAGCGCGTCGGTGGCGGGCTCGAGCTCCGGTGCTTCCAGGAACGGCACGACGAGCGCGCGTCGGTCGCCCGGGCTGGCGAGCGGTCCGTCCTTCGCGAACGCGTTCCAGTCGACGCCGGCCGGCGCGCTCCACGCGCGCTCCTGCGCCGCGATCGCCGCGCTCGGCGCGTACGCGTCGAAGCCCGGCAGCGGGCCGGTCGCGGCGACCTCGAGCACGCCCGGCGCGGCGCGCGCGTTCAGGCGCTCGAGGTCCTCGGGCAGACAGCGGAACACGCCGCCGTCCTTGCGGCGCGCGACGTCGCCCGCGCGCAGCCGGTGCAAGATCCCTTCGGCCCGGCGCTGATCGAGCACGGCGTTGAACACCGCGCTCTGCGCGGCCGAGGCGACGAGCTTGGCGAAGCGCGGGCCGGCGGCGCGCAGCGCGGCGGCGGGATCGCCCGGCGCGCGGCGGAGCGCGCCGAGCACCCGGCCGGTCGGTCCGGGCCGGAAGCCGGCGGGCAGCGCGTCGCCGATCTCCCACTCGCCGCGCGCGTCGATGCACAGCGCCGCGGCGCGCGCGAGATCGCCGCGCGCCCACGCGTTCGCGATCGCGACGTTCGCGCCCGCGAAGCCGAGCCGCTGCGCGCCGAAGCGGTTCGCGACGCCGTCGCGCTCGAGCCCCGCAACGCGCTCGCGCAAGCGCTCGAGCGCGCTCGCGTCGGCGAGCGGCTCGAGGCCGAGCCGGAAGCGGTTGCCGCGCAGCTGTCCGAGCCGCAGCTTGCTGCGGTCGCGCGACAGCTCGAGCACCGAGATCCGGCCGCTCGCGGGCGCGACCACGGCGCGCAGGCCCGCCTCGTCCGCGAGCCGGATGCTGAACCACTGGCGCGCGATCGCCGCGCGATCCTTGCGGCCCGCGTAGCCGACGTCGCGCGCGGGCCGGCCGGTCGCGCGGCACAGCGCCTCGACCACCTGCTCGGAGTCGACGCCCTCCTTCTCGAGGAAGGCGTAGAGGTGCTCACCGGAGCCGGCGGGCTCGTAGCTCGGAAGCTCGGTGACCTCGAAGTGTCGCGCGCCGGCGAGCAGCCGCATGCGCGAGCACGATAGCTCAGCCGCGCGAGGCGGGTGTCTGCTGCGCCTGCTGCTGCTGCTCGTGGCGCAGCCGCTGCGCCTTCAGGAACGAGAGGTAGCTCTCGGCCGCGCGCCGCACCTTCTCGTCGCCCGAGGCCACGCGGAACGAGCGCTCCGCGTCGTCGAAACGATCCGAGCCGAGCTGCGCGACGCCGATCAGGAGCTGCACGGAGCCGCGCTGGTCGGGCTTCGACTTCGCGAGCGCCTTCTCGAGCGCCGCGATCGCCGGCGCGAAGCGCTCGCGCTGCAGGTACATCTGGCCGAGCAGCATGTACATGTCGCCGTCGGGCGCGAGCTCGCCCGCCTTCGCCAGCGGCTCGAGCGCGCGCTCGTTGTCGCGCGAGGCGATGTAGCAGTTCGACATCAGCCGGTACGCCTCGGCGTCGGCCTTCACGGCGCCCGACTCGATGCCCATCTCGATCACCTGCGCGCACTCGTACGGCTGCTGGCGCAGGAACAGGAGGCGCGCGAGCTGGCGCACTTCCTTGTCCTGCTTCAACAGGTCCGCCTCGTAGGCGAGCTGCATGGTCGCGAGCGCGCGGGCCTCGCGCTCCAGGTGCTTCTGCACCGCCGCGAGCTGCACCCAGTACTGCTGCTTGCCCGGCGAGATCGCGATCAGGCGCTCGAGCGCGCTCGCCACGTTCGGGTAGTCCTTGAGCTGGCTGTAGATCACCACGGTGAGCGCGACCCAGCTCTCGCGCGGCTCGGGGCTGAGCTCGACCGCGCGCCTCGCGGGCTCGACCGCGTCGGCGAAGCGCTCCTGCTGCACCAGGATCATCGCCTTCAGGTAGTACGCGTCGGGCTTGGGGTTCTCGGCGGCGCGGAACCAGCCGTCGATCAGCTCGAGCGCGCGGTCGTACTTGCCGAGCTGGGTATGGATCTGCGCGAGCGAGTAGATCATCACCTGCTCCGCGTCGGGATCGAGCGCCTTCTGCGCGAGCGCCTGCTCGAACTCCGCCGCGGCCGACTCGCTCATGCCCTTGTTGACGAAGATGTAGCCGCGGAAGCGGTGCAGCTGCGCGACTTCGGGCGGCTTCAGGCGCCGGCGGTCGGCGAGCGCGTCGACGATCGCGAGCGACTCGTCGAACTTGTCCTCGTTCATCAGCTCGTAGGCCGTGAGCAGCTTCTCGGCCACGGCCTTGCTGATGCCCGTGCTCTTGCTCTTGGCCCTCTCCTTCTGCTGCTCGGCGGCGCCCGGGCTCGCGAACGAGAGCGCGAGTCCGAGCACGAGTGCGAGCGCGATCGCGACGGAACGAGTCACTTTCCTACCCCTTCATCTTGAAGCGCACCACGACCTGCTGGCCGGGCGCCTCGGTGGGCTTTCCCGCCTGCATCTGCGGCTGGTACTTCCACTTGTTCACGGCCTGCAGCGCGTTGCGCTCGAACACGGAATCGCTCGACTTGATCACGGTCGCGTCCTTCACAGAGCCCGCGGTCGAGATCGTGAAGCGCACCTGCACCCAGCCCTCGAGCTTGCGGCGCTGCGCTTGCGGCGGGTACTGCGGCTCGACGCGCACGAGCGGGAGTGGCGCGCGGTCGGCGAGGCCCGCGCTGAAGCCGAGCCCGCCCATGCCGGTTCCGTCGCCACCGCCGCCGCCCGCCGAGCCGAACTCGGCGCCGAGCCCCGCGGCCAGCGCCTGCACGTCGAGCCCGGCGTCGAAGCCCTCTTCCTTGGCGACCGAGAGCGTCGGCGTGACCGGCGCCTGCTGCGGCTTCTCGCGCTCGGGCTTCTCGCGCTTCTTCTCCTCGATCTCGGTCTCGCGCCGCAGGCGCACGAACTCGATCCGCGTCACGGCGGACGCCTCGTCGTGCTCGCCGCGGACGTTGGTCATCGCGCGCATGAAGCCGAACATGCCCACGGTGACGAGGAAGGCGGCCACGAGTGCGATCGGGAAGCGCAGCCGTCCCACGACTCACTCGCCTCCCACGCTGGCCGCGCCGATCGCGACCTCCTTGATCCCGCCCAGCGTGACCTCGTCCATCACCTGCGCGAGCAGGCCCGTCTTCGCCGCCTTGTCGGCGATCACGACCACCGTGTCCTCGGGCCGCTCGATGTGCAGCCGCTCGATGATCGGGCGCACCTCGCGCAGATCGACCTGGCGGCGGTCCATCCACACCTCGCCGTTGGCGCGGATCGCGATCAGGATGTTGCCGGAGTCGTCGTGCACGGCCGTGAGCGCCTCGGCGCGGTTCACCGTCACGCCCGCCTCGCGCACGAACGAGGTGGTGATGATGAAGAAGATCAGGAGGTTCAGGACGAAGTCGAGCATCGGCGCCAGGTCGATGCCGTGATCCTCTCCCTCCCCTTCGGCGTGCCGGCGCGAGCGCATCACTCACCTAGACGACGTTCCGAACGACACGTTCTCGACCCCGCCCTGGCGCACCTGGTCGACGACCGCGACGAGCAGGCCCGTCTCGGCGTTCTGCTCGGCCGTGACCATCACGCCCCAGTCGGGCTTCTGCGCGTGCAGCCGCTCGACGTTGGCGCGCACGGCGCGCACGTCGACCTCGCGGTTGTCGACCAGCACCTCGCCCGACTGCTTCACGACCACGGAGATGCTGCCGGTCTCCTTGGCGCCGGCGGGTCCGCTCGCGCTGCCGCCGTGCCGGGTCACGTGCATCCCGACTTCCTTCGCGAACACCGCGGTGATGATGAAGAAGATCAGGAGGTTCAGGACGAAGTCGAGCATCGGCGCCAGGTCGATGCCCGTGCTGTCCTCGCGGTCGAAGTGCCTGCGCAGGCGCACGTCAGTACACCAGGTGATCGCCGAGCAGCTCCGTCTCCCGGCGGATGCGCGACGTGAAGTAGTAGACGGGGTAGATGCCCGTGATGCTGACCATCAGGCCGGTCAGCGTGCAGATCATCGCCATCGACACGCCGCTGGCCATCGCGCGCGCGTCGGCGGAGCCGCGCAGCGCCATCGAGTCGAACACCTCGAGCATGCCGCTGACCGTGCCGACCAGGCCGAGCAGCGGCGACAGCGGCACGAGCACGCGCAGCAGCACCATGTTCGAGTTCATCGCCGTGTTCACGCGCGAGATCAGCGCGCGGCGAATCTGGCGCGCGCACCACGAGCGGTGCTCCGCGCGCCCTTGCCAGCTGAGCAGCGCCTCGCGCGATTGCAGCGGCAGCACCCAGCCGAAGTAGCAGGCGCGTTCGATCACGAGCGTCCACATCACCAGGCCGCACAGGAAGATCGCGATCACGAACGGACCGCCCTCGTCGACCAGGCTCCCGACCGCGCCGAGCGGCCAGAGCAGCGCCTCGAGGATCCGCTCAAGCATGCTGCACCGCCGCCGCCTCGCGGTGGCGCTCGAGGCTCTCGGCCAACAGGCCCGTGCTCTGCTCGTCGAGGATCTGCACGACCTGGCGCGAGAGCGACGCGAGCCCGGCGTTCATGAACAGGAGCGGCACGGCGATGCCGAGCCCGAGCACCGTCGCGATCATCGCCTGGCCGATGCCGTTCGCCATCAGGCGCGGATCGCTCGAGCCCGACTCGGTGATGCTCTGGAAGGTGATGATCATGCCGATCACGGTGCCGACCAGGCCGAGCAGCGGACCGGCGGCGACGGCGAGGCGCAGGAACGCCTGGAAACGCTCGAGCCGCGGCACCTCGCGCAGCACCGCCTCCGAGATGCGCAGCTCGACCACCTCGGCGTCGGCCTCGATGCTCGCGGGGTCGGCCTTGACCGCCGCCAGCACGCGGCCGAGCGGGTTGTCGTCGCGCAGCTTGTCGAGCCGCGCGAGCTGGCGCGTGACAGCGAGCCGCGTGCGGATCAGGAACAGCGCCTGCCAGGTGGCGACCACGAAGCCGATCGCGCCGACGAGCAGGATCACGTAGCCGACCGCCTCGCCCTCCGAGATCCGCTCCCACAGGCCCGGCCGCTGCACGATCATCGACAGCAGCACACCGCGCGACGGATCGACCGCGGCCTCGACGTAGCCGCTGCGCGCCGCCTGCAGCTCGCTCGCGAAGCGCGTGAGGTCGCTGCCCGGCTGGCGCGACAGCACGCCGAGCGAGCCGACGCTCGGCAGATAGGTCAGGTAGCGGCCGTCGGACATGGCGATGAAGCTGCCGATGCGCACGACCTCGGCCTCTTGCGGCTTGCCGCCGGCGTCGACGATCGTGGTGTCGAAGCGCGCGACGCGGCCGCTCTCGGTCATCTCGCGCTGGATCTCGAACCAGAGGCGCTCGAGCTCCTCGATCGAGGGCAGCTCCTTGGCCTTGCCGAGCGCGGTGAAGAACTCGTCGCGCTTCCCGAACTGCGCGCTGATCAGCGAGTTGTACATGATCGCGGAGCTGTCGCCGGCGACCTGGCGCACCACGCCGAACAGCTCGCCCAGGCTGCCGAGCCGCTGGGTCATGCGCTCCTCGAGCTCGGCGAGCTTGAGCTCGTTCGCGTCGAAGGTCGCGGAGAGCGACTTGCTGCGCGCCTCCCCGGCGTCGCGCTCGCGCTGCGCCTGCGCGAGCAGCGCCTTCTGCTCGTCGCGGTTGGCGAGGAACTCCTTCTCGCGCGCCGCGTTCTCGCCCGCCTTCGCCTCGCGCGTGTTGCGCGTCTGCTCGAGCAGCTCGTCGAGCGAGTCCACGGCTTGCGCGCGGCTCGGGCCGAGTGTGAACAGGAGCGCGGCGAGCGCCGCCAGGAGGTGCAGGCTCCGCTTCACGACTTGGCCTCCGTCGGCGCCGGGATGGGCAGGATCAGCATCTCCGGCGCGCGCGTCTTGCGCGCCACCGCGAGCCCTTCCTGGAAGCCGTGCGCGTAGCGCGGGTCGACGACCCAGGCCTTCGCGGACGCGTCCCAGTAGCCGGTCTCCCGGCCGTCGAGCGTCTGGTAGAGGAGCGCCGCGCGGCCGACGCGCAAGAACTGCACGGTGCGCGCGTCCGCGTCGCTGCCGAGCTTCGCCTCGTAGGCCTCGATCGTGCGCCCGTAGTCGAGCTCCACCTGGTAGGCCTCGACGATCCGGCGGAACTTCTCCGAGATCGTGACGTCCGCGCGGTTCATCATCGCCTGCAGCCTCGTGACCCGGTCGCGGCGCTCGCCGAGCAGAAATGGGATGTCGAGCTCGACGAACTGCTCGAGCGTCGCGAGCATGCGCTCCATCAGCGGCGCGACCTCGCGCGAGGTGGTCTCCACCTCGACGAGCTGCCCCTGCATCGAGTTCATCTCTTCGTTCTGCGAGGCGACCTGCGCCTCGAGCTGGCGCGCGTAGATCGCGTAGCTCTCGGTGTCCGCCAGCGCGCGGCGGTACTCGGACAGGAGCTTCTGGGTCTCGTCGTCGAGCGCGTTGATGCGCTCCTGGGACGCGCGGGACGCCTCGTCCGTCGCGAGCTGCTCCTTCACCACCCGCTCGAGCTTCTCGTTCGCCTGCGCCAACGCATGGTTCGGTATCAACCAGAGCGCGCAAAGCAGCGCGATCCCCCACTTCATCTCCACGTTCTCCATGCGGCTATGGTCGGTTCGAGAGTAGGCGGATCGCTTGGCGCAGCAGTCGCGTATCCGTGGAGAAATCGTGAACCCAGGTGACGGAACGGCGACGATCTGGCGGTCCGAGCGAGGATGCCGCGGGTCCCCAGTGGGCTGCGCTTCAGTCCGCGAGCAGCCCGCCGATGCTCAGCGCGGTCCAGTCGGTGGTCCACAGCACCGGTGCGACGCGTTCGAAAGCCCCGCGGTAGGTCGCACCGCTGAGTCCGGGGCCCTTCGGGGCGACACAGCCGCCGGTGCCGATGATGCCCGCGTTCGGGCGCGGGTTGATCGGCACCGGCTTCAGCGTCGCGTCGAGCTTGCCCGCCGCGTTCCCGGTGGGATCGAAGTAGGTGCTCTCATTCTGCAGGCCGTTGAAGCCGGCCAAGTTGATGGTGTTGTTGTCGCTGGTTGTCGTGAACTCGTTGTTGCCATTGTCGATCGCCGTCTGCTCGGCGGATGGGTTGGAGATCGCTGCTGTGTTCTGAAGCGTCGAGCAGTACAGCGAGATCAGCCCGTTCGTGGCGTTGTCGGCCACGTTGAAGCCGGAGATGCCGTCCTCGTCGGGCGGCACCGGCACCACCAGCTCGAAGCCGCGCGCGGTGCCAGTATTCACGACGATGCTGTTGCGGACCTGGCCGGCGAAGCCGTTACGCATCTGCAGGCCCCGGTTCGCAGCCGCCGCGGTGATGCCTAGCGGGAGTGCAGGATTCGGGACATCCGGCGTCGATCCGATCGCGGTCAGGTTGTAGATCACCGCGCTCGAGAGCGGCCAGGGTGTCGTGTCGATGATCAGCTGCGTCACGTCGTTGCGGATGTTCAGGTTGTCGAAGAACGCGGCATCGTCCGGCCGGTAGTCGTCGCCTTCGAGCTCGGCCACCTTGTCGCCCGAAGCCTGGCCGAAGGCCCCGCTGGGCTCGAGAGTGTTGAAGAACGGCTGGATCGAGAACATGAACTGATTCACGCCCGTGTAGCCTTGATCCATGTGGAAGCTGTCGTCGCCGACGAAGAACGCTGCGAGGTTCTTCCCGTTGACGGTGCCACCGAACCACTGGATGCCGTCATCGTGGTTGCAGTAGATCTCGATGTTCTCGAGTACGGTGCCATCACCGACCCCGCCGAGCGACAGGCCGTTCAGCTCGTTGTTTGGGACGATCTCGTCCCCCGCGTGGCGGATCGACACGAAGCGCAGGGTGCCCGAGTCGTCGTGTGGCTCGAGGCCGCCATAGCTCGCGTTCACGGGAGCGGGGCCGTAGGCGGTGAGGCCCTCTACCGTTCCTTCGCCATAGGCTCCGGTCCTCGCGGCAAGGTTCGTCGGCGCGTTCCCGAGGATGACGACACCGCCCCAGAGCCTCACGTTCCCAAAGCCGGCCTTGTTGATCGGTGCCAGCGGCGCGGCGGCCGGGGCGTCGTCGAGGAACAGGTCCCCGGGGGTCCACTCACGCAGAAAGCTGTTGCCCACGTTCGTGTCTGCGATTCCGTCGTTGTTGTTGTCCGTGGCGGCGGTCGTGAAGATGATCGGCTGCAGTGTGTTTCCTATGGCAATGATGCGACCGGTTCGAGTGACGATGAGAGCCCCTGGATAGTTACTCGGTGAGAGGGGCGTAATCCCTTGGCGCGGCTGCCCGCGGATGATCGTGCCCGGCTGAATCGTGAGCGTGGCACCGATGACGAAGATCGGGTTCTGCAGGACGATCTCACCGGGGCCCCAGGTGGTGTTCGCAACGACGTTGGCGCTGACGATCGTCTGTGCGCTCGCGCTCGCTGATAGGGCGATGATGGCCGCTGCCAGAGCAATGATCCCCAGGTTCCTCATGATCGCGTGCCTCCCTTCTGATGGAAGGGTGGCGTGGGCCGATCGCGGGACTGCTTCAGGCGGGTGGCGATCCTGAGACAAATCGAGGAACGTCTCGGCTCTCGCCGCTCGTCTGATTCAGGGGACCCTGCGAGCGAGGGGAACCCGCATGCCGTTCCCGGATGGTGCAGCTGCGAAGGCGGTGTCGAGCGCCGCGGTCAGCTCCGCCACAACGCTCGGTCGCCAGGCGCTCTGATAGAGAATCCGGCCTTCGTTCGTTTGCAGGACGACGAAGGGTGAGGGGGTGCCGGCGGGCAACAGCGTACCCGTGTAGGGTTCCGCGAGGTGGTCGTAGACGAAGGGCACGGGCCAGTTCAGGGCCCTGAGCTTTTCGCGCAGCGCGCGATCGGGGTGCTCGCCCTGCGGGAACAGGATGGTTCCCACGCCGTGACGATCGTTGAGCGGTGCCAGCGCCGCGGCGAGCGCCGCGAACTCTGCCTGGCTCGGATCGGCAAACACACAGACGAAGCCGCGCTTCTCCGCCACGCTCGCGAACGGATACGGCCGCAGCTCGCCGGACCCGGGATCGACCATCCGCGGACCGAGGGCCAGCACGAAGTTCGGGGCGGCCTTCTCGAGCTCGCCTGTGCGAATCTGATTTGCCCGGACAACGAGATCCGTTTCCGACACGGGAACGGTTCGCTTGCCATCGCGACCGAAGTCGAGCCGCGCGAGCCCGCCTGGCTCGACGCGAATCAGCACGCCTACGGAGCCATCCTCCGTGAGCGCGGCCTGGTAGGGCCAGAAGCGCTCGCTCTCGAGCAGCGTTGCTTCGGTAACAATCGGCGCGCGCGGATCTGCTACGCGGTGCTCGGGTAGCTCGGTGACGACGGGAGCCGCCGCGAGCGCGAGCAATAGAACGCTACGCATCGTCGAGCTCCAAGGGCAGAAATGGGGACCGCCGCCCCGAAGGGCGGCGGTCCCGGACTTCCGAAGGCAGACGCGAGATCAGACCTTGCGGCGGCCCAGCGCCGAGAAGAGCACGAGCGACGTACCGAGCAGGATGGCCGTGCCCGGCAGCGGAACCGGAACCACCGTGGCGTTGATCGCCACGTTGTCGATGCGCGTGTTGCTCCCGGTCGGGTTGACGTTGAAGCGCACGTACGCGGCCTCGGACGCGGCGCTGCCGAGGTTGATCGTGAACAGCGTGTCCACGCTGGTCAGGTTCTGCGTGCCGAACGGCACGTAGACGATCCCGTCCGTCGAGAACTCGATGCCGATCGACGACGTGCCGCTGTCGGTCTGCCCGCCGAAGCTGATCGACCAGTCGCTGCCGAGTCCGGGAATCGTGTTCGTGTAGGCCGCGAACACGAAGCTGACCGCGCTACGGAGCTGCAGCTGCAGCTCGCTGGCGAACACCTGCCCCTCGTCCGTGAGCACGGTGAGCGAATCGAACGGCACTGCTCCACCGGCGGTCACCGGGGCATTGATGTTCGAGTTGAGCGAGAGCGACGTCGGCTCGATTTGCGGATTGGCCGAGTCGGGGATCACGTTCGTCGAGCCGTGGGCGCCGTCGAAGAACAGTGTTCCGAACGCGGCGGACTCCGCACCGGCCCCGAAGGTCGGGTCGAGCGTGGAGTAGTTCGCGTCGAGGACGTTGGTGTAGCCAACGCCGTCGACGCTGAGCTCGCCGTCGCCGAAGTACTGGGAGAAGTCCCAGCCGGCGATCATCGCGGCCTGCGCGGAGCCTGTGAGGGCGGCGAACAGGACGAGCGAGCCGAGAGTGCTCTTGAGGAATGTGGTCTTCATTGAGATTCAGCCTTTCTTTCTGGTCGTTTCTTGTCTTGGTTTCGAAGGAGCTCAGTCAGCGAGGACGCCGCCGATGTTCAGCGCGGTCCAGGGCGTGGTCCACAGCGTCACCGCGGTGCCCGCGAAGGCGCCCCGGTAGGTCACCTTGGAGAGCGCCGGGCTCTGCGGTACCACGCAGCCTCCGGTACCCGTCAGCCCTCCGAGCGGACGCGGGTCGATCGGAGCCGGCTTGACGGCAGGGACGAGCTTGCCGGCGGCGTCACCCGTGGGATCGAAGGTCGTGTCCTCGTTGACGAGGCCGGGCCATGCGGCCACGTTGATCGTGTTCGCCGAGCCCGCGGCGCCACCCTGGCTGACCTGGAGCGCGTTGCCGTTGGCCGAAGCGACCAGCTCGGTCGCGTCGAGGGCGCCGGTGTTGTCGAACGTCGTGCAGGCGAACGAGATCAGACCGTTGTTGGTATTGGTCACGACGTCGAAGCCCGGAGTCTCGACCGCGGACGGCCCGACCTCGAGGCCCTCTTCCGTGCCCGTCCGGATCACGATGCTGTTCGAGACCAGGCCCGCGAAGCCGTTGCGTACCTGGATGCCGCGGTTCACCGACGCCGCCGACACGGGCGTGAAGAACTGCGGCGCGACGGGCGTGGAGCCGATCAGCGTCATGTTGTACATCGCCGGGTTGGAGAGCGGCCAGGGGGTCCCCTCGGAAGCCGGCAGAGCGTCGATGCCGCGGCGGATGTTGACGTTGTTGTTGAGCGCGACGTTGTCCGGGCGGTAGTTGTCGCCGTCGAACTCGCCGGCCTTGTCGCCGGAGAGCGAGCCGTACGGCGCGCCGCCGTTCTCGTTGAAGAAGGGCATGATGCCGAACAGGAACTGGTTCGTTCCGGTGTAGCCCTCGTCGAGGTCGAACATGTCGTCACCGACGTAGGCGACGAACAGGTTCTTGCCGTTCACGGTGCCGCCGAACCACTCGATGCCGTCGTCGAAGTTGCAGTAGACCTCGATGTTCTCGACCGTCGTGCCGTCGCCCACGCCGCCGAGCGAGAGCCCGTTCAGCTCGTTGCTGACACCGAGCTCGTCACCCGCGTGGCGGATCGAGATGAAGCGCAGGCTGCCGGAGCTGTCGTGCGGATCAGTGCCGCCGTAGGTCGCGTCCGCGGGCAGGAAGCCGGGCACGGTGAGACCCTCGACGAGCGCGCGGCCGTAGCCGACGCCTGACTTCTCCGCGTTGTTGGTCGGCGCGTTGCCGAGCACCACCACGCCGCCCCAGAGCGCGACGTTGGAGAGACCCGCCTTGTTGAGCGGAGCAAGCGGCGCGGTGGTCGGCGTGTCATCCAGGAAGATGTCGCCCGGCACCCACTCCTTCTCGAAGCCGCCGACGATGTCGGCGTTGCCGTCGTTGTCGTTGTCGACCGCGGCGGTGGTCATCACGATCGGATTGTTGGCGGCGCCGTTGGCGACGAGCCGTCCGTTCTGCGTGACGATCAGTGCGCCGGGCGTGCCCACGGTCGAGCCTTCGACGACGGGGCCGGAGCGCGGCTGCCCGCGCACGATCGTGCCGGGCAGGATGGTCAGTGTGGCTCCGTTCTTCACGAAGATCGGATTCTGGAGAATGATCGGGCTCGGATTCGCGGCACCCCCCCAGGTCGTGTTGGTCGTGACATCGGCGGCGACGATCGTTTGCGCGTTCGCGCCGACTGCGAAGCCGACGGCCGCGATGGCCAGTGCGGCGAGACGGAATATCTGCATGTGTTTGAACCTTCCTCTGGTTTGTTCTGGCTTGCCCTGGTGGCCAGCGGAGCGAGACGCCAGCACCCCTCGACGGCGCAGGATGGCAGGCTGCGATTACGGACAGCGTTCGATCCGGCTACATGTGCGTGGCGAATCGGCGAGACTTGCCGACACGATCCGCACACATCTCTTTCGGGGAACCGGCTCGCTCAGAACGACAGCGAGTAGGTGAGCGAGATCGAGTAGTCCAAGCCGATCTTGAGCGAGCGGTCCACGACGGTGCCGCTGGTCTGCTCCTCGTCGTAGATGATGCGCCGCTCGGAGTCGGTGAGGTTCTTGACGTTGCCCTTCAGCGTCACGTCGCCGCCGAGCGCGTTGACCTGCCAGGTCTGGCTGACGACGAGGTTGAGCTGGTCGAACGAGTCGAGGTAGCGGTCGAGCGTGAGCGAGAGGATCTCCCCGTTCGGCCCGGTCGCCGCGCTGCCCGCGGCGTCGAGGATGCTGCTGATCGCGAAGTAGCTGAGCGTGATCTTCGTCCCCCAGTCGGGCTGATCGAACGAGAGGTCGAGGTTGGCGATCCACTCCGGCTGCCCGAACAGCCGCCGGTCCTTCTCGTAGCTCGTGAACCTCACGGGAGTGCCGTCGGGCGCGCCGAAGAAGGTGTTCGCGCGCGCGAGCTCGGTGTCGGTGCGGTCGACCTTGGCGTCGATGTATGTGAAGTTCCCGCCGATCGAGAAGTACTGGGCGAAGTCGACCGGGATGAAGCCCAGGTTCTTGCGGCCCTCGACCTCGATGCCGTACAGCCGCGCCTCCGCCGGGTTGTTGAAGAACGTGCGGAAGAGCGCGCTCGACGAGCCTTCCGCGTTCAGCGGATTGCGAATGATGATGCTCTCGATCGGATCGTCGATCGTCTTGTAGAACAGGCTGAACGCCGCGAGATCGCCGGTCTCGCCCCACGAGTACTCGGTGCGCAGGTCGTAGCTCGTCACGTCGGAGAGCTGGAGCTGTGGGTTGCCGACGATCAGATCGTCCGAGCCCGGCTCGACCGAGACGTAGTAGCCCATCTCACGAAACGACGGGCGCGCCACCGTCTGCGAGTAGGCGCCGCGCAGATTGAGCCCTTCCAATGGGCGGTAGGTGAAGCCGAACGCCGGGAGAACGCGATCCTCGTCGATCTCGCCGTCGATGAGCGAACGGATCTCGCCCTCGTCCACCAGATCCACGAGCCCCGTCGTCGGGTCGATCGGCACCGCGATCCCGAGTAGCTGGTCGTTGTAGGTCGCGTCCGGGCGCGGCGCAGGTTCGCCGCGTGCGGGATTGTCGAGCCGGTCGAAGAACAGGTACTTGGTGGGAAAGGTCGCGGGCGTGCCGTCGAGGGCCGGCTCACCAGTGAACGCGTCGTTGTTCGACTCGATCTGGATCGATTCCCAGCGACCGCCGGCGAGCAGATCGAGGTCGTCCCAGAGAGTGATCTTGGCGCCGAGGTTGCCCGCCTGGATGTCGCGCCGGGAATCGTTCTTGGAGTCGCGCGTGCCGCTGAATTGGCCCGTGGGCTCGAGATCGAGATCGGTGCGGATGGTCCGTCCCAGACACTCTTCCGTTTCGCACGAGAGTGCGAACTGAGAGCTGCCCGAGACGCTCGGGCTCTCGAGAAAGTCCGACTCCACGTCGCGGTCGGCGCGCTCGTACCAGTAGCCCCCGTCGAGCTTGACCCGCAGCGCGTTCGTGAGATCGAACTCGCGGTCGACGTCGAACCGCGCGAAGCTCTGCTTCTCGTGGATGTCGTTGCTGCTTGCGAAGATGCCGTCGTTCACGTAGTAGCGGCCCGGACCGAGCGACGCGGGTGTGGGCGGGAACGAGGTTGGGGCCTGTGACAGATCGTTGGGCTCGTAGAAGTAGCGCGCACCGAGCGACTCCTCGCTCTGGCTCGTGCGCGCGGTGTTCGCCGCCCAGCTCAGGTGCAGCCCGTCGAGCGCGCCGATCGTGTGGTCGCCGTTCAGCTGGTACACCACGAGATCGCGCGTGACGTCGAACGACTCGCTCTCCGAGAAGCTGTCGCCGAACAGCGGCCCGCGCGTGACCGGCTCGCCGGTGTTGGCGCGAATCGAGCGCGCGATCCAGGAGGAGATCGTCGCGGTGCCGTCGAAGACCGACGAGTCGACGTCGTCGTTGTTGTTCTGCCGCTCGGCGAGCGGAGCGTAGTCGAAGCCCTGGAACCAGCCGTTCTGATACAGCTGGACGGTCTTGTCCTTCTTCTCGGTGTAGAAGTAGTTGGCGTCGATCACGTGCGCGCCGTCGGGGTCGAGATCGAAGCCGAAGCCCGCATAGCCCGTCTTCCGCTCCGACTGCTCGCTCTCGGTCAGGTCGAACGCGCCGTCGGAGAGACCGAGGACGCCGAGGGAAAGCCCGCCCGGGATGGGCACCGGGGCGGTTGCGGCCCGCTCCGGCTCCGCCGCCGTCTCCTTCCCCTCGCCCGTCTGGTAGTCGACTTCCGTCGCGCCGACCAGCTTGAAGCGGACCTCGCGCTCGAAGAGCGATGTGCGGCCGCCGAGCGAGATGCCGAAGTCGCTCTCGATCGTGTCCGAGCCGTCGATCTCGCTGCCGATCGGCGAGCCGCCGTTCAGCTCGTAGAACTTGTCGACGGCGTTCGAATTCCAGCCGCTGCCGGCGCTGAACTTCACCTCGAACGTCTCCGGGTATTCGGTGGTGAGGATATTGATCGAGCCGCCCGACGAGTTGCTCGGCAGGTTCGGTCCGAAGGTCTTGGAGACCGCCAGGTTCGTGACGATGTCGGACGGGAACAGGTCGAGCTGCACCGACTGGCTGTCGGGGTCCGGACTCGGCACGACCGCCGAGTTGTAGAGCGTGCTCGAATAGCGGTCCTCGAGGCCGCGGATGATCGCGAACTGGCCCTCGACCACGTTCACGCCCGGCACGAACTTCAGCGCGTCGGCGACGTCGGAGGCGGCGAACTTCGCGAACTCGGCGGCGTCGAGCGTGTTCATCAGCTCGTCCGCCTCCATGCGCGAGGCGGCCAGGATCTCCTCCATCGGCGAGGCCTCGACGATGAACTCCTCGAAGCCCGGCATCTCTTCCGTCGCCTGAGGCGGCAGCGGCGGGAGCGGGAAGTCGGCCTGGTTCACCACGCCCGGCTTCACCGTGAAGCTCGTCATCAGCGACGCGCGGTAGCCGGACTTCGCGAACTTGATCCCGTAGCTGCCGGCGGGCACCGCCGGGAACTCGAACTCGCCCGCGGCGTTCGTGGTCCGCTCGAGCCCGCCGGGATCGATCGTCACCGTCACGCCCTCGAGCGGCGCGGCGGACTCGCTGTCGATCACCTTGCCGCGCACGCTGCCGGAGGCGGGCGCGGGTGCTTGCGCCCGCACCGACGCGGGAAAGCACAGCGCGAGCAGAACGAGCGCAAGGAGGCGCGCGGGAAGGGAGGAAACAGTCATACGGCGTGCGCGGATGAGAGCGCAGCGTTGCGAGGATGAGCGGACGTACTCGTGAGGGATCGAAGGCGATTCCACGACGAGCCCGAGAGCGAGCGTCGTGTGACGAGCGCGTGACGCCGCGCGAAGCCGTGCCGCGGCCTCCTCGCGAGATTCACATCATTGCTTCACCGAGTCGCAACTTCGCGATGCTATGCCTGACACCGTGGTGCGTGTTCTGGTCGTGGATTCCGATCCGACGGGCCGGCAGGAGATCTGCCGCGCGCTCGAACGCAGCGGCTTCGAGCTGCTCGAGACGAGCTCCGCCGCGCAGGCCAGCGAGGTGCTGCGCCGCGAGCCGCCCGGCGCGGTCGTGGTCGACACGCTGCTCAGCGACCAGTCGGGCTTCGCGGTCTGCCGCACGATCCGCGAGTCGCCCGACACGCGGGACGTGCCCGTCCTGATGCTGTCGCGCTCGACCTCGGACATGGACCGCATCCTCGCGCTCGAGGCCGGCGCCGACGACGTGCTCGCGCGGCCCTTCTACCCGCGCGAGCTCGCGCTGCGCGTGCGCTCGGTCCTGCGGCGCAGCGGCCCGACGCCGAGCGGCGCGCGCGAGGCGGCCCCGCTCGAGTACGGCCCGCTCCGGCTCGACGAGCTGCGCCGGTCGGTGACCGCCGCCGGCGTCCCGGTCGATCTGACGGGCACGGAGTTTGCCGTGCTCGCCCTGCTGATGAGCAAGCCCGGCCGCGCCTTCACCCGCGAGGAGATCCTGGCCGAGCTGTGGGCCGACTCGGGTGGGCGTACGCTGCGTGTCCTCGATACCCACGTGAAGGGGATTCGGCGAAAGCTCGGCGAATCGGCCTGGATCGTGGAAAGCGTCCACGGCGTGGGCTATCGGCTCGCCGGGCTGCCGTAGAACGATCCCAAAGTTCGCCGGCAGCTCGCCGCGAAGCGCCTCCTCGGGACGTGCGACCCCGCGCGTATGTCACCGAAATGTAATATGATTCTCTCTTCCCACCGGCTACGGTCAGGGAGCCGAAATGGTTGTGAGCGGAGATTCCGAGCCGGGCGCGGGCGCTACCCCGAGTGCTCCCGCGCCCAGTCTGTTGCTGAACCGCGAGCTGTCCTGGCTCGACTGGAACCGCCGCGTGCTCGCTCTGGCGGAGGATCCCGACCAGCGCCTGCTCGAGCGCGTGAAGTACCTCGCGATCGTCGCCGCCAACCTCGATGAGTTCTTCCAGGTCCGTGTCGCCGGCCTGCGCGCCCAGGTCGACGCCGGCGTGACGACGCCTACCTCGGATGGCCGCACGCCGCGCGAGCAGCTCGCCGAGATCCGCGTCCAGGTGCTCGACCAGCTGCGCGTGCAGGAGGAGCTGCTCCACAAGGAGATCCTGCCGGCGCTCGCGGAGCGGGGCATCCGGCTGGTCTCGTGGGCGGACATCGACGACGTCGACCGCGCCCGCCTGCGGCAGCTCTTCGAGGAGCAGATCCTGCCGGTGCTGACGCCGCAGTCGGTCGACCGCGCGCACCCGTTCCCGTACGTCTCGAACCTGTCGTTGAACCTGGCGGTGGTCGTGCGCGACCCCAGCACCACCGAGACCCGCTTCGCGCGCGTGAAGGTGCCGGGCTTGCTGCAGCGCCTGCAGGCGCTGCCCGACGGCGTGCGCTTCGTCGCGATCGAGCAGGTGATCGCCGCGCACCTCGACGCGCTCTTCCCCGGCATGGAGATCGTCTCGCACCACCCGTTCCGGCTGACACTCGACGCGAACCTGGCGCTCGAGGACGAGGACGACGCCGACGACCTGCTCGAGGCCATCCAGTCCGGCCTGCAGCGGCGGCTGCGCATGAACGACGCCGTGCGGCTCGAGATCGATCGCGGCATGTCGGCGCGCGTGCGCGACTTCCTGATCACCGAGCTCGAGCTCGAGTCCGACGAGGTCTACGTGCTCGACGGCCCGCTCGGTCTCTCCAGCCTGTGGTCGCTCTACTCGCTGAACCGCCCGGACCTGCGCGACGAGCCGTGGCTGCCGCAGACGCCGCCGCCGCTCGCCTCGAGCGGCGGACCCGTCGACCTGTTCGCGATCCAGCGCGAGGGCGACGTGATCGTGCACCACCCGTACGACTCGTTCCGCACCTCGGTCGAGGCGTTCCTGACCCAGGCCGCGAGCGATCCCGACGTGCTCGCGATCAAGCACACGCTCTACCGCACGTCCGGCCGCGACAACCCGATCGTCCGCGCGCTGATCCGCGCCGCGCAGACCGGCAAGGAGGTCGTCGCGCTGATCGAGCTGAAGGCGCGCTTCGACGAGGGCTCGAACATCGAGTGGGCGCGGCGGCTCGAGCAGGCCGGCGTGCACGTGGTGTACGGGATCGTCGGCCTGAAGACGCACGCCAAGATCGCGCTGGTGGTGCGGCGCGAGGGCAGCCAGATCCGGCGCTACTGCCACATCGGCACGGGCAACTACAACCCGATCACCGCGGACACCTACGAGGACGTCGGTCTGCTCTCGGCGCGGCCGGAGCTCGGCGCCGACATCTCCGAGGTCTTCAACTATCTGACCGGCTGCGGCCGGCCGCTGGGCTATCGGCGGCTGCTGGTCGCGCCCGCCACGCTGCGCTCGCGGCTGCTCGAGGAGATCCGGCGCGAGGCGGAGTCGGGCGAGGGCCGGATCGCGATCAAGGTCAACAACCTGTCCGACGACGGGATCATCGAGGCGCTGTACGCCGCCTCGCGCGCGGGAACCGAGATCGACCTGATCGTGCGCAGCATCTGCCGGCTGCGGCCGGGGGTGGTCGGGCTCTCGGATCGGATCCGCGTGCGCTCGACGCTCGGCCGCTTCCTCGAGCACTCGCGCGTGTTCCGCTTCGGTCATCCCGACCGCACGCCGCGCTACTTCATCGGCTCGGCGGACCTGATGACGCGCAACCTCGACCGGCGCGTCGAGACGCTGGTGCAGATCGACGACCGCGCCCTGCAGCAGCGCCTCGAGGAGATCCTGGCCGTCAACCTCGAGCCGAACCCGCTCTCCTGGACGCTCGGACCCGACGCGGTGTGGCGGCGCGAGCCGCAGACCGACGCGCCGACCTCGCACGAGCGCTTCCAGGCCCTCGCGCGACAGCGAGCAATCGCCGAAGATAAGAGCCTGTCGCGCGCCGGCTGACAAACCGGGAGCGCGCGAGCGTCTTCCGCACTACTCTTGACCGCCGAGGGTGGGAGTGAAGGTCTATCTGATTCGCCACGCCAAGGCGCAGAGGCGCCAGGGGTGGGAACGCGCCGACGTGATGCGACCGCTGTCGCCAGCGGGACACGACCAGGCCATGGGCCTGGTCGAGCGCTTCGACGGCGTACAGGTGGCGCGCGTGATCTCGAGCCCGGCGCTGCGCTGTCGCCAGACGGCCGAGCCGATCGCCGCGCGCTTCGGGCTGGCGGTCGAGGTCGATGCGCGCATCGCGGAAGGCGCGAGCCTCGGCGGCGCGCAGTCGCTGGTGCGCTCGCTGAACGGCGCGCCGGCCGTCCTGTCCTGTCACGGCGACCTGATCCCGGCGCTGGTCGAGAAGCTCGTGCCCGGCGCGCTCGAGCTCGAGGGCGGGGCCGGCTGTCCGAAGGGCTCGACCTGGCTGCTCCAGGACGGAGCCAGCGGGAAGCTGCGCGCGTCGTACCTGCCGCCGCCGCGCGCGGGCGCGGCCAGCCCCGATCTCGACACCAAACAGCGTATCGCGATCGTCGACCTCGGCAGCACGTCGTTCACGCTGCTGGTCGCGGACGTCACCACGGACGGCCACATCGTGCGCGTGGTGCGCGAGCGCGAGATGCTGCGGCTCGGCGCCGCGCTCGCGCAGGAGTCCAAGCTCTCGGACGAGCTGTGCGACAAGGCGGTCGAGGGCGCGCGGCGGCTCGGCCGGCTCGCCGACCGCTCGGGCGCGCAGGAGCTGGTGGCGGTCGCGACCTCGGCCATGCGCGACGCCAAGAACGGCCGCAAGCTCGCCGAGCGGATCAGCCGCGCGCTCGGCAGCGAGGTGCGCGTGCTCTCCGGCGAGGACGAGGCGCGCCTGATCTTCTCCGCGTTCCGCCGGCGCATCGGCCTGGGCGAGGAGTACGCGCTCGGGCTCGACCTGGGCGGCGGGAGCCTCGAGCTCGCGGTCGGCAACGCCTCGGGCCTGCGCTTCGAGACCACGCTCCCGCTCGGGGTGACGCGCCTGCACGGCGAGCTCGTCACGACCGACCCGATGTCGGCGTCCGAGGTGCGTGCGGTGCGCGCCCGCGTGGAGGAGGCGCTCGACCCGATCGCCGGCCGCCTGCGCGCGCTCGACTCGGTGCGCTGCATCGCCGCGGGCGGCACGGTGCGCGCGCTCGCGCGGCTCCTGCTCGGCGTGCCGGACGACGCGCCCGCCGCCGACCTGCGCGGGCTGCTCGTGCCGAGCGACGACTTCGACGCTCTCGCGCGCCGGCTCGCGCGCTCGACGCACGCCGAGCGGCTCGACATCCCGGGCATCGACGAGAAGCGCTCCGACCTCCTGCCGACCGGCGCGGTGATCGTGTCGAGCGTGCTGTCCCGGCTCTCGCTGCCCGGGCTCATGATCTGCGACTGGGGCCTGCGCGAGGGCGTGATCCTCGGCGCGCTGGCCGCGCGCGCGTTCGAGCAGCTGCCGCGCAGCAGCCTGTTCCAGACCGGCTGACCGGCGCCAAGCCGGTTGACCGGCCCGTTTGGAACACGTTCTAATGGGCCGATGTACATCGACCTCACGCCCGAGCTTGTGGTCCTGCGCGAACAGCTGCGCGCGTACTTCGCGAAGCTGATGACGAAGGAGCTGCAGGCGGAGCTCTCCGCCGGCGGCGAAGGCGGCGGCCCCGAGTACCGCAAGGCGATGAAGAAGATGGGGCGCGACGGCTGGCTCGGGATCGGCTGGCCCAAGGAGTACGGCGGGCAGGACCGCACGCCGCTCGAGCAGTTCCTGTTCGCCGACGAGGTCCAGCGCGTCGGCTTCCCCCTCCCCTTCCTGACGCTCGGCACCGTCGGCCCGACGCTGATGGCGTACGGCAGCCCCGAGGTGAAGGCGGAGATCCTGCCGCGCATCCTCGCCGGCGAGCTCCACTTCGCGATCGGCTATTCCGAGCCGGGCGCGGGCACCGACCTCGCGAGCCTCACCACCAGCGCCGTGCGCGACGGCGACGAGTGGGTGATCAACGGCCAGAAGACCTTCACGAGCCTCGCCGACTTCTCCGACTTCATCTGGCTCGCCGCGCGCACCGATCCCGACGCGAAGAAGCACCGCGGCATCTCGATCTTCATCGTCCCCACGAGCTCGCCCGGCTTCAAGCTCACGCCGATCTGGACCATGGCCGACGTGCGCACGAACGCGACCTACTTCGACAACGTGCGCGTGCCCGCGCGCTACCTGATCGGCGGCGAAAACAACGGCTGGGGCCTGATCACGAACCAGCTCAACCACGAGCGCGTGTCGCTGTTCCCGATCGGCCCGTTCGAGCGGCTGCAGGCGGACGTGCAGGCCTGGGCGAAGAAGACCAAGCTCGACGACGGCCGGCGCGTGATCGACCAGCCGCACGTGCGCCGCAACCTGGCGAAGTGCCACGCGGGCGCGGAGGCGCTGAAGCTCATGCTGTGGAAGCAGGCGTGGACGCTCACGCACTCGCGCCTGCACCCGGCCGAGGCCTCGACCGTGAAGGTCTACGCGTCGGAGTTCTTCGTCGAGGCGTACCGGATGCTGATGGACGTGTTCGGCGCGATCGGGAAGCTCAAGCCCCGCTCGCCGGGCGCGGTGCTCGCGGGCCGCGTCGAGCGCATGTACCGCTCCGCTCTGATCCTGACCTTCGGCGGCGGCACGAACGAAGTCCAGCGCGACATCATCGCGATGGCCGGCCTGCAGATGCCGCACTACAAGGCGTAGCGCCGTGAACTTCGCCTACAGCGACGACCAGAAGGCGCTCGCGGAGCTCGCGCGCAAGATCCTCGCCGACAAGGCGACGCACGAGCGCGTCTCCGCGATCGAGAAGACGGAGAGCGGCTTCGACCCGGAGCTGTGGGCGGAGCTCGCCAAGGCGAACCTGCTCGGCGCGTGCCTGCCCGAGGAGTTCGGCGGCTCGGACCTCGGCGTGATCGAGCTGTGCCTGTTGCTCGAGGAGATCGGCCGCGCGGTCGCACCCGTTCCCTACTGGGCGACGATCGCGGTCGGCGCGCTAGCGATCGCGGAGTTCGGAGGCGCGGAGCAGAAGGCGGCGCTCCTGCCCGGCGTGGTGTCGGGCGAGATCCTGCTCTCGGCCGCGTTCGAAGAGGCGGGCAGCGACGATCCCGCGCGGCCGGCGACGCGCGCGGCGCGCGACGGCTCGGGCTGGCGGCTCACCGGCGCGAAGATCTGCGTGCCCGCGGCGCAGATCGCGCAGCGCGTGCTGGTGCCGGCGAGCGTCGCCGGCGGGCGCATCGGCCTGTTCCTGGTCGACCCGCGCGGCGCGGGCGTGAAGCTCGAGCTGCAGCGCGCGACCAGCCGCGAGCCGGTCGCGACGCTCCGGCTCGCGCGCGCGAAGGTGAAGGCGAGCGACGTGCTCGGCACGCCCGCGCGCGGCCGCGCGATGCTGGCCTGGATCCTCGAGCGCGCGATCACCGGGCTGTGCGCGCTGCAGGTGGGCGTGGCCGAGCGCGCGCTGCACATGACCGCGAGGTACACCAGCGAGCGCAAGCAGTTCGACCGCCCGATCGGCAGCTTCCAGGCCGTGCACCAGCGCGCCGGCGACGCGTACGTGAACCTCGAGGCGATGCGCCTGACCATGCAGCAGGCCGCGTTCCTGCTCGCCGAGGGCCGGCCCGCCGCGGACGCGGTCTCGGTCGCGAAGGTCTGGGCCGCGGACGGCGGCAACCAGGTGACCTACGCCGCGCAGCACCTGCACGGCGGGATCGGCATGGACAACGACTACCCGCTGCACCGCTCCTATCTGTGGACGCGGCAGATCGAGCTCACGCTGGGCTCGGCGTCGCGCCACCTCGAGCGGCTGGGCGACGCGATCGCGCAGCGCGCCTGATGGGTCCCGGCCTCCGCGGGACATCGGCCCGCGGGCCGATGTCGGGGCGGCCGCGCGCCACCCGACTTCGCTCGCCTTCGGCTCGCTGCGCGCTTCGCTTGCGCGCCTACACGCTGCGCGCGGACAGCCCGAGCGCGTTCTCGCGCATGATCATGCGCACCTCGCTCGGGGAGAAGCCCTCGAGCTCGTGCACGTAGTCGGACGGCTCGGGGATGCCCTCGGCGTGCGGGAAGTCCGAGCCCATGATCATGCGGTCGCAGCCGACGAGCTTCGCCATTCCCTTCAGGTCCTCCTCCTGGAACGGCGACACCCAGACGTGTCGGCGGAAGCTCTCGACCGGATCCTGCTTGTACGCGCTGGCCGACTGGCCGTAGCTCTTCGCCAGCTTGCGCAGGAGCTCGCGCACCCAGTCCGAGCCCATCTCGATCGTCGCCATGCGCAGGCGCGGGAAGCGGTCGAACACGCCGTGGCAGATCAGCGCCGCGAACGTGTCGAAGGGCGCGCGGTCGACCGTGATCAGCCCGCGCAGCGGCGTCGACACGAAGGCGCGGAAGTCCGCGCCCTCGCCCCAGTCCTCGGCGTAGCGGTTGTAGCCGCTGTCGCCGCCGTGGAAGGCCGCCACCACGCCGGCCTCCTGCACGCGCGCCCAGAACGGATCGAACATCGGATCGCCGAGCGAGCGGTTGCCGTCGCGCGTCGCGACCGGCGCGGCGCGCAGGCAGATCGCGCGCACGTCGCGCGCCAGCGCCCACTCGAGCTCGGCGAGCGCGTTCGGCACGTCGGCGAGCGTGATCATCGGCGCGGCGTACAGGCGCTCGCGGTAGGCGAAGCCCCAGTCCTCGTCGAGCCACTGGTTGAAGGCGTGGAAGGCCGCGCACAGCGCTTCGGTGTCGGCGCGCAGCGCCTCCTCCATGCCCACGCCGAGCGTCGGGAAGAGAAATGCGCGCTCGAGCCCTTGCGTGTCCATCACGCGCAGCCGCTCGTCGCGCTTGCGGTAGGCGGGGTTGATCGGTTCGAGCTCGCCGAACAGCTCGCGCATCGACAGGCCCTGCGGGTTCCGGCCGCGGTAGAACTGGTCGAGACAGCCGGGCTTCGCGACCGGATCGAAGGTCGGGTTGGGGATGAAGCGGTTCACCTTGCCCGCGACCAGCAGCGTCTTGCGGCCGTCGACGTTCGCCCACTGCATCGCGCGCCTCGCCATGCGCGGATCGATGTGGCGCGTGAAGGCGTCCTCCGCCTCGTAGTAGTGGTTGTCCGCGTCGAAGATTCCGAAATCGAGCTTCGCCATCGCCGCTCCTCGCTCTCGCTATCGGCCCGTGAACACCGCCTTGCGTTTCTCCGCGAACGCGCGCGGCCCTTCCTTCGCGTCCTCGCTCGCGAACACCGGCCAGCCCAGCTCGAGCTCGCGCTCGAGCGCTTCGGCCTCGGGCAGGCTCTCGTCGTACAGGCGCAGCGACTTCAGGATCGCCTGCACCGAGAGCGGGCCGTTGTCGCAGATCGCCTGCGCGAGCTTGCGCGCCTCGGCGAGCGCCGTGCCCGACGGCACGACGCGCCCGATCAGCCCGAACTCCCTCGCCTCCTGCGCGCTGACGTGGCGCGCGGTGAGCAGGATCTCGGCCGCGAGCGTGTAGGGGATCTGGCGGCGCAGGCGGATCGTCGAGCCGCCGAGCGGGAACAGCCCGCGCTTCGCCTCGGTCACGCCGAACACCGCCGACTCGCCCGCAACGCGGATGTCCGTGCCCTGCAGGATCTCCGTGCCGCCCGCGACCGCGTAGCCCTCGACCGCCGCGATGATCGGCTTCATCGGCCGGTTGTGGCGCAGGAGCGCCTGCCAGTGCAGGTCGGGCACCTCGGCCATGCGCTTCTGCATCTCCTCGTCCGGCTTCTCGCGCCCCATCGTCTTCAGGTCCGCGCCCGCGCAGAACGTGCCGCCCGCGCCGGTCAGGATCGCGCAACGCAATTCTGCGTCGCGGTCGAGCAGGCGCCACGCCTCGTACATGCGCCAGAGCATGTCGGGCGAGAGCGCGTTCTTCGCCTCCGGGCGGTTCATCGTCACGACCAGGACGTGGCCTTCCCGCTCGACCAGCGCGTGCGCGGAGCTCATCGCGCGATTGGAGCACGCAGATGCCCCGATCCTCAACCGGATGGCAGGTTGCCCGCCCGGATAGAACATGTTCTAATCGGGCCATGGACCTGTCGGAAATCGATCTCAACGATCCTGACAACTTCGTTCCCGGCACTCCCCACCACTGGTTCAAGGCGTTGCGCGCGCAGGACCCCGTGCACTGGCACGAGGAGAAGGACGGCGCCGGCTTCTGGTGCGTGACCAAGTACGAAGACGTGAAACAGGTCTCGCGCAATCCGCTCGTGTACTCGTCGTGGCTGGGCGGCACGAACATTCCGGATCGCCCCGAGGAAGCGCTCGCGGGCATGCGCATGATCATGCTCAACATGGACCCGCCGCAGCACGTGAAGTTCCGGCGCATCGTCCAGCGCGGCTTCACGCCCCAGATGACCGCGAAGCAGGAAGGCTACCTGCGCGGCCTGGCCAAGCGCATCGTCGACGCGGTCGCGCACCGCGGCGAGTGCGAGTTCGTCGAGGAGCTCGCCGCAGAGCTGCCGCTGCAGGTGATCTGCGAGCTGGTCGGCGTGCCGCAAGAGGACCGCAAGCTGATCTTCGAGCTCTCGAACAAGCTGATCGGCTTCGACGATCCCGAGTTCCAGAACACGGAAGAGGACGCGCGCAACGCCTCGGCGCAGATGTTCGGCTACGCGATGAAGCTGGCCGAGAAGTACCGCAAGGAGCCGGCCGACAACCTGACCACGGCGCTCCTGCTGCACGAGATCGACGGCGAGAAGCTGACCGAACTCGAGTTCTGCTCGTTCTTCCTGCTGCTGCTCGTCGCCGGCAGCGAGACCACGCGCACCGTCACCACGAACGGCTTCAAGGCGCTGCTCGATCACCCCGACCAGCTGCAGCGCCTGGCCGCGGATCCGTCGCTCGTGCCGCGCGCCGTCGAGGAGTTCGTGCGCTTCGATCCCGCCGTGCACTACTTCCGGCGCACCGTCACCGAGGACACCGAGCTGCGCGGGCGCAAGCTCAAGAAGGGGCAGAAGGTCACGGTCTGGTACCCGTCGGCGAACCGCGACGAGGACGTGTTCGAGGATCCCGACCGCTTCGACACCACGCGCGTGAAGAACGAGCACCTGGCGTTCGGGATCGGCGAGCACTTCTGCCTGGGCGCGAACCTCGCGCGGCTCGAGCTGGTCGTGATCTTCCAGGAGATGCTGAAGCGCCTGAAGAACCCGCGCCTCGCCGCCCCGCCGCGCCGCCTGCGCTCGAACTTCGTGAACGGGGTCAAAGAGATGCGTATCGAGTTCGACCCGGAGCGCGGCTAGCCGAACGTCGCCCGCCGGCGGATCGCCTCCTCGAGCAGCTCGAGGTAGCGCGCGCGCGGCACCTCGACGCAGCCGAAGCGCTCCAGGTGGCGCGTGGTGAACTGCGTGTCGAGCAGCGTGAAGCCGCCTTCGCGCAGGATGCGCACGAGCTCGACCAGGCACACCTTCGACGCGTCGGTGCCGCCCTGCTCCGGGCGGCTGAACATGCTCTCGCCGAAGAACGCGGCGCCGATGTGCACGCCGTACAGCCCCCCGACGAGCTGCTCGTCGCGATGGGCCTCGACGCTGTGCGCGAAGCCGCGCTCGTGCAGCTCGACGTAGGCGGCGATCAGGCGCTCGTCGAGCCAGGTCTCGCGCCGGCCCGGGCGCGGCTCGGCGCAGGCGCGGATCACGCGCTCGAACGCCGTGTCCGTGCGCAACTCGAACGGCCGCTTCGCGATCACGCGCGCGAGGCTGCGCGGCACGTGGAAGCGGTCGAGCGGAATCAGCGCGCGCGGATCGGGGCTGTAGTAGCCGATCGCTCCGCTGCGCGGGTCGACCATCGGGAAGATCCCGCTCGCGTAGACGCGCAGCAGGAGCTGGGCGTCCGGGCGCTGCGGTTGACCGCCCTGTCGCATTGCTTTACACGGTATCCCATGCACGCATCGAGCGCGCGCACGCTCGCATCGAGCGCCCGGGGTCGGCGCCTTCGCCGCGTCGCGGCCATGCTCGCGGCGCTCTCCATCGCGCTGCTCGTCGGGTTCACCGCGCACGGGCACGGTGACGTCCCGGCCGAAACCGCGAGCTGTGTGGTGTGCGCCGTCGCACACGACTCCGCGGCGCCGCTCCCGTCGCAGCCCGCCGTCGCCGCGCTCAGCGAGCGCGAGCTCGAAGCGCTGCCCGAGCCGATCCGGTTCGCGAAGCAGATCCGCGTCGCGCGGCCGAGCGCGCGCGCTCCCCCGTCCGAGAAGCCGACTCCCTAGGACTCGAGTGCTTCTCGTTCCGGACTCGCCGCGGCGCGCGCCGCGGCGCTTGGAGTGCGCACATGCTTCGCCGATCACTGCTTTGCACGGCAGCGCTCGCCCTGC
>Ga0187892_10002874_pt1 | contig 32935 bp, 35 predicted proteins | sample MA1701073metaG_FD_139345 | JGI IMG/M metagenome (GOLD analysis project Ga0187892, IMG submission 139345) | Bio-ooze microbial communities from a basaltic lava cave in the Kipuka Kanohina Cave System on the Island of Hawaii, USA - MA170107-3 metaG ...
AGCTCGCCGCTCTCTACAATCACACCCCGAGGAAGTGCCTCGGCTGGCACACCCCTGCCGAGGTGTTCTCCAAACTGTTGCACTTCAAATGTGAATCCACCTTCCCGCTTTCGCGGGAACGACGGTTCGCCGCTTTTTCAGAGTTTCCCTAGCGGCCGCCGGTCATGCGCTCGAGCGCCGCGCGCGTCGCCGCGGTGTCGGGGTGCGCGTCGCCCAGCGAGCGGCTGCGAATGGCGAGGCTGCGTTCGTAAAGCGCGCGCGCCTGCGCAGTGCGTCCGCGCGAGCGCTCGATCTCGGCGAGCGCTTGCAGCGCGATGGCGCAATGCGGGTGCTCCGGGCCGAGCGCCTCTTCGTAGATCGCGAGCGCGCGCCGCGCATTGCGCTCGGCGGCGGCGCGGCGTCCCTGGCCGGCCTGGGACCGCGCGAGCACGATCATCGCCGCCGCGACGCCCGGATGCTCGGGCCCGAGCGCCTGCTCGGCGATCGCCAGGCCGCGCTTCGCGAGCGGCTCGGCTTCGGCATAGCGCTCGCGCGCGACCTGCAGCCGCGCCAGGTTGACGAGCGCCGCCGCGGTGCCGGGGTGGGCATCGCCGAACGCCTCCCGGTACAGCGCAAGCGCGCGCCGGTAGAGCGGCTCGGCTTCGCCGTAGCGTCCCTGGAGCTCGATCACCACCGCCAGGTTGTTGAGCGCGGTCGCCACGTTCGCGCCCGCTTTCTCGTAGATCTCCAGGCTGCGCCGATAGAGCGGCTCGGCTTCGCCGTAGCGGCCGAGCGCGCGGTACACGGCGGCGAGGTTGTTGGCCGTGTCGGCGACGCGGCGGTCGTTCGCGGCGAAATCGCGCGTCTCGGCGAGCGCCCGTTCCAGCGCCGCCGCCGCGGCGGCGTAGTCGCCGGCGTGGTGCGCCGCGAGGCCCTCCTGCAGCCGCTCCTGCCACTCCTGCTCGTCCGCCGAAGCGGCAGCCGCGAGACCGAGCAGCAGGGCGAGCGTTACCGGTAGCGGTAGACGACGATCTTGTCGGCGCCCGACTCGGGCGTCCATACCTCACCCCTGCGGCCGTGGATCTGGCGCACGTTGGGCCGCGAGCTCGAGGACTTGAAGCTCTCGAACTTTTCGCTCGCCGGGTCGAAGCGCAGCATCACCTGCGCGGTCCACTCGGAGGCCCAGACCTTGTCGGTCTCGTCGACGTACACCGCGTAGACGCGCGGCTCGTCGCCCGGTGCCCGCCATTTCGACCATTTGCCGGACTTCGGCTCGTAGCGGCTGAGGTTGCCCGAGTTCCATTCCGCGACCCAGATGTCGCCCTTCGAGTCCGACCACACGCGGCGCGCGCCCTGGCGCGCCGTTGGCGGCTCGATCACCGTCGTCGTGCCGTCCGGATTGATTCTCCCCACGAACGAGCCCGCAAGCGACGCGTAGTACACCGTGCCGTCGGGCGTGGCGTGGATGCCGTAGGGCCCGCGGCCCTTCGGCGCGTCGAACACCTTCATCTCGCCGGTCCTCGGGTCGAGGCGGCCGTAGATACCGCTCTGCCCGGTGAACCAGTGCACGCCCTTGCCGTCGAAGATCGCGGTGTTCAGGTTGGTGTAGCCGCTGCCTTCGGGCAGCGGCCAGACCTTGACGGCGCGAGTCTTCGGATCGACGCGCACGATCGCGTTCTGCCCGCCGTCGGTGAGCCAGGGCGCGCCGTCGGCCGCGGCGATCACGCCGTGCGGCGACGAGCCGCGCCCGAGCGGCACGAACTCGATCTTGCCGCTCTTCGGGTCGAGGATGCCGAGGTTGCCGCTGCCCTGCGCCGAGATCCACACCGGGCCGCCGGCCTGGGCGTCGGCCCAGACGTCGTGCACGCGGTGCCCGGAGGGCACCTTGTATTCCTGGACGCTGACCTGCGCGGACAGCGGGGCGGAGAAGGCGAGCAGGATGAAGGCGAGGTTTCTCATGATTTGGCGAGCGTCTTGTTCGGGTCGATGAAGGGCATAGGCACCACCACGGCCGAGCGCGTCCCGCCCGGCGCCTGTACCTTCAAACGCGTGCCGGGCGCGGAGTATTCCACGGGGATCATGGCATAGCCGATGTTTTTCTTGAGGCGCGGCGAGTGCACGCACGACGTGACGAAGCCGCCGCCCTTCACCGGGTAGCGCGTCATGTTCATGTCCATCTTGCCGCCCGCGATCTCCACGCCGACGAGCTTCTTCTTGACCCCCTCTTTCGCGATCCGCTTTAGGGCGTCCTTGCCAATAAAGTCCGCCGCCTTGTCCAGGTTCACCAGCCGCTCGAGCCCGAGCTCGTAGGGATTGTTGTCGAGCGTCATGTCGATGCCGTAATTCAGGATGCCGGCCTCGATGCGGCGGATATCGCACGGCCCGGTGGGCGCGATCCGGTAGCGCTTGCCGGCCTTGAGCACGTGATTCCAGAGATCGACGCCGCGCGAGGAGTCGAGGAGATAGAGCTCGTAGCCGAGCTCGCCGGTCCACCCGGTGCGGGTGACGATAAGCGGGATCTTTCGAATTTCGGCGCGGAAGAAGTGGTAGTAGCCCAAGGAAAGAACCCTGTCCCCGAAAAGATCCTTCACCAGGTCCCTCGACTTCGGCCCCTGGATCTGCAGAGGCGCGACTTCGAGCTCGCGCAGCTCGACGTCCAGGCCGGCGCCGCGCGCCACGCCCTTCGCCCACAGCAGCACGTCGCTGTCGGCGCACGCGAGCCAGAAGCGGTTTTCCTCCAGGCGCAGGAGCACCGGGTCGTTGACGATGCCGCCCGCCTCGTCGGTGAGGAGCACGTAGCGGCCCTCGCCGACGCGGCACTTCAAAAGATCCCGCGGGGTGAGGAGCTCGGCGAACCTGAGGCCGTCGCGCCCGGCGATCTCGACGTTGCGCTCGACCGACACGTCCCACAGGGTGACGTCGGCGAGCAGGCGCCGGTACTCGGCCTGGAAGCTGTCGTAGCGGATCGGCAGCAGCATGTGGTTGTAGACGGTGTAGCCGCGGCAGCCGGCGCGCTGCGTCGCTTCGAAATAGGGCGAGCGCCTGAGGCGGGCGCCGCGTTGGATCAGGGCGGGATCGAATATCATCTGGGTATGAAAGTCCATGAGAACTTCATCAACGGAGCATGGGCGAAGGCGCCCGCGCAGGCGCCGAATATTAACCCCTCGAACCTCTCGGACGTGGTGGGCGAGTTCGCCCGCGCCGACGAGGCGCAGGCGCGCGCGGCGATCGCCGCGGCGCGCGCCGCGTTCCCGGCCTGGTCGCGCGGGCCGGTCCAGGCGCGCGCCGACATGCTGGACCGGATCGGATCCGAGATCCTGGCGCGCAAGGACGAGCTCGGCACGCTGCTCGCGCGCGAGGAGGGCAAGACCAAGGCCGAGGCGGTGGGCGAGGCGACCCGCGCCGGCTATCTCTTCCGCTTCTTCGCCGGCGAAGTGGTGCGCCAGGCGGGCGAGGTGCTGCCCTCGGTGCGGCCGGGCATCAAGGTCGAGATCACGCGCGAGCCGGTCGGAGTAATCGGTCTCATCACGCCGTGGAACTTCCCGCTCGCGATCCCGGCGTGGAAGATCGCGCCCGCGCTCGCGTACGGCAACTGCGTGGTGTTCAAGCCCGCCGACCTGGTGCCCGGCTGCGCCTGGGCGCTCACGGAGATCATCGCCAGGGCCGGCGTCCCGGCGGGAGCGTTCAACCTGATCATGGGGCGCGGCTCGGTCATTGGCGAAATCCTCTCCAAGGATCCCGGGATCGACGCGGTGAGCTTTACCGGCTCGGTCGCGGTCGGCAGGAGCGTGGCGCAGAACTGCGCCGCGCGGCTCGCCAAGGTGCAGCTCGAGATGGGCGGCAAGAACCCGCAGGTGGTGCTCGACGACGCCGACCTCGAGGTCGCGGTGAACCTTTCGATCCAGAGCGCGTTTTTCTCGACCGGCCAGCGCTGCACCGCTTCGAGCCGGTTGATTGTCACCCAAGGCATTCACGATCGCTTTGTGAAAGCCCTGACTGACAGGATGCAGAAGCTGAAGGTCGATGATGCGTTGAAAGACGGAACCGACATCGGTCCCGTGGTGGACGAGCGCCAGCTCGAGCAGGACATGAAGTACATCGCGCTTGGGAAGAAGGAGGGCGCGAAGCTCGCCCAGGGCGGCAACCGCCTCGAGCGCGAGAAGCAGGGGTATTACCTGGAACCAGCGCTATTCGTCGACAGCACGCCGACGATGACCATCAATCGCGAAGAAATCTTCGGTCCCGTGGCGTCGGTGATCCGCGTCAAGGACTACGACGAGGCGCTCGCGGTGGCGAACGACACGCCGTTCGGGCTCTCCTCGGGCATCGCCACCACCTCGCTCAAGCACGCCGAGCACTTCAAGCGCAACTCCGCCGCCGGGATGGTGATGGTGAACCTGCCCACCGCGGGCGTGGACTACCACGTGCCCTTCGGCGGGCGCAAAGGCTCGAGCTACGGCCCAAGAGAGCAGGGACGCTACGCCGCCGAGTTCTACACCAGCGTGAAGACGAGCTACGTCAATCCGTGATGGATCTTAGCCTGCAGGTCGGGAAATACGACGTCCAGAAACTGCTGGGCAAAGGGGCCACCGGGACTGTGTACCTCGCGAAGGACACGTTCACCGGCAAGGAGGTCGCGCTCAAGACCATCGAGCCCGAGGTGTTCCGCGACCCGGAGTTCGGCACGGTGTACCGCTCGCAGTTCCTGAACGAGGCCTCGCTCGCGGGGAAGCTCCGCCACCCCTACATCGTCAGCATCCTCGACGCGGTGGTGGGCGAGGACTCGGGGCACATCGCGATGGAGCTGGTCACCGGCGGCGACCTCTCCAAGCACGCCACGCCCGAGACGCTGCTGCCGGTCCCCGACGTGATGCAGATCGCCTTCAAGTGCTGCGGGGCGCTCGACTACGCGCAAAAAGAAGGCATCGTCCACCGCGACATCAAGCCGGCGAACATCATGATCGCCGAGGGCACCGAGGTGAAGATCGCCGACTTCGGCGCCGCGGTGCTGAAGAAGAGCCAGGTGGTGTCGACCGCGGCGCTCGGCTCGCCCTACTACATGTCGCCCGAGCAGATCGAGGGCAGCAAGGCGCTTACCTTCCACAGCGACATGTACTCGCTCGGCGTGGTGCTGTACGAGCTGATCACCGGCAAGCGGCCGTTCACCGGCGCGAACCTCGAGGACCTGATGGCCAAGATCCTCAAGCACCGGCCGGTGCCGCCGAGCGAGCTGCGCGCCGGCGTGCCGAAGGAGCTCGACGCGGTGGTGCTGCGCGCGCTGGAGAAGAAGCCCGAGCACCGCTACCCGACCTGGCCCGAGTTCGCGCTCGAGCTCTCCAAGGTCGGCGAGCTGGTGCTGCCGCCGGGCTCGATCCCCGACAGCGAGAAGTACGTGACGCTCAAGGCCGTGCCGATGCTTTCCACGCTCGCCGATTCGGAGCTCTGGGAGCTGGCGCGCTCCGGCCGCTGGCGCCGCGTGCCCAAGGGCAAGGCGATCGTGCAGGAGGACCAGTCGGGCAAGAGCTTCTTCTTCCTCGCCCGGGGCGAGGCCAAGGTGATCAAGAGGAAGAAGCTGCTCAACATGGTGAACGGCGGCGAGTGCTTCGGCGAGATGGCCTACATCGGCAGCGGCGAGCAGCGCCGCCACGCCACCGTCGAGGCGATGACCGAGCTCCTGCTCGCCGAGTTCGAGCCCGCGGCGCTCGACAAGATGAGCCTCGGCGCGCAGCTCCAGCTGACGCGCGCCCTGGTGCGCAACGTCACCGACCGCCTGGCGCTCGCCAACGTCCGCCTCGCGCGCTGAGCGCTCGTGAAGGCGAAGAAGATCGCGATCCTTGAGAGCCGGCTCGGCAAGCAGCTCACCGAGCTCGTGGCGAGCCGCGGCGGCGTGCCGTTCCACGCGCCCGCGCTCGCCGAGCTTCCCGATCTCGACCCGGCGCAAATCGCGGCGCTGGTGCGCTCGCTGGCGGAGCGGCCGGCGAAGCTCGCCATCTTCCAGACCGGCGTGGGGACGCGGGCGCTGTTCGCCGCCACCGACACGCTCGGCCTGACGCAGCAATTCCTCCGGATCCTGGAGAAGACCAAGGTCGCGGCGCGCGGGCCGAAGCCGACCGGCGCGCTGCGCTCGCGCGGCGTGCGCATCGACTACTCCGCGGCCGATCCATATACGACGAAAGAGGTCCTGGAAAGCATTCGAGCGGTTCCTCTCGAGAAGGCCCTGGTGGTGGTGCAGCGCTACGGCGTCGCCAACGTCGAGCTCGATCGCGCGCTCGAGGCGCGCGGCGCGCAGGTCGTCGAGATTCCGACCTACCGCTGGTCGCTGCCGCAGGACACGCGCCCGCTCGAGGACCTGGTCGGCGCGCTCGAGCGCGGCGAGCTGCACGCCGCGGTGTTCACCAATGCCGAGCAGGTCAGGAACCTGTTTTTGGTAGCGGAGCGCCTGGGCCATGGCGCTTCACTCCGCAGCGCCCTCAACAAGACCCTCGTCGCCTCGATCGGGCCGGTCGCCTCCGCCGCGTTGCGCGGCTTCGATGTCAAGGTCGGCGTCGAATCCAGCCCGCCGAAGCTCGGTGCCCTCATGTCCGCCCTGGAGTCGGCCTTGTCATGATGAAAAAGGTATTGATCGGGATCGTGCTGTGCGCAGCAGCGCTCGCGCAGGCTCAAACCTATCCATCCCGCCCGATTCGCCTGGTGCTCGGCTTCCCGCCGGGCGGCGCGGCCGACTTCGTGTCGCGCGCGTTCCAGGAGCCGCTGTCGAAGGCGCTGGGCCAGCCGATCGTGATCGAGAACAAGCCGGGCGCGGGCTCGAGCATCGCCGCCGAGCACGTCGCGAGGAGCGCGCCCGACGGCTACACCATGCTGATCGCGAGCCCCTCCAGCATCCTGGTGAACCCGCTGATCACGCCGAAGGCCGGCTTCCAGCCCACGCGCGACCTGGTGCCGATCAGCAAGGTGAGCTCGTCGCCGCTCATCCTGTCGGTGAATCCGGGCATCGGCGTCGGCTCGGTGAAGGACCTGATCGCGCACGCGCGCCGGCACCCCGGCAAGCTCAACTTCGCCTCCTCGGGCAACGGCTCGGCGCCGCACCTCGCCGCGGTGCTGTTCATGAAGCTCGCCAGCCTCGACATGGTGCACGTGCCGTACAAGGGCGGCGGGCCGGCGGTGCAGTCGGTGCTCGCGGGCGACACGCAGCTCGCGTTCGCCACGCCGCCCTCGGTGCTGCCGCTGGTGCAGGCCGGGCGCCTGCGCGCGCTCGCGACGACCAGCCGCGCCGCGACGCCGCTGCTGCCCGCCATCCCGGGGATGGGCGAGGCGGGGCTGCCCGACTACGAGATCTCGTTCTGGTACGGCTTCTTCGTGCCGGCGGGAACCGCCCCCGAAGTGGTGCGCAAGCTATTCGACGCGACCAGCCAGGTGCTGCGGCAGCCGGAGGTTGCGGCCATCCTGGCGCGCGAGGGGACCGAGACCGCGGCCTCGGCCTCGCCCTCGGAGTTCACGGCGTTCATCGCCGAGGACGCGAAGCTGTGGGCGCGCCTGGTCAAGGACTCGGGCGCGAAAGCGGACTGATGGAACTAGGCATCCGCGGCCGCACCGCGCTCGTCACCGGCGCGAGCATGGGCATCGGCAGGGGAATCGCGACCGCGCTGGCGCGCGAGGGGGCCAGGCTCGCCGTGGTCGCGCGCCGCCGCAATCTGCTCGAGGAGCTGCAGAAGGAGCTCGGCGAGAAGCTCGTGATCATTGAATGTGATTTTCTTCAGGAGAATTCCGTCGAAAAGATTGCATCCGCGGCGCTCGACGGCCTGGGCTCGGTGGAGATCCTGGTGAACAACGCCGGCGGCAGCCGCCGCTTCACGCTGGAAGCGAGCGAGGCGCAGTGGGACGAGGCGCTGACGCTCAACTTCACGCGCCAGCGCCAGCTCACGCACCGCCTGCTGCCGCAGATGATCGCGCGCAAGTGGGGCCGCATCGTCAACATCACCGGCAAGTCCGAGCCCGAGGGGCTGAACGGCGCGTTCGCCGCCAAGGCCGCGGTGCATTCGTGGGCCAAGGGCCTGTCGCGCGAGGTGGGCAAGCACGGCATCACCGTGAACTGCGTGCCGCCGGGCCGCATCATCAGCGAGCAGATCCTGCGCAACTACCCGCCCGAGTTCCGCAGGAAGGAGAGCGAGGAGGACATCCCGGTCGGCGAGTACGGCCAGCCCGCCGACATCGCGAACCTGGTCTGCTTCCTCGCCTCGCCGCTCGCGCGCTACATCACCGGCGCGGTGATCCCGGTCGATGGTGGATTGAGGAGGTACCAATTTTGAGAAAGACCCTGCTCATCGGGATGGTGGCCTTCGCCGCTGCTTCCCATGCCCAGACGTATCCCGGCAAGCCCATCCGCCTCGTGGTGCCGTTCGCCCCGGGCGGCTCAAGCACCATCGTCGCGCGCAGCGTCGCCGCCGAGATGGAGAAGGCTCTCGGGCAGGCTATCGTGATCGAGAACAAGGGCGGCGGCGGGGGCAACCTCGCGATGCACGACGTGGCGCGCGCGGACGGCGACGGCTACACGCTGATCATCGGCCACGTCGGCAGCCTGGCGATGACGCCGTACATCACGCCGAACCTCGGTTACGACGTGAACCGCGACTTCGCCCCGGTGTCGCTGCTCGCCAAAGTGCCGAACATCTTCGTGGTGCACGCCGACGTGCCGGCGAAGGACCTGCGCGAGCTCGTCGCGCTCGCCAAGGCGAAGCCCGGGCAGTACTACTACGGCTCGGCGGGCAACGGCAGCGCCGGACATCTGGCGATGGAATACCTGAAGCTGGTGAGCGGCATGGACCTGCAGCACGTGCCGTACAAGGGCACCGGGCCGAACCTCGTCGACCTGGTCGCCGGGCGCACGCACGCCACCTCGGCGGGCACGCCGCCGCTGATGCCGCACGTGAAGTCGGGCAGGCTGCGGGTGATCGCGGTCGGCACGCCGCAGCGCCTGCCCGCGCTGCCGGAGGTCGGCACGGTTGCCGAGCAGGGCTACCCGGGGTTCGAGACCAGCCAGTGGTACGGGCTCAACGCCCCGGCGAAGACCCCGCCGGCGATCATCAAGCGCCTGGCCGACGAGGCGGCGAAGGCGGTGAAGGCGGCGTCGGTCGTCGAGCGCTTCAAGGCCGACGACGCCGAGTCGGTCGGCTCGACGCCGCAGGCGTATGCCGAGTTCATCGCGAAAGAGCAGGCGCGCTGGAAGGAAGTGATCCAGAAGGCGGGAGTGAAGGCGGACTGATGTACGACGTGATCGTCGTCGGCGGCGGCAATGCCGCGCTTTGCGCGGCCATCTCCGCTTCCGAGGTTTCCAGGAAAATCCTGGTTCTGGAAAGGGCGCCGGAGGAGGAATCCGGCGGCAACTCGCGCTTCACCGCGGGCCTGCTGCGCTGCGTGTACAACGGCGTCGAGGACCTGAAGCAGGTGATCGAGCTGAGCTCCGACGAGATCGCGCGCAGCGACTTCGGCACGTATACCGAGGAGCAGTTCTTCGACGACATGGCGCGGGTCACCGAGTATCGCTGCGATCCGGACCTGACCGAGATCCTCGTAAAGCAAAGCCTCCCTACGGTCGTATGGATGCGCAAGAATGGCGTGCGCTTCACCGCGGCCTGGGGGCGGCAGGCGTTCAACGTCGGCGGCAGGTTCAGGTTCTGGGGCGGCCTCACCCTCGAGGCGGTCGGCGGCGGGCCGGGCCTGGTCGATTCGCTCACCCGGATCGCGCGCAGGAAAGGCGTCGAGATCTGGTACTCGGCCCGAGCGGTCTCGTTGATTTCGGACGACGAGGGCGTGCACGGCGTCGTAGTGAAAAAAGACAAGAAAACTCTTCAAGTGAAAGGCAAGGCGGTGGTTCTCGCGGCCGGCGGTTTCCAGGCGAACACCGAGTGGCGCACGCGCTATCTCGGGCCGGGCTGGGAGCTCGCCAAGGTGCGCGGCACGCGCTTCAACACCGGCGACGCGATCGAAATGGCGCTCGAGATCGGCGCCGCGGCGCACGGCAACTGGTCGGGCTGCCACGCGGTGGCCTGGGACCGCAACGCGCCCGAGTTCGGCGACCTCGCGGTCGGCGACCAGTTCCAGAAGCACTCCTATCCCTGGGGCGTCTACCTCAACGCCGAGGGCAGGCGCTTCGTCGACGAGGGCGCGGACTTCCGCAACTACACCTACGCCAAGTACGGCCGGGTAATCCTCGGCCAGCCGCAGCAGTTCGCCTGGCAGATCTTCGACGCCAAGGTGAAGCAGCAGCTGCGCGACGAGTACCGCATCAAACAGGTCACCAAGATCACCGGCAACACGCTGGAGGAGCTGGTGTCGAGGATGGACGACACCGACCAGAAGACCGCGCTCGAGACGCTGAAGAGATACAACGCCGCGGTGCAGACGCAGATTCCCTTCAACCCGAACGTGAAGGACGGGCGTTGCACGAAGGGCCTCGAGGTCGACAAGTCGAACTGGGCAAACACGCTCGACACGCCGCCGTTCGAGGCCTACGCGGTGACCTGCGGCATCACGTTCAGCTTCGGGGGTCTGAAAATCAACACCGACGCGCAGGTCGTCAACACCGACGGCGAGCCGATCGACGGGCTGTACGCCGCGGGCGAGCTGGTGGGCGGGATCTTCTGGTCCAACTACCCCGGCGGCTCGGGCCTCACCAACGGCGCGGTGTTCGGCCGCATCGCCGGAAAGTCGGCCGCTACTCGATAATCCGGTCGGCGCGCGCCAGCAGCGCCGGCGGCACCTTGATTCCGAGCGCCCTGGCCGCGGACATGTTGAGGGTCAGGCTGATGCCGCGCGCCTGCTCGATGGGGATCGTGCTCGCATTCCCGCCCTTCAGGATCTTGTCGGTGAATACGGCGAGGGCCCGGAAGCCCTCCGTGATCGTGGGCCCGTAGCTCACCAAACCACCGGCGTCGACGAATTCCGTCCAGCCGTACATGCAGGGAATCCTTGCCTCGGCGGCCAGCCCGGCGATTTCCTTCCGGCGATTGAGTGTGAGCGAATCGGGAAAGACGAGGGTGGCGTCGAACTTCACCGAGCGGATCGCCGCGAAGGCAGGAGCGAGCTCTTGGGGCGTGTGCACGAGGTAGCGGGTGACTTCGGCGCCAAGGCGGCGCGCAGAGTCCTCGGTCACGCGGTACTCGAGCAGCTCGCCGGCATGCTCGGGGTTTGAGAGCAGGGCGATGCGTTTCGCGCCCGGCAGCAGCTCCTTCAGCAGTTCCACGCGCTTGGCGCAGAGCTCCATCGCCATGAACGTCATCCCGGTCATGTTCCGGCCGGGCTTTCCCAGGCTGTCCGCGAATCCCGCAGCGACCGGGTCGCCGCTGTAGACGAACACGACGGGAACCCGGTCGCGCACCGGCTTGGCGAAATCCACCGAAGGCCCGCGTGAAACGAGGACGTCGATGCGATCCGAGACGAGCTCGTCGACGAGCGCCGGCAGCCGCGTGAAGTCGTTGTTCGCGTAGCGGGCGATCATCACGTAGGACTTGCCCTCGACGTGGCCGAGGTTGCGCAGCCCTTCGCGAAGCAAGCCGAGCGCGGGATCGGGCTCGGCGAGGTACGAGAGCCAGCCGACCCGTGACGGGCGTTGCGCTAGCGCGGTGCCCGGGCCGACCAGAAGCGATCCGGCCAGGCAACGGAGGAGGTCGCGGCGATTCACACCGTCAGTCTATCGCTTCGGCCCCGCTTCGCCGGGAAGAACGCGGCTACTTCGGCGGCGCGCCGACCTGGATCCGGATAGCCAGGTTGTCCCTGTCCATCTGCAGGTTGACCGGCGCCCCGGCGACGAGATGCGACCGGTTCCCGGGAACCTGCGTCGAGATCGCGGCGCTCGCCGGGACCACGATCTTCTGCTGGCCACCCTGGTAGGTCATGGTGAGCTCGCGGCCGGTGGTGGACTGCACCGTCGCCGCCACCGTCGCGTTGGTCATGGTCTGGTCGTCGCGGCCCTCGAACGGGCGGTGGCCCGGATTCAGCGGCTTCGGAAAGCGGCGCACGTCGACGGCGGTGAGAGCGCCGTCGGGTCGCTTCATGGAAGTGACGCCGAGGAAGTCGCCGGGCTTGATGTCGGAGAGGGCGATCGGCTGCAGGAAAGTGATTTCGGTCTTTTCCTGGACCTGGATCTTGACCGTGCCGCCCGCGTCCTTCACCGACAGCACCTTGCCGTCGAAGGCGCCGATCATGCCCCGGACGCGCGTCAGGTCCTGGGCGTGGAGAACAGCACTCGTGACGAGGAGTGCCATCCCCGCCAAGAACACGCTACTGCGGCGGCCTGACGCCATCTTTGCTTACCGAAATGCGTTGCGCCACGAGCTTGTCGCCCTTTTGCGCGGCGCTGGTGAAGATCCATTCGCCGGGTTTGAGATCGGCGCGCGTGCCCGGCGCGAAGGTGTAGTACTCGGTTTGCGGCGTCACCAGGATCTTCTGCTCGCCGTCCTTGTTTTTGAGCATGAGCTCCGTGCCGGCGCCGACCTGCGCGGCGCCCTCCAGCGTCGCATTCGTCATCATCGAATCAGGAATCGAGTCCCACGGCGCATGCATCTGCGGCACCTGCGGTCCCAGGGCGTGAACGCGCCGCGCAACGAGGCGGCCATCGGGTCCCTTCACCGAGGTGACGCCGACATAGGCGCCGGGCTTGAAATCCGCCGCCGCCCCCTTCTTTGTCGTCGACACCTGCGCGTCGGGGGCGAGCTGGATCTGCAAGTCCTTGCCGTCGCGCGACTTGACCGACAGCACGTCGCCGCTCAGCGACGTGATGGTGCCGCGCACGCGGGTCGGGGCTTGGGCGATTGCCAGCGAGGAAACCAGAACGAGGGCGAGAAGCGCCAGGCGTTTCATGAGGACTCCTCCTTGATACCGGGGCTAACACCCCTGCCTGCGCCGCATTCCTGATCAGCCGCGCCGCCCAAGCGAATAGAAAGCGGCCAATGCGCCGGCCGTAAGAAAACCCAGGATCAGCAGCCACACCTGCGCCTGGCCGCCGAGGGTCTCTTCCAGGGAGCGCTGAGTAAGGGCGCCGTGCACGGCGGCGCCGGCGACGAGGAGGACAAGCGCCGCCGCGGCTCCTGCCAGCGCGCGCAGCATGCCGGCCGGGACCGGATGCCGGTCCAAGTAGGCGCCAAGCCTTCCGGGTTTCCTGCGCGAGAGCAGGGTGTCGATGAGGAGCTGCATGTCGTGCTCGAAGTACTCGTGCCGCACCGAGAGCGCATTGATGCGCGCAAGCCCTTGCAGGTCCTCGGGCAGCTCGCCCGGCCCGGGCATCACGGCGCCGTTCGCCAGCACCGGCAGCACCTTGCGCTCGATCGCGAGCGCGGTCGCGGCCTCGAGGCGCACGAAGTCGCCGTCCTCGCGAATGCGCGCGCCGCGTCCCTCGCCGCGCGGGCCGTGCCATTTCGGGCCGATCAGGAGCACGCAGATCTGGCTTTCGGAAAGCGCGCCGCGCAGCTTCGCGACGAAGTCCACGCCGGGCTCGATGCCGTCGACGTCGATGAAGACACGCTGCACCTGGCGCAGCGCGCGCAAGCGGTCGGCGATGCGCCCGGCGAGGTCCCGGGTGTCGTCGCGCCGATAGCTGAGGAAGACGTTCACCGCGCGGGCCGCTCGAGCGCAGGGTAGATGCCGGCGCGATCGAGATGGATGCGTGCGCCGAGCCGGCCGGGCATCAGCGTCGCGACGTCGCCCTCGCCGGCGCCCTTGCGGAACTCGTAGATCAGCGCCGTAACGCGGTGGTTCGCGGTGAACGGCAGGGCGTCGAAATCGGCCGACAGGCGGTTGGCACCCTCTCGCAACAGCCGCGTGGCGCCCGGCGCGTCGATTTTCGCACCGCTGGCGGTGAACGGCTGGTCCGACGCCATCAGGACGATCTGGCGGTAGAAGCCTTCCGGCGCGAAGAACAGCCGCTTCACATATGCAGCGAGCGAGAAGGGCTCATCCTTGCCCGGCTCGAGGAAGCGGAACAGCTCGGGGGCCGGCGTGCCGTCGCTTTGCATGCGCTCGAGCCGCGCGACCAGCGCGAAGCCGCCGGGGGCCCGGTAGTAGCTGTACTCGAAATAGCGCGCCTGTTCGAGAGCGCCGACGAGCTGGCCGCCGATCGCGGCGAGCGAGAGCTTTGCATCGCCGCGCGCGTCGAAAAGCTTGCGCGGCAGCTCGGTCTGCGCCGACGGCTGCGGCGGCGGCCAGGGAAATTCGGGCAGCGGTAGCGCTTTCCTGGTGTCGGGAGCCTTACTCGCCGGGGCCTCGGAGCGCGCGGGTTCACTTGAGCTTCTGCGGGCGGCTGCTCGCTCCGCAGCGGCGCGCTCGGCCATTCGCGCGCGCTCCTGCTGCATGGCTTCCTGCGCACGCTTCGCTTGCCGCTCCGCAGCCGCGCGCTCGGCTTCCATCTTCGCCTGTTCGCGCTGCAGGGCTTCCTGCGCGCGTGCCCGTTCGGCCTCGAGCCGCTCGCGTTCCGCCGGCGCTGCGCGAGCGTCTGCTGCTCGTTGCGCCTTCGCCGGCGCGGACTTGCTAAGGGGCCGTTCGATCTCCTTTGCACCGGGAGAGGCGATGGGTGCTTCAGGCTTCCGCTTTTCGGAGCGCGCAGGCTCGGACGCGGCAGGGGGCGCAGCTGGCGGTTGCGTTTCGCTCGTTGGGCAACCCGCAGTGGCAAGGCACAGCAATGCCGGCGCGATGATGCGATACATCCCGACCCCCCGGAGGGAATGCTAGCTGAAGTCCAGGGTTCCCGACGGGGGCTAGTCGATCTTCGCGCCCGAGCGGCGCACGACCTCGGCCCACTTGGCCGAGTCGCGGCGGATGAGCGCGGCGAATTCCTCGGGCGTGCCGCCGCCGCCCTCGCTGCCGAGCTGCGCGAAGCGCTCCTTCGTCTCCGGGACGAGGATCGCCGCGTTGATGGCCTTGTTCAGCCGCTCGAGTATCGGGCGCGGCAGTCCCGCGGGTGCGATCACGCCGCTCCACAGGTCGACCTCGTAGCCCGGCACGCCGGCCTCGGCGAGCGTCGGCACCTCGGGCAGGCTGATCGAGCGCTTCGCGCCGCTGACCGCAAGCGCGCGCACGCGGCCGGCGCGCACGTGCTGCGCGATCGAGTTGGAGCTTTCGAACATGAGCTGCACCTGCCCCGAGATCAGGTCGGCGATCGCCGGCGCGCCGCCCTTGTAGGGGATGTGCACGATGTCGGTGCCGGTCATGTGCTTGAACAGCTCCCCGCCGACGTGCCCGGGCGAGCCGTTGCTCGACGAAGCGTTCGACAGCTTGCCGGGGTTCTGCCTGGCGAAATCGAGGAGCTTCCTTACGGAATCGAAATCCGTCTTTGGCGAAACCGCGAGCAGCAGGTAGCCGGTGGTGACCACCGCCACCGGCTGCAGGTCGCGCTCGATGTCGTAGGGCAGCTTCGCCACCATGTGGCGCGTGATGGCGAGCGCGCCCACCGGGCCCTGGCCGAGGGTGTAGCCGTCGGGCGCGGCCTTCGCGACCGCGTCGATGCCGATGGTGAGCGCGCCGCCGGGGCGGTTCTCGACCACCACGTTGCCGCCGAGCTGGCGCCCGAGCTCCGGCGCGAGCAGGCGCGCCACGTTGTCGGTGGCGCTCCCCGCCGCCTGCGGGACGATCAGGCGGATGGGCCTCTCGGGGTATTGGGCAAGAGCCGCCTGTGCCAGTGCGGCACAGGCGATTCCTGCAAGTAACTTCTGCTTCAGGGCTGCAGCTGGCCGCGGACTTCGCCGCCCTTGTAGCGGTTGGTGTGCACGTTGACGTACAGGCTGCCCGCCTTGAGGTCCTCGAGCTGCTGCGGGGTGAGCTTGCGGCCGGCCGGGACGGTGTAGGTGTCGCCGTTCTTGTCGAGCGGAACGATCACCGGGCCGTTGGCGCCCTTGGCGCCGCGGTGGATGTGCGCCATCGTGCCCTGCACGTCCTTGGTGGTGGCGCTGCCGGTGATGGTGCCGTCCTCCGCGACGCGGAAGCTGCCCGAGCCCGACCCGGGCACGGTGACCGGCGGCACTTCCTCGCCGCCCGAGAGGCTCACCTTGATCGCGCCGCTGCCGGGCATCCAGTCGGGCATCACGCCCTGCACCCGCGCGCACGCCGCCAGGCTGAGCACCGCGATTGCGAGCAAGATTTTTACCGTCGGTGTTTTCATGGTTCCACCTCCTCCTCGATAGATCCGAACACGGGGACGGCTAGAATATTCCCATGCCGCGCATCGCCGCTTCAACCGCTCTTTCGCGCCTGCGGATCCTCGACTTCTCGCGCGTCAGGGCCGGGCCGACCTGCGTGCGCCAGTTCGCCGACTTCGGCGCCGACGTGATCAAGATCGAGTCGCCGCCCGGCGTCGATCCGAACGAAGGCATGGGCGGGCCGCGCCACGGGCCCGACATGCAGAACCTGCACCGCAACAAGCGCTCGATGACGCTCAACCTGAAGCTGCCCGAGGCGCGCGGGGTGCTCGAGCGCCTGGTGAAGAGCGCCGACGTTGTCGTCGAAAACTACCGCCCGGACGTTAAGTACCGTCTGGGCATCGATTACGAGTCGTTGAGCAGCATAAACCCTAAGGTGATTCTCGCCAGCATTTCCGGCTTCGGGCAGGACGGCCCCTACCGCGACCGGCCGGGCTTCGACCAGATCGCGCAGGGCATGAGCGGCCTGATGTCGGTGACCGGCCTGCCCGGGCAGGGCCCGGTGCGCACCGGCGCGGCGATCGCCGATCTCGCCGCCGGCCTTTACGCGGCGCTCGGCGTGATGACCGCGCTCCTCGAGCGCGAGACCTCGGGCAGGGGGCAGTGGGTGCAGAGCTCGCTCCTCCAGGCGGGCATCTCGCTGCTCGACTTCCAGGCGGCCCGGTTTCTCATCAAGGGCGAGGTGCCGCCGCAGGTGGGCAACGACCACCCGACGAGCATGCCGACCTCGGCCTACCGCACCAAGGACGGCCACATCAACGTCGCCGCCTCGGGCGAGGGCATGTGGGCCAAGCTGTGCAAGGTGATCGGGCGCGAGGACCTGCTCGAGTCGAGCGACTTCAAGGGGCTGCAGAAGCGCGCCGAGAACCGCAAGAAGCTGAATGCCGTCATCGACGAGGCGCTGCAGAAGAAATCGAGCGCCGAGTGGATCGAGATCTTCAACCGCATCGGCGTGCCCTGCGGGCCGATCTACAACGTCGGCCAGGTGTTCTCCGATCCGCAGGTCGAGCACCTCGGGGTGGCGACCGAGGTCGAGCATGCGAAGCTCGGCCGTTTCAAGGTGCTCGCGCAGCCGGCGCGGCTGTCGCGCACTGCCGGCAAGGTGGTAGCGCCGACGCCCGAAGTCGGCGAGCATACCGACGAGATTCTGAAGGAGCTCAATTACGAAGCGGCGCAGATCGCGAAACTAAGACAAGGAGGAGTGGTGTGAAAAAGCTTCTTGCCGTTACAGCAATGCTTTTCTCGGGAATCTGTTTCGCCCAGTACCCGAACAAGCCGGTCACCATCGTGGTCGGGTTCGAGCCGGGCGGCGGCACCGACACGACCGCGCGCATCCTGCAGGGGCCGCTCGGCGAGAGCCTCGGCCAGCAGATCGTGGTCGAGAACCGCGCCGGCGCCGGCGGCAACATCGCGGTCGACCATGTCGCGAAGGCGAACCCCGATGGCTACACCATCGTGCTCGCCAACGTCGGCGCGCTCGCGGTAAACCCGCACATCCTCAAGGTTCCGTACGACCCCCTGAAGGACCTGGTGCCGATCAGCCTCGCGGCGGAGTTCGCCAACGTGCTGGTGGTGCAGCCCGGCCTTGGCGTCAACAGCGTGGCCGACTTCGTGAAAGCGGCGAAGGAGAAGCCCGCCACGATCACCTACGCCTCGTCGGGGATCGGCAGTGCCGGACACTTGTCCGGCGAGCTCCTGAAGCGCATGGCCGGCATCGACATCGTGCATGTGCCCTACAAGGGCGGCGGACCGGCGATGCAGGGATTCCTCGGCGGCCAGATCGCTTCGTTCTTTGCCACGCCGATCTCGTCGATCTCGCAGATCCGCGCCGGCAAGGCGAAGGCGGTCGCCACCACGGGCGCGAAGCGTGCGGCGCTGATGCCCGACGTGCCGACGATCGCCGAGCAGGGCTATGCAGGCTACGAGGCGCTCAACTGGTACGGCTTCCTCGCGCCGCGCGGCACCCCGAAGGAAATCGTCGACCGGCTGAACCGCGAAATCGTCAAGGGCCTCGCCCACCCACAAGTAGTGTCGGCGCTGCACAAGACCGGCACCGAGCCCAAGTCGAGCTCGCCGGCGGAATTCGCCGCCTACATCAAGCGCGAGTACGACACCTGGGGCAAGGTGGTGAAGGAAGCGGGCATCAAGGCGCAGTAGCGAAGTCCGCGCGTGGAGGCCGAGGGAAGGCGAAGACTCGCCGCGATTCTTGCGGCGGATGCTGCGGGGTATTCGCGCCTCATGGCGGCGGACGAGCGCGCGACGGTCGCGCTGCTCGATTCATGCCGCGCCGTGTTTCGCAAGCAGGTCGAATCGCGCCAAGGGCGCATTGTCGACACGGCCGGCGACTCGGTGCTCGCCGTCTTCGACACCGCCTCGGGTGCCGTGGAGGCCGCCCTTGCCATCCAGAAGGAGCTTGAAAGCTCTCGCTGCGAGCTGCGCTTTCGCATCGGCGTGCACCTCGGCGACGTGCTGGAGAAGGACGACGGCACGGTCTACGGCGACGGCGTCAACGTGGCGGCGAGGCTGCAGGCGCTTGCCGCACCCGGCGAAGTCGCCGTCTCGGAGATGGTGCACATGGCCGTGCGCGGGCGCGTCGATGCGCTGTTCATCGATCAAGGAGAGCAGGCGGTAAAGAACATCCCGGCCCCGGTTCACTGGTATTGCGCCGCGGTCGCCGAGCCTCGGCACGGGGTCACCGACCCGCATGCCCGGACCAACGAGCAACTCGCCGCGCTGCCTTCGATCGCCATCCGGCCGTTCAAGACGGCGGGTACTGATACGGAGCAAGCAAGCCTGGCCGACGGCCTTCGCACCTACCGCGACCCGAAGGTGATCGAGCGCATTGTCGCGACGCTCCGCGAGGCCGGTCTGAGTTAGACCCGCACGACGATCTTGCCGACGTGCGCGTCGGCCTGCATGCGCGCCTTCGCCTCGGGCAGGTCCTTGAAGTCGTAGACGCGGTCGATCACGGGCTTCAGCTTTCCTGAAGCGAACAGGGGAAGGAAGTCCTTGATAAACCCCTGTACCGTCACGCCGCGCTGCGCGGCGTTGCGCATCTTGTTCGAGACGCCGAAGAGCTTGAGGCGCTTGGAATGCAGCGCCTCGATGTCGATCTCGCTCTTCATCACGCCGTCGACGTAGCCGACGGTCGCAAGTCGCCCCTCGTAGCCGAGCGATTTCACGCACTCGGCGAACACCGAGCCGCCGACGTTGTTGACGACGAGGTCCACGCCTTTGCCACCGGTCGCGTTCAGGACTGACTCGTGGAAGTCGGGTTTGCGGGTACGCAGCGCGACGTCCAGCCCTAGCCCGGTTAATTTCTTCAATTTCTCCTCGGAACCCGACGTGCCGATGACTTTCGCGCCGAGCGCCTTGCCGGTGAGCAGGGCGGCGACGCCGACGCCGGCCGAAGCGCCGGTCACGAGCAGCCATTCGCCGCGCTTCAGGCCGCCCTGCTGCACCAGCATGTCGTAGACCACGAGGAAGGTGATCGGGATCGCCGCCGCCTCTTCCCACGAAAGATTGGCTGGGACAGGGATGGCATCGGCGGCGTCCATCAGGGCGTATTCGGCGAACGAGCCTGGAAGCCGTCCCATCACGCGCTTTCCGTCGACCTCGCCCGCGCCCTCGGTGCCGCCGATCTTGGCGGCGCCGGGCTTGGTGAGGCCATGGCGCAGGAACTCGCCGCGGTTGAGACCTGTTGCGCGGACGCGAATCAGGAGCTGCCCGGGCCCGGGCCGAGGCGCCGCGGCATCGCGCAGCTCGAGCCGGGTTTCTCTTTCATTCGACTCGAGAAAGTACGCGCGCATGGCCGAGTGTAGCAATTCGGCGACGGGCGGCATCGGGCTTGCGCGACAGCCAAGCGCGCCTCGTTTGGCTAGCATTTTCCGAGGAGGCAATGATGATGCAGCGCCTGCGCAGGTTCCTTGTGGATTTCTGGATCGTGCTCGCTTTCGGCGTGGCGGCGGCGCTTCTCATGCCGCAGGCCTACGCCGGGCTGATCGCCACCGACGAGGTGCAGGCGCAGGACGAGCGCGCCCGCGTCAAGGCGACGCTCGAGCGCCCCGAGCTCTCCAGGGCGCTGCACAAGGCGGGAATCGCGCCGCGCGAAGCCGCGGCGCGGGTGGATGCGATGAGCGACGGCGAGGTGCTTCAGCTCGCCGGCCGGCTCGACGCCGCGCTGGCGGGCGGGCAGATCAGCAACGAGACCCTGCTGCTGATCATCGTCATCGTCCTGCTGCTGCTGATCCTGCTGTAGGAATTCGGGGACGGAGCCCTAACTCCGAAAGCTGTGCGTTGCCGGAGTTAGGGCTCCGTCCCCGAATTCCCCTGCTCTAGGCGGCAAGCTCCAGCGGCTCGCCGCGCTCGCTCACGGTGTGCAGCCGCACCGGGCGGCGCCAGGCCTTGCGGGTGTACTCGAGTACTTTCTTGGCGCGCGCCGCGTCCAGGCCGCGGCCGTCGCTCGAGTGCTCGTGCGCCAGCACCAGGCTGCCGTCGCCCTTCAGCTCGGCGGCGGCGACGCGCGGCGCGCCGTAGTTGAACTTGGGCGCGAGGATCGCCTCGCGCACCGCCTCGAGGTCGCGGTTCGCGACCCGGATCTCGTCGCCCGGGCGCACCTCGTAGACGAACAGATCGAGCTTCTCGGCCAGCTCGCGGTCGAGGTAGTTGCGGATGAAGCCGAAGTCGTCCTCCTCCCGCATCACCCGGCGCGCGCGCTCGAGGCCGTCGCGCTCGACGATGTGCTCCCAGAGCGTGAAGCCGAGGTGGTAGGGGTTGACGGCGAGCGCGGTCTGCTCGCCCGAGGCGTAGGGCCGCACCACGTCGGAATGGGCCCTGAGCGCCTCGAGGTAGGTGGTCTGCGGCAGGAAGTCGGCCTCGCGCAGCAGGCGCGCGTGCCAGTAGGAAGCCCAGCCCTCGTTCATGATCTGGCAGGCGAACACCGGGTAGAAGTAGAGCGACTCGGCGCGCACCGCGAGGAAGATGTCGCGCTCCCACTGCTCGAGCTCGGGCGCGTAGTTGGCGATGAACCAGAGCAGGTCGAACTCGGGATGCGGCGGCACGCGCGTGCGCTGCGGGCCGGGCTGCAGGCCGAGCGGCAGCTGCTCGGGCCGCGACGCCCCGGGGAGCTGGCCGAACTTCTGCTGGAAGCCGCTCGCCTGCGCCCTGGGCTTGTCGGCGACGAATTCCGGGTAGCGCGAGCGGTGCAGCTCGCCGCCGACGTCGATGTGCGACTCGAGGGCGAGCGCCGCGTCGAGCACCGTCTCGACGCGCTCGAGGCCCGCGGTGTCGATCGCGTGCTGGATGCGCTGCGCGTGCACCGCCGCCTTCTCGATGATGTTGCCGCCGGCCATGTGGTGGAAGCGCGCGAACAGCTGGTTGTTCTTGGAGAAATCGGCATGGCCGACCACGTGCGCCGTCACCAGCGCGTTCTCGGCCAGGGAGTTGGTGTCCATCAGGAACGCGCGGCAGGGGTCCCCCGGGAACATCACCTCGAAGATCTTCGAGTGCCCCATGCTCTGGCGCACCAGCTGGTGGATGTAGCGCACGCCGAACGACCAGTGCGGCATGCGGATCGGCAGGCCGTAGACCGCGATCTCGGTCATCAGGCTCGGCGGCGCCATCTCGAAGTCGACCGGGTAATAGTCGAGCCCGAGCCGGTGCGCGAGCGACTCGATGCGCCCGGCGTACTCGTCGAGCTCAGTCACCGAGGTCACTCACTGCGGGCCTGCTCGGTGAAGAACTCGCGGATCGCGCGCCAGATGTCCTCCTGCGAGCCGAGGTGGCTGACGCCGACCGGGGCGCCCTGCCCCTTGAGCTCGCCGAAGATCTCGGCGAGCTGGGTCTCGCGCGGGCGGAAGGTGGCGATGCCGCCGGTCTCGACGTAGCCGGCGTAGTTCGCGGCCTTGACCAGCTCGCCGAGCGCGGCGCGCGCCGCGTCGCGGTCCTCGGCGGCGTTCTCGCCGTCCGAGGCGTAGAAGAAGTAGGTGTTGTAGCGGCTGGGGTCGAAGCGCTTCCGCACCGTCTCGAGCGCGAGCTGCGCGACGCTGGAGGTGACGGTGCCGCCGCTCGAGGAGGCCTGGAAGAACTGGCTCTCGTCGAACTCCCAGGCCTGCGCGGCGTGCGCGAGGAACAGCGTCTCGACCCTGGAGTACTGGCGCCGGATGCCTTGCAGCGCGAAGAAGAAGAACTGCTTGGCGAGGCGCCGCTGCGCCTCGTCCATGCTGCCCGAGACGTCGAGCGCGAAGATCACCGCGGCGTTGGTGGCGGGCGTGGCGCGCTTCACCAGCTGGCGGAAGCGCAGGTCCTCGTTGACGATGGCGACCGCGTTTTCCTGCATCTGGTGTCTCTTGACGGATTCCTTCATCGTCCGTCGCCGGTCCAGACGCGAACGCGCCCCGCGCTTGTCCCAGCCCTCGCGCACGTAGTCGGGCTCGTCCAGAGTGGCGGAGCGCTTGGGCTTCAACTCGGGGAGCTTCAATTCCTCCCACAGCCAGTCGACGATCTCGTCGATCTTGAGCTCGACCACGAAGCGGATCTCGCCGCTGCCGGTGCCGCCCGCCCGCCCCTGCTGGTCGCCTTCCTCGCGCGCGGGCTGCAGCACGTCGCCCGGCTGGCCCTTGCCCTGGCCGGCGCCGGTCTGCGTCTGCGGCTCGAGCAGGCGGAAGCGCGCGTGCTCGAGGAACTTGACCGGCACCAGCACCGTGCGATTTCCCGGCCGGCTGATGAGATCGGCTCCGGCCAGGAGCTCGGGCAGGCTCTCCTTGACCGCCGCGCGCACCTTCTGGTTATGCCGCAGCCAATCCCTGGCGCCTCTCGAAAAGAGCTCGTACCAGGGCGTTTCCGCGGCAATGCGGATGGTCACTCTTGGGCCAGTAAGGTTGTTACGTAGTTGAGCGCCTCGCGGGCGCTGTGGCCGTCGTAACCGTACTCGTCCACCAGCCGCTTCTCGACCACCGAGATCTTCTGCCGCGTCTCGTCGTCGGGGCGCGCCGCCGAGCTCACCAGGCGCAGCACGTCGCGGCGCTGCTCGAAGAGGTACTGCTCGACCGCGTCGTGCAGCGGCGCATGGCTGTCGAGCGTGAACTTCTCGCCGCGCTTGTAGGCGCCCATCGCCTTCCTCACCACCTCCTGGCGGAAGGAGAGCTTGCCCGACTCGGAGATGCGGATCTTCTCCTCGACGTTGCGCAGGAAGCGCTCGTCGGGCTTCCTCTCCTCGTTGCTGATCGGGTCCTTGATGGTGCGGTTGTCGAGCGTCGCCTCGACCTCGTCGAGGTACTTGTCGAGGAGCTGCTGCGCCTCGGCCTCGAAGGACACGAACAGCGCCTTGTGCACGTCCTCCTTGACCCAGCGGTTGTAGAAGTCCTTGCGCACCGTGACCAGGAAATCGACCCACTTGCGCTTCTTCTTGCCGTCCATGCGCACGTCGGACTCGATCGCGTCCTTCAGCGCGATCAGGACGTCCATGGTGGTCAGGCTCTGCTTCTGCGACTGGATGATGGCGCCGGAGAGCGCGTTGATCACGAAGCGCGGCGACACCCCGGCGAGCCCGTCGTCGGGGTTGCGGGCGCGGATCTTCTCCACTTCGGACTGCGACACGCCCTCGACGTCCTCGCCGGCGTAGAGGCGCACCTTCTTCAGGTTGTCGGTCTCGCGCTCGTCGCCCTCGGTGAGGCGCGTCAGCACCGCGAATACCGCGGCGACGTGCAGCGCGTGCGGATCGAGGTGCACCTCGCGGAACGCCTGCGTGGACGAGGTGAGCTTGCGGTAGATGCGCGCCTCCTCCTTGTAGGAGAGGGTGTAGGGCACCTGGATGATCACCATGCGGTCGAGCAGTGCCTCGTTCTCCGCCTCCTGCAGGAACTTGCGGAACTCGGCGAGGTTGGTGTGCGCGAGGATGGTCTCGTCGAGGTGGATCAGCGGGAAGCGCGACACCTTGACGTTCTTCTCCTGGGTGAGCGTGAGCAGCAGGTACAGGAACTCGCGCTTCACCTTCAGGATCTCGATCATCTCGAGCAGGCCGCGGCTCGCGGCGAACACCGCGCCCGACCAGGACCAGGCGCGCGGGTCGCCCTCGTCGCCGAATTCCGAGACCTTGGAGAGATCCACCGAGCCGACCAGGTCGGCGATGTCGGCGGTGGTCGGGTCGTGCGGTGCGTAGGTGCCGACGCCGACGCGGCCGGCTTCCGAGATGAAGATGCGCTGCACCGGCATCTGCAGGAAGTCGCCGCCGAACTCGTGCTGCAGGCGGCTCGCGCAGTAGGGGCAGAGCTCACCCGTGACGTCGACGCCGTAGGTCGAGCGGAACTGCCCGCGCAGGGTGTGCGGCACCAGGTGCAGCGGCGACTCGTGCACCGGGCAGCCGTGGATGCCGTAGAGCGCGCCGGCGTCGGTATGGCTGTACTCCTCGAGGCCGCGCTTGAGGAGGATCACCATGCTCGACTTGCCCCCCGAGGGCGGTCCGAGCAGCAAGAGCAGCCGCCTGCCGACCTCGGAGCCGGCGGCGGCCGCCTTGAAGTAGTCGACCACGCGCTCGATGGTCTCGTTGATGCCGTAGAGCTCGTCCTCGAAGAGCTGGCAGCGCAGGCGGCCGTTCGCGTCCTCGAAGCCCTCGGCGCGCATCATGTCCCAGATGTACTGGTGGCTGGTGCGGGAGATTCCCCGCGCATCGGCGGGGAAAATGGTCTGGAGGAAGCTCGCGAACGTGCCGGCCCAGCGCGTCGCGCGATGCTCCTTGCTGAAATCGGCCAGGGACTTGAGAACGTCCTCATGGCGCCCCGTATTGCCGGTGTTTGAGCGCATGACCATCACCTCTGCGGACATACTGATCCTCTCAAGAACTTAGAGCAAGAATTGGTTCCGCTTTTGTCACAAGTTATCCTTTGGCGGTTGCGGAAAATCCCGGGCTTCGGAAGGGAAAATGGCCTCGCAAAGCTTGGTGAGCTCGCTCAGCGAGCGGATCAGGCTCGAGCGGCGCTCGTCGTGTTCGCTGATTGCGCGTACCGGCATGTTCATGGTTCCACCTCTCTATCCCTCTAGAGCACTAGAACACCAACAAGTGCCGCGCATCCATCACATATTTGCGCGCACGAGCGGTCCAACGGGTCTACTAAAAAAAAGTTGACGTCACAAAGGGAAAACGTGCCGGAGGATTCCCGACAACGGGAGCGCTTCGCGGCGGCGCAAGAGAGCGCGCGCTACGGCGGCGTCGACTTTCATCGACAGAACCCAGCAACGTTCCGCCGGTCAAACGCGTTGACGCATGCTCAAAGAAATCCTGGGAGTCGCCGACGACCCGCCGGCCAGGCGCCGCTGGTTCCACGACGAGTATTTCGACCTGTTCGTGTGGCAGGCGGGCGGCGCGGTGACGCTGTTCCAGCTCTGCTACGGCGGCGCCACCAGCGAGCGCGCCCTGGTATGGGACGCGCGGCGCGGCTTCTACCACGACGGTCCCGCATCGCGGGACGTCGTTGCGCTGTTCGAGGACGCCGCCGCCGCGCTGCCGGCGGACCTGCGCACCGAGATCCGCGAAAAAGTGCACGAGTTCGCCGGCCGGAGCCTCCGGGTGGTGTCGCGCCGCGGGCGCTTCCGCCGGGCCTCCTGGCAGCGCGAGTGACGCGGTTCACTCCGGAAGTCCCCGGTCCTTCACTGATTTTTGCGTGCTCCCGGTGCATGCTGTGCCCATCTGTCCGGGGGGAACGATGAGCAAGCGAGAGCACCTGCAGTTCCTGGTTCTGATGATCCCGACCTTCGTCATCCTGGTGGCCGCCGCCGTGTCCTTGGCAGGCCTCTCCAGCCCGAGCTCGCCGGAACGCACCACCGCCGTGGCCGCGCTCACAGACGCCATCGGCGAGAGTTTCTAGCCGCCCAGCGGCCTTGTAGCGTTTGCGTGACAATCCCCCGGTAAAGGGGGCTCGATGAAACCGGAACTGATGTGGCTGTTGTGGGCGGTCGCGTTGACGTTCGGTCAGATGCTGGTGGCGGTGAGCGGGGCGACGCTGCAGGTGGGGCTGCCGCTGCTCGCGGGCAACCGCGACGCCATTCCCGCGTTCGGCGGCTGGGTCGGCCGCGCCTACCGCGCGCACCATAACATGCTCGAGAGCCTGGTGCTGTTCGCCGCGCTGGTGCTGATCGCGGTGGTCACCAACAAGACCAACGCCACCACGCTGTTCGCCGCGCAGCTCTTCTTCTGGGCGCGGCTCGCCTACGCGGTGATCTACATCCTCGGCATCCCCTGGCTGCGGACCGCCGTCTGGCTGTTCTCGGTCGTCGGCCTCGCCCTCATTTTCTGGCAGGTCTTGTAGGGGTTCCGACCGCGACCGGGCGCACCGCCGAGCCGGCGGCGCCCTTGTCGCGCAGCGGCAGGATCAGGGCGCACGCGGTCCAGACGCGGTCCGCCGCCATCTCGTCGAGCCTGGCGTTCTCGATCAGGTGGATCCCCGCCTGCGCGAGCATGTGGTGGTGCACTGCGAACGGCAGCCCGGGCGGCGTGCCCGGCGCCGGCCCGGCCTTGCCGGCGAGCATGCCTTCGGCCACGGTGTCGACGAACGGCGTGTCGAGCGAGATCACGACCACGCGGCGCTCGGCGAGGAGCTGCGCGGCGTCGTACGCGAGCCCCGGCGCCTTGGTGTAGTAGAACTTCTCGGTGTCGGGGTCGCGCCAGTGCTCGCCCCAGCCGGTGCGCACGAACACCGCGTCGCCCGGCAGGATGCCCCGCTTCGCGAGCCCCTGCGCCTTCAGCATCGCCCGGATGTCGGCCGCGGTCACGAGCTCGCCGGCCTCCATCGACTTCTTCTTGTAGCCCTTGGCGTCGAGCAGCAGCGCGCTGGTGACGATCGCCGGCACCTTGTCCATGCCGAGCTTGAGGAGCGGCGAGTCGGGCGTCGGCTTGACGTCGTTCTGCGTGAAGCCGCCGTAGTACACCGCGTCCTGGGCCGGAAACTGCGACTTGCCGTCCCAGGGCTGCCTGAAGGCGCCGAAGTGGCCGAGCGCGTCCATCTGCGTGCCCTGCTGCGCGGGCTGCGCTCCCTGGTTCATGCTTTCCATGTTGAACAGGTGCGCGGTGCCGGGGATGCCGGCGCTCGGCTCGGGCTTCACCGCGTAAGGCCCGGCAAAGGGGGAAAGCGGCATGGTGTTCGAGCGCAGGTGCGACAGCTCGTACGCCTTCGCGCCCGGCTGCTGCATGTGCCACGCGCAGCGCGCGAACGTCGCCGGTCCGATCTGGTTCGCCATGCCGCGCTCGTCGCCCTGCGCCCAGGGCGGCGAGGGCACCTTCAGCCTTTGCAGCTTTTCAGGCTCGACCGCATGGGCCGAAAGCGCCACCAGCGCGAGAATCGTTCCGAGATGTTTCATCGTCTGCCCTCCGCAAGTCGGGACAAGGTCTCCCGGCCTTTCAGCATGTCCTCGAGGCTGCCGAAAGCCTGCATGTAGTGGCCGCGGTAGCCGCTCGCCTCGATCGCGGCGAACATCGCGGGAAAGTCGATCGTGCCTTCGCCCGGGCGCAGGTGCTCCTCGTGCGTGCCGCGGCAGTCGGCGAGGCGCACCTCGCCGAGCCGCTCCAGGTCGAGGCTCGCCATGAACGCGTCGATCCGGTTCGGCCGGATGTGCGCGTGGTTCACGGTGAAGCTCCAGCCGAGCGCGGGCGAGTCGAGGCGCTCGAAGTAGTAGCGGCATTCCTCGAGGTCGTTGGCGAGGTAGCGCACCTCGGCCTGCTGGGGCTCGGGGTTGAGGTTTTCCAGGAGAAGCTTTACCCGTTTGCGCTCGGCAAGGCGGCAAGCCTTTGCAATCCTCGCCACCGCGGCGTCCATGCGCGCGCGCTTGTCGGAGCCGAAATGGTAGCCGCCGTGCACCACGATCCAGCCGGCGCCCAGGCGCTCCGCCGCGTCGATGTAGGCCGCCAAGTACTGGTCCGCCGCCTTGGCGACAAACGGGGAGGTTTCCGCGATGTTGACCGCGGAGAGCGTGTGGAGCCCGAGCCTGATTCCCGCCTTTTCAAGCTGCTTTCTTGCCGTGCGCGTCCTGGGCGAATCGGCCTTCAAAAGCTCGGGCGTCTGGTCGAGGCACAGGTCGATATAGGGGACCTTGTGCTTCACCGCCCACTCGACGGCGGGCTCGAGCGCGAGCTTCTGGTTGATGTCGACGCCGATGCGCTTAAGCAGGCCTGGCACGGAAAAGGGGCGTCCAGAGGGGGGCGGTGACCGCGGCGAGCGCGAATGCGAGGAGCAGCGCCGAGATCGGGCGCGTGACGAAGATGGCGGGGCTCGAGTGCGACAGCGTCAGCGACTGGCGCAGCGCGCTCTCGAACAGCGGCCCGAGCACCAGGCCGAGCACCATCGGCGCCATCGACCAGTCGTAGCGCTTCATCAGCCAGCCGAGCACGCCGAAGCCGGCGAGCAGCCAGCAGTCCTCGAGGCTGTTCGACTGCGAGTACACGCCCGCGATGCACAGCGCGAGGATCGGCGGGTAGAGCCACTGGTACGGGATCCTGAGCAGGCGGGCGAACACGCCGGCGAGCGGCAGGTTCATCACCAGCAGGATCGCGTTGCCGATGTACATGCTGGCGATCACCGCCCACACCAGGTCGGCGTTCTTGGTGAACAGCTCCGGCCCCGGCCGGATGCCGAACATGATCAGCGCGCCCAAGATGATCGCGGTGGTGCCCGAGCCGGGCACGCCGAGCGCGAACATCGGCACCATCGCCCCGGCGGCAGCGGCGTTGTTCGCCGACTCGGGCCCGGCGACGCCCTCGATCGCGCCCTTGCCGAAGCGCGACGGATCGTGTGCAAGCTTCTTCTCGACGATATAGGCGAGGAACGAGGCGATGGTCGCGCCGGTCGCGGGCAGCACGCCGATCAGGAAGCCGATCCCGCTGCCGCGCAGGATCGGCAGGCGGCAGGCGCGCCAGTCCGCGCGCGTCGGCAGCACGTGCTTGACGCTCGCCACCGGCCGCTGCACGCCGAGCACGCAGCTCGCGACCACCTCGCCGATGCCGAAGAGGGCCACCGTGAGCACGATGAACTCGACGCCGTCGAGCAGCCAGGTGCGGCCGAAGTCGAAGCGCGCGATGCCGTTCTGCGGGTCGATGCCGATGGTGCCGATCAGGAGACCCGCGACCCCGGCTACCAGTCCCTTCAGGACGGATGAGCCCACGGCGGCGAGCGCGGTCAGCCCGAGCACCACCAGCGCGAAGTACTCCGGCGGCCCGAACGCGAGCGCGGCCCTGGCGAGCGGCGGCGCGAGCAGCATCAGGCCGATGGTGCCCAGCGTGCCGGCGATGAACGAGCCGATCGCGGCGATGCCCAGCGCCGGTCCGGCGCGGCCCTGCAGCGCCATCTGGTAACCGTCGATGCTGGTCATCACGGTGCTCGATTCGCCCGGCACGCTCACCAGCACCGAGGTCAGCGTGCCGCCGTACTGCGCGCCGTAATAGATGCCGGCGAACAGGATGATCGCCGCGATCGGATCGGTGCCGAAGGTGAGCGGCAGCAGCAGCGCGATCGCCGCCGCAGGGCCGATCCCCGGCAGCACGCCGACCATCTGGCCCATCAGCACCCCGAGGAAGCACATCGCGAGGTGCTTGAAGCTCAGCGCCACGGTGAAGCCGTTCAGCAGGTCGTTGAAGGCGCTCATGGCAGAGGAACGCCCAGCCATGTTCTGAAAATCAGATACAGCGCGCCGGTGGTAGCGCCGGACACGACGAGGCTCGTCACCACCGGCAGGCGCTCGACCACGGCGTAGAGGAACGCGAGCAGCAGGAACACCGAGACCAGGAAGCCGGCGAACGGCAGCGCCGAGACCGCGGCGATCAGGGCGGCGAGGACGAGCAGGGGCTTGCGCACGTCGTCCTCGGCCGCCGGCATGCCGGCGAGCGCGAGCTGGATGACGACCGCGACCGCGAGGCCGGCGAGCAGGAGCCCGTAGACGAGCGGCAGGAACCCCGAGTCCGGCGCGAACCCGTCCCAGAGGGACATGCGCGCGGCCTTGGCGATCCACAGACCGCCGAGCGCAACGAAGACCAGGGCGAGCAGGAGCTCGCCCTTGGCCACTCTAAGGCGCATCTATTTGCCGAGCAGATCCCGGTACAACTTCTCCTGCCTGGCGAGGAACTCGTCGAATTTCTTGCCCGGGATCGACGCCGACTGCGCGACGTTGTCCTTGTAGTACTGCTGCATCTGCTTTGAGGCGTTCACCTTGGTCATCACGCCCTCCCAGTAGGCCGCGGCGGCGTCGGGCGCGTCCTTCGGGATCGCGATGCCGCGCCACATCTGGAAGTTGGGCGAGGCGACGCCCTGCTCCTTGAACGTCGGCACGTCGGAGAGCGCCGGGAAGCGCGTGTCGCGCACCACGCCGAGCGCGCGCACCTTCTTCGCCTGGAGCTGGCCCATGAACTCGAGCGGGTTGCCCATCGAGGCCTGCACGTGGCCGCCGAGCAGCGCGGTGAGCGCCTCGCCGCCGCTGTTGAAGCTCACGATGTTGTACTGCACGCCGGTCGCCTTGGAGAGCACGGTGATCGCCATCGTGTCGGTAGTCCCGCCGGCCGAGAACGCCATGCTCTTGGCGGGCTTGGACTTCGCCTCGTTCACGAAGTCCGTGAGGCTCTTCCACGGCGCGTCCTCGCGCACGAAGAACACGAAGTCGTCGAGCATCATGTTCATCACCGGCTTCACCTCGACCAGCGTGCGGGCCTGCGGGTTGAGGATCGGCGTGATCTGGGTCGTGCCGTTGATCAGGATGATGGTGTGCGGGTCGGCCTTGCGGCTCGCCGCGACGTAGCCGATGCCCGCGGCGCCGCCGCCGCCGGGCTTGTTGACCAGCGCGATCGACACCGGCACCAGCTTCTCCTCGACGATGATCTTGTGGATCACGCGCGCCATCAGGTCGGCGCCACCGCCGAGCCCGAACGGGATCACGAACTCGACGTCCTTGGCGGGCTTCCAGCCCTGGGCGGACACCGCGAACGGCAGCAGCGCCAGCAGCACTACGCGGAACAGAAAGCGCATCGTTTCCTCCTCCTAGAGAAAGCGTTGTTGTGTGCGCACTATACTCGCGCCCATGGGGATGCTGGTAGAGGGCGTCTGGCGCGACATTCCGCGCGACACCAGGGCGACCGGCGGGGCATTCGTGCGGCCGGACAGCGTGTTTCGCGACTGGGTGCGCGAGCCTGAACCCGGCCGCTACCGGCTCTACGTCTCGAAGAGCTGCCCCTGGGCGCACCGGACCCTGGTGGTGCGGGCGATGAAGGGGCTGGAAAAGGCGATCCCGGTGTCCTATGCCGATCCGTACATGGGCGAGAACGGCTGGCAGTTTCCCGACGGCTATCTCCATGAGCTTTACGTGAAGGCAAGACCCGATTACACCGGGCGTGTTTCGGTGCCGGTGCTGTGGGACGATAAGGCGGGCCGCATCGTCAACAACGAGTCTTCCGAGATCATCCGCATGCTCAACCGCGAGTTCGATCCGCTCTCGCGGCGCAGGCTCGACGACCTCTACCCAGAAGAACTAAGAAAGGAGATCGATTGGCTCAACGAACGCATCTACCGCACGGTGAACAACGGCGTGTACCGCGCGGGCTTCGCCACCGCGCAGGACAAGTACGAGGAAGCCGTCACCGGGCTTTTCCGCACTCTCGACTGGCTGGAGAAGCGCATGAAGAGGCGCGAATGGCTCTGCGGGAAGCGCTTCACCGAAGCGGACGTGCGGCTTTTTACCACCCTGGTGCGCTTCGACGCGGTGTACTACTCGCACTTCAAGTGCAACCTGCGCCGGCTCGTCGACTACCCGAACCTTTGGCGCTGGACGCGCCGCGTCCACGCGCTGCCGGGCGTGGCGCGCACGGTCGACCTCGCCGAGATCAAGTCGCACTACTACCGCAGCATGAAGCAGATCAACCCGACGCAGATCGTGCCCAAAGGGCCGTCTATCGATTTTCGCCTCTCCTAGGATTGCTTTTTTCGGTCGCCGCCTACGCCGGCGGCGACCCGCTGCACGGCATCGTCGCTCCGGGCGACTCGGTCTTCGGCCCGGTGTTCCGCTACGAGCGCTCGCCCTACCGGGGCCACGGCCGCGACAGCGACCTCCTGCCGCTCTTGGTCTACGACAGCGAGCGCTTCTACCTCGGCTCGTACCGCGCCGGCCTGAAGCTCGGCCCGGGCGAGGTCTTCGTCAGGCGCCGCTTCGAAGGCTACGCCTCCGACGACGTACCCCAGAGCATGGTGGGGCTGCCGATCCGCTCTCCCGGCGCCGACGCCGGCATCGCGCTGCAACAGCGCTGGGGCCGAGGCACGGCCTACGGCGAGCTCATGACCGACGCGTCGAACACGTCCGACGGCACCGAGCTGCGCGTGGGGTATCGCTACGAACGCTGGTGGAGCGGGCGGCTGGGATTCCGGCCTTACGCGACGCTCGCCTGGCGCGACGCGAAGCTGAACAACTACTACTACGGCGTCCCTGGCTACGCGCCGGGTGCAGGCGTCGACCTCGAGCTCGGCGCGATCGCTACGTACCGCATCACGGAGAGATTGCAGGCGCTCGGCGGCGTGGGCCTCACGCGCGTCTCGAGCGGCGTGCGCCACAGCCCCGCGGTGGAGGACCGGATCTCTCCCAGCGTGACGGCCGGCCTGCTCTACGGCTTCACGCCGCAGCCCGCGCCGCCGGGCGGCCGCAAACCCCTCATCCTGCGCGTCTACCACGGCGCCTCGAGCGACTGCGACATGCTGGTGATCGTCACCCTGCAATGCACCAGCACCCACACCCAGGACCCGACGGACGTCCTGGCGGTC
>Ga0187892_10002875_pt1 | contig 32926 bp, 34 predicted proteins | sample MA1701073metaG_FD_139345 | JGI IMG/M metagenome (GOLD analysis project Ga0187892, IMG submission 139345) | Bio-ooze microbial communities from a basaltic lava cave in the Kipuka Kanohina Cave System on the Island of Hawaii, USA - MA170107-3 metaG ...
CACGTCGCGGCGCTGGCCGGCGTGCCGCGACCCGTCGTCGCACATGCGCGCAAGATCCTGGCGGCGCTCGAGCAGCGCGGCGATGCCGACGCCACGCCGCTGACACCGCAGGCGCTCGACGCGCCACAACAGATCGGGCTCTTCGCGCCGGCGCAAACGCCAGCGCTCGACGCGCTGCGCGAGCTCGATCCCGATGCGCTGACACCACGCCAGGCGCTCGAAGCGTTGTACAGGTTGAAGAGCCTGGTGTAGGCGTCGCGACGGGATGCCGGACTTCGCTGCGCTCACTCCGGCCTACGGGACGGGGCGCCGGCCCGCACCGCAACCGTAGGCCGGAGTGAGCCGAAGGCGAAGTCCGGCAGCACGGCACGTCACGACTCTTCCTTGAGCTTTCGCAGCGCCTCGCGCGCGTGCTTGTCGGGGCGTGTGGCGGGTTTCGAGTAGCCGGCGGCGGCGTGTCGTCGCGCAGCGCGCGCCGCTTCGCGCGCTGCGCGGCTCTCGTCGGTCTCGCGATAGAGCTGTTGCGCGGCCGGCGCACCGCCGCGTACTTCGGAAAGACCGTAGACCATCAGCTCGATCCGTTCCTCGCCGCGCGTGACCCGGATCCGCTCGCCGGTGCGGATCGCGCGGGACGGCTTGACCGACTGCCCTGCGACCTCGATCTTGCCGCCCTCGACCGCGGCCTTCGCGAGCGAGCGCGTCTTGAAGAAGCGAGCGGCCCAGAGCCATACGTCGAGACGGACCGATTCGAGCTCCGGCCCGCTCACGCGCAACGCTCCGCTACGCGGATGCGAGTGCGCAGGTGCGGCGGTTCTCGAAATGCACGCGCACGACGCAGGCGACGTACATGGCGGCCATCGCGAGCGCGACGTGCTCCGGCGCGCGGACACCGGCGAGCACCAGCACCGTCGGCACGACGATCGAGCCGATGCCGAGCGCGGTGTAGCCCGCGCTGCGGTAGAACCAGCCGTACGGCAGGAAGTGCGAACCGAACAGCACGGCCATCACGTAGCTCGTCCACTCCGGCGCGACCTTGAACACCAGCACGAGGATCGGCCAGTACGCGAACTGGACGAAGTTCAGCGTCATCCCGAGCCGCGTCTGCGGGTGTCCCTTCGAGAACAGGTCCGCTCCGATCATCTTCGAGATCGCGACACCGATCGGGAACACGAGCCCGGTCGAGATGAAGCGCGAGAGGTGCGCCGTCCTCGCGCCGCACCGTCCACGCCGGCAGTGCGGCGCGTGACGGTGCGGGCATGACTTCCGTCACGTCGTCTGCGAGCCGAGCAGCAGCGCGTTGACGCGGCGCAGATACGCCGCCGGATCCTCGAGCGGCGTGCCCTCGGCGATCTGCGCCTGCTCGAGCAGCAGCAGCGCGAGGTCCTCGGCGCGCGTTTCGTCGCCCTCGGCTTCGAAGCGCTTGAGCAGCCCGTGTGCCGGATTGATCTCGAGGATCGGCTTCGCGACCGGCACCTCGTGGCCCGCTTCCTTGAGGAGCCGCTGCATGTGCGCCGCCATGTCGTGTTCGCCGACCACGAGCAGCGACGGCGTCTCGGTGAGACGCGCGGAGACCCGGACGTCGCGCACACGCTCGCCGAGCCGCTGCTTGAGCTTCTCGACGAGCGGCTGGCCCGCAGCTTCCGCTTCCTTGCGCTTGGCCTCGTCGGCGCTGTCGCCGAGCTTGCCGAGGTCGAGCTCGCCTTTCGCGGCGTTGCGCAAAGGCTTGCCGGCGTACTCGTGAAGGTACGAGACCATCCACTCGTCGATGCGGTCGTGCATCAGCACGACTTCGATGCCGCGCGCCTTGAGAGCCTCGATCGCCGGATTGTTGCGCGCCTGCTGCCAGCTCGCGGCGGTGACGTACCAGATCGCGTCCTGGCCTTCCTTCATCCGCGCGACGTATTCGTCGAGCGACACGGTGCGATCCGCGGCGTCGTTCGCGGTCGACGCGAAGCGCAGCAGCTTCGCGATCCGCTCGCGGTTCCCGAAGTCCTCGGCGAGGCCTTCCTTCAGCACGTTCCCGAACTCGTCGTGGAAACGGCGGTACTTGTCCTTGTCGTCCGCCGCGATGCGGTCGAGCAGGTCGAGGGTGCGCTTCACGAGGCCCGAGCGGATCTGCGCGACGAGGCGGTTCTCCTGCAGGATCTCGCGGCTCACGTTGAGCGGCAGGTCGTCCGAGTCGACGACACCGCGTACGAAGCGCAGATAGGCCGGCAGCAGCTGCTCGCTCGCGTCCATGATGAAGACGCGGCGGATGTAGAGCCGCAGTCCCTTGCGCTCGTCACGACCACTGAAGATCGCGTCCCACGGCGCCTTCGCCGGGACGTAGAGCAGCAGCGCGTAGCTCTGATTGCCCTCGACGCGGTTGTGCGTCCAGGCGAGCGGGTCGTCGTTCGAATGCGTGACGTGCTTGTAGAACGACTGGTAGTCGGCGTCGCCGAGATCGGCCTTCGGACGGGTCCAGAGCGCCGCGGCATGGTTGACCGTCTCCCACCCGCCGGTCGGCTTGTCGTCGTCGCCGCGCTTCCGCATGCGAATCGGAAAGCCGATGTGGTCGGAGTACTTCGTGACGAGCTCGCGCAGACGCCACGCGTCGAGGAACTCCGACTCCTCATCCTTGAGGTGCAGCGTGACCTCGGTGCCGCGGCGCTCGACCGTGACCCCCTCGATCGTGTACTCGCCGCTCCCTTCCGAGCACCAGCGAATGCCGGCTTCGGGTGCCGCATCGGCACGGCGCGTCGTCAGCGCCACACGATCGGCGACGATGAACGCCGAGTAGAAACCGACGCCGAACTGGCCGATCAGGTTCGAATCGCGGCGTGCGTCGCCCGAAAGCGATTCGACGAACTTTCTCGTACCCGAGCGCGCGATCGTGCCGATGTTCTCGGCGACTTCGTCGCGCGACATGCCGATGCCGTTGTCGCGCACGGTCAGCGTGCGCGCGCCGGCGTCGAGCTCGATCTCGATACGGAGCTCCGGATCGTCCTTCTGCAGCTCGGGCCGCCCGATCGCCTCGAACCTCAGCTTGTCGCACGCATCGGATGCGTTCGAGACCAGCTCGCGCAGGAAGATCTCCTTGTGCGAGTAGAGCGAGTGCGTGACGAGGTGGAGAACCTGGGCGACCTCGGCTTCGAACTTCCGGGTCTCGGGAGCGGCGGCGTTCATTGGTTGGGTGCTCGGTGCGACGACGGGATGCCGTGCGTCTGGGGTCGCGATCCGTCGATTTCAACGCGACGCGCAGCGCCAAAACGGAAACGGCCGCCCGAGGCGGCCGTTTCGCTGCAGCGTGGAGGCGACGACTACTCGGCGCTGCCGGTGCTCGCCGCGATGTCCTCGCGGATGCGGGCCGACTTGCCCTCGCGCTCGCGCAGGTAGTAGAGCTTCGCGCGCGCGACCTTGCCCTTGCGCTTGACCTGGATCGACTCGATCGCCGGGCTGTAGGTCTGGAACACGCGCTCGACGCCGGTGCCGTGCGAGATCTTCCGCACGGTGAAGGCCGAGTTGAGGCCGCGGCTCTTGATGCCGATCACGACACCCTCGTAGGCCTGCACGCGCTCGCGGTTGCCTTCCTTGACCTTGACGTTGACGACGACGGTGTCGCCCGGCCCGAAGTCCGGCACCTTGCGCGACATCTGCGCCTGTTCGAATTGCTGCACGATATTCATGGGTTCGAGTCCAACTGGTGATGCGTTGTTGTCCGCCGGCAGAGGCCCCGGTCTGTTCGAACCGGTGCGGTACGGGCCGTTTGTGTGCCGAGGCGCTAGCCGCCCCGGGATTTGCCTTGCATTTTCCCGCTTTCGTGCTCCGCGCGAAACTCCTCGAGCAGGGCACGCGCTTGCTTGTCGAGCTCGACACCCTCGAGCAGGTCGGGGCGCCGGAGCCACGTGCGACCGAGCGACTGTTTCAAGCGCCAGCGGCGGATCGCCGCATGATCGCCCGAGAGCAGCACCTCGGGGACGCCGTCGTAGCCCTGCTCGTCCGACCGCGTGTAGTGCGGGCAGTCGAGCAGTCCCTGCGCGAACGAATCCTGCGCAGCCGAGTCGGCGTTCCCGAGCGCTCCGTCCTTGAGCCGCCCGATCGCATCGATCAGGACCGCGGCCGCGAGCTCGCCGCCCGATAGCACGTAGTCGCCGATCGAGATTTCCTCGTCGACGTGCGACTCGATCAGCCGCTCGTCGATGCCTTCGTATCTTCCCGCGAGCAGCACGAGGTGCGGTTCGCGTCCCAGCGCCTCGACCCGGTGCTGCGTCAGCCGCTCGCCCTGCGGGCTCAGGTAGATCGTGCGCGCCGTAGCGGCCGCGGCCGCCTTCGCTGCATCGATCGCCCGCGCGAGCGGCTCGATCTTCATCACCATCCCGGGACCGCCGCCGAACGGCCGGCCGTCCACGGTCCGGTAGTTGTCGAGCGCGAAGTCACGCGGATTGAACGCAGCGACCTCGAGGAGCCCTCGCTCCTGCGCCCGACCGACGACACCGACACGCGCCGCCTCGAGCACGAACTCCGGAAACAGCGTGACGACCGAGATCCTCATCGTCGCCCCGCCCGCTTTCAGAAATCCGGATCCCAGTCGACCACGATCACGCGGGCGTCGAGATCGATCGACTTGATCACGTCGCCCGGCACGTACGGCAACAGCCGCTCGCGCTCACCCTTCACGACCAGCACGTCGTTCGCGCCGGTCGAGAAGAGATGCGACACGACGCCGAGCGTCCTGCCGCTTTCGAGTCGCACCTCGAGGCCTTCGAGGTCCGACCAGTAGTACTCGCCTTGCTTCGCCTTCGGCAGTCGCGCCCGCTCGAGGTGAATCTCGGCGCCGATCAGCGCCTGCGCCGCGTCGCGGTTGTCGACGCCTTCGAGCTTCGCGACCAGTCCCTGGCCTTGCACGCGTCCCTTCGGCCGCTCGACGGCCCGCTCGTCGCTCCCGACCGTGACGATCCAGGGGCGATAGCGGAACAGGTTCTCGCGCGGCTCGGTGTAGGAGTGCACCTTCACCCAGCCCTCGACGCCGAACACCCCGACGATCTTGCCGAGCAGCACCCTGCCCGGCGGCGCCGAAGCCGCCGGCGTCACGACGTCAGGCCGCGGCCTTCGCCTGCTTCTCGGCCTGCTTCATGAGGAACTTGACCTTGCCGGTCGGCTGCGCACCCTTGGCGATCCACTGCTTCGCCTTGTCGGTGTCGAACTGCAGCGTGACGTCCTTGCCCATCGCGACCGGGTTGTAGAAGCCCAGACGCTCGATGTTGCGACCGTCGCGCGGATTGCGCTGGTCGGTCACGACGATGTGATAGAACGGACGCCCTTTGGCACCGCCGCGTGACAGACGAATTTTGACCATGTTTTTTGCTCGGTAACGGAAATGAGGCCCCGCTCCGGCTGAGCTCGTACGAGCCGCGGAGACCGGGCACCCCGGGAAAAAGCGCGGCATTGTAGCGGCCGCGCTTGGAAAATCAAATAGCTGCGTGTCAGCGCGGCCCGAACGGACCCCCACCGAGACCGCGCATCGCGCCGCCGAGCTGCCGCATCAGGCCCTTCACCCCGCCGGCCGAGAGCTTCGACATCATCTTTTCCATCTGCTGGTACTGCTTCAGCAGGCGGTTGACGTCCTGGGGCTGCATGCCCGAGCCCTTGGCGACCCGGACCTTGCGCGAGCCGTTCAGGAGGTCGGGATGGCGGCGCTCCTTTTTCGTCATCGACTGGATGATCGCGACCATCCGCTTGACCTCGGTGTCGTTCGCCTTCGCCTTGAGATGTTCCGGGACCTGGCCCATGCCGGGCAGCTTGTCCATCAGGGAACCGATTCCGCCCATGCTGAGCATCTGCTCGAGCTGATCGCGCATGTCGTTCAAGTCGAATTTCTTCCCCTTGACGACCTTCTCGGCGAGCTTCTGCGCCTTGTCGTGGTCGGCCTTGCGCGTGACGTCCTCGACCAGCGACAGCACATCACCCATGCCGAGGATGCGCTGCGCGGCGCGATCGGGATGGAACGGCTCGAGCGCATCGGTCTTCTCGCCGGCGCCGACGAACTTGATCGGGCGACCCGTCACGTAGCGCACCGAGAGCGCAGCGCCGCCGCGCGCGTCGCCGTCGGTCTTCGTCAGCACGACGCCGGTCAGCGGCAGCGCGTGCGCGAACGCCTTGGCAGTATTCGCGGCGTCCTGGCCCGTCATCGCGTCGACCACGAACAGCGTTTCGATCGGCTTGAGCGCTCTGTGCAGCCGCGCGATCTCGTCCATCATCTCCTGATCGACCGCGAGCCGGCCCGCAGTGTCGACGATGACGACGTCGGCGAAGATCTTCTTCGCCGCCGCGACGGCCCCCTGCGCGATGGCGACGGGATCCTGGTCGCCGCTCGAGGGATGGAACTCGGCCTCGATCTGACCCGCGAGCGTCTTCAGCTGCTCGATCGCCGCCGGACGGTAGACGTCCGCGCTGACGATCATGACCTTCTTCTTCCTGCGCTCCTTGAGATGACGCGCGAGCTTCGCGACCGTCGTGGTCTTGCCGGCGCCCTGCAGACCCGCCATCAGGATCACCGCCGGCGCGGGGCAATTGAGATCGAGATCGGCGTTCTGCGAACCCATCACCGCGGTGAGCTCGTCGCGCACGACCTTCACGAGCGCCTGACCGGGCGTCAGGCTCTTCATGACGTCCTGGCCTACTGCGCGCACCTTGACGCGCTCGATCAGCGCCTGGATCACCGGGACCGCGACGTCAGCCTCCAGCAGCGCAACGCGGACTTCGCGCAGCGCCTCGCGGATGTTCTCCTCGGTGAGGCGCGCGCGACCGCGCAGGCGGTCGATCGTGGTGGAAAGTCGCTGGGTCAGGGATTCGAACATCGGTGTCGCCGGTGGGTTCGCCGCAACAGGAACGGGGCGCGGATTATAGGGGAGCCGCGTTCAACTGCCGTTTCACGCTGTGAGAGACTTCGCGGCCATGTCCCTCGTCCTCACGATCGCCGCCGCGATCGCCTACCTCGCATGCGCCGCGCTCGTCGCGCGGCGCATGCGGCAGCCCGTGCACGGGCGCGGCCTTGCCCTCGGCGTCGCGGCCCTCGCGGTCGCCCTGCACGCGGCAGCGCACGCCGCAGTCTTCGCGCGGCTCGGGCCCGATCTGCACTTCGTGCCGTCGCTCTCGCTCGTTACGCTCGCGATCGCCGGGCTCGCGACCGGTATCGCGCTGCGGCGGCCGGTCGAGGCGATCGGCATCGTCGCGTTTCCGCTCGCCGCGCTCGGTGCGGTCGCGTTCGGCACGCACGCCCACGCCACGGCCGCGGCGCGGCCCGAGTGGCAGATCGCGCTGCACGTCGTGCTCGCGCTCTCGGCATTCGCCGTCCTGTTCATCGCGGCACTGGTCGCGGTGATGCTCGAGGTGCAGGAACGCGCGCTGCGCGAGCGGCGCGTCGCCTCGATCATGGGCGCGTTCCCGCCGCTGACGCTGGTCGAGGGACTGCTGTTCCACCTCATCGCGGCGGGCTTCGCGCTGTTGTCCGCGACCGTGCTGACCGGCGTGTTGTTCATCCACGACTGGTTCGCGCAACACCTGGTCCACAAGACCGTCCTGACGTTCGCAGCCTGGGCGATCTTCGGCCTGCTGATTTTCGGCCGCTGGCGCTGGGGTTGGCGCGGCATCCGCGCCGCGCGTTTCACGTTGGCCGGCATCACCTTGTTGCTGCTGGGGTTCCTCGGGTCGAAGTTCGTGCTCGAAGTACTGCTCCAGAGAACCGGCTGAGAGCGCGGTAGCACCCGTCTGACCAACGGCGCATGCACGCTCGACCAACTCTGATAACCTCCGCGCAAGGCTTTGTTTTTGGGGAAGCATGAGCGCAGTGCCGGAGCCTGCCAATCGTCGGCAGTTTCGCCGCGTCCGGATCGACGCGGACGCGCGTGTCTACTCCGACCGCGCGATGTGGCCGACGCGATGCGTCGACGTCTCGCTCAAGGGGGCGCTGATCGAGCGTCCGAAAGAGTGGATGGGCGAACACGGCAAGACCCAGCGGCTGGAGCTGCGCTTCCACACGCTCCTCATCGTCAGCGTCAACGCGACGGTCGTGCACGTGAGCCCGCGCTTCATCGGCTATCGCTTCCAGCGCATGGACCTCGACAGCTTCATGCGGCTCAAGCGCATCATCGAGCTGAACCTCGGTGATCCCGAGCTCTTGAGCCAGGAGCTCACGCTGATGTCGTGACGCGCGGCGCGTTCGCGCCGTGTGCCGTCAGACCGCGTCGATCGCCTCGGACAGGCGCTCGACCGCCACGATCTCGATCCCGCCTGGCTTCTTCTTCGGCGCGTTCGCGCGCGGCAGGATCACGCGCTCGAAACCGTGTGTCGCCGCCTCGCGTACGCGCTCCTCGCCGTTCGGCACGGGACGGATCTCGCCCGCGAGCCCGACCTCGCCGAACGCGACGAGCTTGCGCGACGTCGCGCGGTCGCGGAACGACGAGAGCACCGCCAGCAGGATCGGGAGATCCGCGGCGGTCTCCTGCACGCGGATGCCGCCGACGACGTTGACGAACACGTCCTGGTCGAACACCGCGGTGTCGCCGTGGCGATGCAACACCGCGAGCAGCATCGCGAGACGGTTCTGCTCGAGCCCGACCGCGACACGGCGCGGGTTGGCGAGCGGCGAGCGGTCGACGAGCGCCTGCACCTCGACCAGCAGCGGGCGCGTGCCTTCGCGCGTCACCATGATCGCGCTGCCGGGCGTTGGCTGTTCCTGGCCCGAGAGGAAGATCGCCGAGGGGTTCGAGACTTCCTTGAGCCCCTTCTCGCTCATCGCGAACACACCGAGCTCGTTGACCGCGCCGAAGCGGTTCTTGAACGCGCGCAGGATGCGAAAGCGGCTGCCGATCTCGCCCTCGAAGTAGAGCACCGCATCGACCATGTGCTCGAGCACGCGCGGCCCGGCGATGCCGCCCTCCTTGGTCACGTGGCCGACGAGGAACACGCTCGTGCCGGTCTGCTTCGCGAAGCGAGTGAGGCGTGCGGCGGATTCGCGCACCTGGCTGACCGAGCCCGGCGCGGCCGTGAGGAGCTCCGACCAGATCGTCTGGATCGAGTCGACGACGATGACGTGCGGTCGATGCTGCCCCGCCTGCTCGACGATGCGCTCGACGCAGGTCTCGGCGAGCGCGTCGAGCCCCGCGAGCGGAAGCGCGAGACGGCCGGCGCGCGCCGCGACTTGCGCGAGGCTTTCCTCGCCGGTCACGTAGAGGGTGCGCATACGTCCTGCGACCGCGGCGACGGCCTGCAGCAGCAGCGTCGACTTGCCGATCCCGGGATCGCCGCCGATCAGCACCACCGAGCCGTGCACCAGGCCGCCGCCCAGCACGCGATCGAGCTCCGCGATGCCGATCGCGGTGCGCGTCTCGGCCTCGGTCGCGACGGAGTCGAGAGATGCGATTTTCGGCGCCTCGCTGGCGATACCCGCGTAGCCGGCGCGCGGCTGCACCCCCTTCGCCGATTCGAGGCGGAACTCCGACAGCGAGTTCCACGCGCCGCAATCCGCGCACTGGCCCTGCCACTTCGTGTGCTCGGAGCCGCACTCGCCGCAGACGTACGCGGTCTTCGTCTTCGCCATCAGTGCGGCGCCGTCACGACAGCCACGCGTCGTCTTCCACGAACGAGACTCGCCGCGTCATGCCGCAGATCAGCTCGTACCCGATCGTGCCGGCGGCGGCGGCGACGTGCTCGACCGGCAGTCCGCGACCCCAGGCGACGACACGGTCACCGACCGCCGCGTCGGGATGACCGCGCAGGTCGAGCGTGACGAGATCCATCGAAACGCGCCCGACCACCGGCGCGAGCCGCCCGCGCAGCAGCACGGCGGTGCGCTCGGACGCGTGGCGCGGATAACCGTCGCCGTAACCGATCGCAGCGACACCGACCGGCATGTCCTCGGGACAAACGTAGGCGCCGCCGTAGCCGATACGCTCGCCGCGCGCGACGCGATTGATCGCGACGAGCTTGGTCGTGAGCGTCATCGCAGGATGGAACCCCGCGTCCATGCCCGTCTCTCCGTTGATCACCGAAACGCCGTAGAGCACGCCGCCCGCGCGCACCCAGTCCGCGTGCGCGTCCCGGAACCCGAGCACGCCGGCCGAGTTCGCGAGCGAGCGCTCGCCGGGCAGCGTGCGCGCGAGCTCGCCGAACCGGGCGATCTGGGTGGCGGTGATCGGGTCGCTCGCGACGTCGGAGTTCGCGAAATGCGTCATCACGACGGTCTCGTTCGCCACGGCCTTGCACGAATGCAGCCGGTTGTACGCCTCGGTCGCGCGCTCCGGCGCGAAGCCGAGCCGGTGCATCCCTGTGTCGAGCTTGAGCCAAACGCGGATCGGGACGCCGCCGGCGCGGTCGGCTTCGAGCAACGCGAGCTGCGACTCGTGATGAACGACCGCGTCGAGCTCGAGGCGACGGAGCTCGTGCAGGTCGTCGGCCTCGTCGAGGCCGGACAGCACGACGACGCGGTTCGAGAGCCCCGCCGCGCGGATGCGCTGCCCGTCGGCGATCGACGCGACACCGAACGCGTCCGCACCCTGCAGGGCATGCGCGACGCGCTCGAGCCCGTGGCCGTAGCCGTCGGCCTTCACGACCGCCATGACCTTGGAGCGCGGCGCGAGCTCGCGCACGCGGCGCAGGTTCTCCCGCAGCGCAGCGAGGTGGATCGTGGCGCGGACGTCGCGGCTCATGCGGCGACGCTACTCGAAGGAGCCGGCGTACGAATCGCTCGCGAGGTTCTTTGAGTTGACCTAGCAACTGTTGCTGAAAGCATGAGCTTGAATTTCCAAGTGTCCGCGCCAACCAACACATTCTGACGCATTCACGAGCCCTCGACGGGGGTCGATTCGCTTTCATGCCGACTGCGGCTGCTGCACTCCTTCGCCCGTCCGGACGAGCCGCCTGCCTCCAAACTGATCTAGATCTCCGGCGGCGGCTTCACGCGCCAGTCTATTGGTCTCATGGACGCGAACACTTCCTCTCGTCTGATCCAGTAGAAGTGACTACTCCGCACCGTCGGCTCGCCCCTTGCTCGGTAGACGTCGACCTCGCGCTCGAGCCTCAGGGTCTCATTGCGAAAGGTCCACCCTAATAGCGCCCAGCCAACCGCGAACGTGGTCGAAGCGGCACTCGAATACGCCAGCGCATGTGCGCCGGCGGCAAGTGAGCCAGACAAGGCGCAGGCGACCAGCGAGGGCACAAGCGCCATTCGCACGCGCATCCTGATCGGGACCAAGTCCGTAGTTGCTGCGACTGCAATCGAAAAGTAGGCAAGCATGGCGAGCACGGCGATTGCCGTGCCCGCGAAAACGAGCACCTCGAACTCCGTCGCCATGCCTCGCTCGCGAGTCCATAGGAACGACGCGAGCACGCCAAGCGCGTCGTTGACGAGCACGATCCCCGTTACGATTGCTCGGGACGGGGACTTCGTGGCATCAAGCATTCCCCCGACTCCCCTCGCCCGTCGTCTTGGTCGCCGAGTCAACGCGCGTGGTGGCTAGAACGTCATCGTCGCGCACAGTGGCTCGTCTTCGAAACCGTCGATGAACGTGGGACCGTCCCGAAAGAGACGGTACGCGGGAGAGAGCGTCTGCACCGTCAGCGCGTTGTGCCGCTGATTGGCGATACCGGTGGCCGCGCCGCGCACGAAGATGTTCGGATCCGAGAAGTTGAGCTCCTGCAGGGTGTTCGCCGGACGCGCGATCGACATCACCGTCTCGAAGTTGCCCGGCACGAAGTGCCCGAACGAATGCACGAACGACGCCTGGTTCGGCATCGGGGCACCGACGCCCGGGTTGTGCTCTCCACCCAGACTATGACCGAGCTCGTGAACGAACGAGTCGAACGCGATTGCGCAGTTTTGCGCGACGACGGTGTATGCGAACGCGTTGAAGGCCGCACCGACGTTGCACCCTGGTGTTGGCGTCGGCAACGTACATCCGGCGCGCTGCACGAACGCGACGCCGCAGGCCCCGAGCGTCGTGAAGTTCTCGGTGACGACAACCACGACGTCTGCGCCGACAGCGGTCCGCATCGCCTGGATGTTCGGGCTGAGCAATGCGGCATTGTCGCGCGAGTCGTTCGGGTTGCCGTTGGGTGCCGGGAAGTTGAGGATGCGCATCAAGGTCACGTTGCCGAGGCGCGGTACAACGGCACTGTTCGCCAGAGCGGTGTTCGTATCGACGACCGCAGCATTGATCGTCGCAAGGATGTCGTCGTTTCCGCGTGTCGTCGCGCCACACGCAGGCTGCGTAGGCACCTGCTGCGTCGGCACGAACGCGGTAGTACGAGCAGCCTCCGTGTAAAGGATCAGCATGTCGATGTCGTCGGGCCCGGACACCTTCGGTGCTGCTGGTGCCGTCAATTGCGCGGCGAGATCGAGCTTCGCCAATGCAAGAGTGCTGGGCGGCGCATCGTTGCCTGCCGAATCGTCGAAGAGAAAAGCCTCGGGTCTCAGCTCTGAGGTCGCCGTCGTGGTGATGAGGAAGCGCCCGTTGGGACCGTAGAACACACCAGTGAAGGCGCCGCGGTGGTACGTCAGCCTCAGTCGATAATCGGTGCTCGCGCCGACCCAGGTGTAGGCCAGGTCGGTAGCAGTCGATCCTGGCGCGGGCGCCTCGCCCGCATAACCGCGGCGACGAACGAACTGTTGCCGCTGCACCGTGACGTTGACTGGATCATCCGAGCGAGGTATCGCGACCGAAATGCTGGCTGGGTTCACTCTGATCGCGTCATGGTTGATCCGTGACGCGTAAACCCCGCGCGATGTCGGCGGGGGCGTGACGTCAGGCGACGGTGGGGTGATCTCGGTGTAGAGGGCGTCCTGTGCGGCGATTGGTGTAGCTGCGGCAAGCAGCAGTGAAGCAATCCAGTTGCGGTTCACGTAACCATCCTTCGTGTCAGCACGATCAGAAGAACCCCGCATGACAGGACGACCAGCCCGGGGAGCGAGAGGCCGTCCACAGCTCTTGGCGACAATCCGAACGCGACGTCCGTGCCGTTGTTCGAGGGATTGCCATCGACGTCGGCAAGACTCGATGCCGTCCATCGCGTAACGAAATCCGAGGTCGTCGTGGCGTCGATCGTCGCTACAAGGCTGCAGCTCTGCGAGGCCCCTGGCGGCAGGTTCGGGAAGTACACGACGAAGATGATGCCGGCACGCTCGCCCGGTATCGGGTCGAGCGGGATAGGTTCGAAGTTGCACACCGTGGGCACGACCGGCGTGAAGTTGACGGGGAGACGATTGTCAGCATTGACTCGAACCGTCGTGCTGGCGCGCACGGTGGGCAGCGGTGTGTTCGGCGGTGCCGAAGCCCCCGCGGTGTCTGGGCCAGCGTTGCTCAGGGTCAAGGTGACGGTGACGCTCTGGCCCGCTTGGTGCGGGGGAGACGGTACGACGGTCGAGGAAAGGAACAGGTCAATCTGCCCGGCGACGACATCGCCGGCGAACGGACCAAGCACGGCGGCGATCAGGAAAGTCTTCCATCGGTTCACGGGTTACTCCCAAGTGATCCCTGCGCTTCCCAAACCCGCCGGCCCTGGCCGCCTAGGACAAGGACGGCTGCCCGTGCGCCATCCCTCAACTACATAACGTCCGTCGCTGCGATGATGCATGACGTCAGAGGCTCCGCGACGCGCCGACCAACCTTTGCACAGTCGCAGGAAGACTCGCGCGCAGTTGCTGGGCCTCGATCAACAGCGTGGCGTGCCGCGACGCCAAAGCGGTCAACTCCTGTTTTAGGGCCGCGACCTCGGCGCGAAGGTCGCCCATCTGGCGGCGAGCCTCGCGCAGCTCGGAAGCCTTCGAGTCACGCTGCGCGCGCGTCTCCCGACCCATCATCTTACGAATGAGCTCGGCAATGTCGGGATAGGCCGTGTGGATCGTTGCAGGATCGATGCCCGCCTCTCGCGCCACTGCGGAGATGCTGAGACGTGTCCCGGAAGGCACCTTGCGCACGCGTCCGGTCTCAAGCCGTCGGATGGCAAGCTTGAGCTCGCGAACACGCGACTCGCGGCGCGAGGAGATCTCGTTCATGACGTTGCGCTCACGTGGCTCGCCGTCACTTCCGGCACGCTCGTTCCCAACGGTCGAAGAATCGCATCGATCGCGTTGAGGCTGCGTTCGATGAGCTGCTGAGCGCCGGGTCCGCCGTCGCCCAAGCCCCGGGCTTCGATCAGCTGGACGGCAAGAAGCTCCCAGACCGACCGATGCTTCTCCTGCACAACGGCGCTGTCGCACTCCGAGCACTGTGTCGCATCGTAGAGCCCTGCTCCGCCGCACGTCGGCTCGCCGGTCGACACGCACCAGCTGTGGCCGGTTGGCCGCACGATGAGGCCCGGCGCGATCGAACGTGCAAGATCGGCCTGGTCATGACGCAGCGTGGCACTGAAATGAAGCTCCGCCCTCTGGCGCTTGATGTACTCACCCCCACGACCGCCGAGCGACACCTCAGGGTTGAGCCACGCAGCGACGAGTCCGGTCTTGTACTCGAGCATCGCGCTCGCGATCTCATCGACGAGCTCCTGATCCCGTCCTTCATGGCGGGCGTACAGTTGTGTCGTCTCGAGCGTCCAGTGCTGAAATTGCACCCGCAGATATCTCAAGTCCCCCGCGCATTGATGCACGATGAGCATCGCGTACGTCCGACGAAGCTCGTGCGGCAAAACCTTGACGTCCGGAAGACCCGCGCGCTTCGCGATCGCGACGATGCCTTGGACGATGGTGTGACGCGTCAACATGAAGTCTGACGCCGGTGAGCCCTTCTTCCTTCGCTTCTTGTGCGTGAGGAACAGGCGCTTCTGCTGAGTCGTGCCTGAGTGCAGCAGCTTGGCCACGTGGGCCCTGCGTTGCGCGTCGATGTCGTCCCGTTCAAGTTCAAGAGCTGCGCGCTCGAGGTCGCGCGCAAGGCTCGGGCGCGACCAGCGCGAGGCGCGCTCGAGGAAGTCGACAACGCCGCGAAGCATCGGCGGGGCGATCCAGCTCGCGCGATCATCGCCATGGGCACGGGTCTTCAGCGTTCGTCCGCGGATCCAGCAGAGGGTCTGGCCATCCTGCTCCGTCTCGACGAAGCAGCCCGCGTCCAGCAAGAGAATCTCGTGGATCCTAAGTCCGGCTAGAAGCGCGATCAGGCAAGCGGCAGCGACGCGCGCTGTGGTGACTTGTGTGCGAAGCTTCCGTGTCGTAGTTCCGAACCGCTGTTCCACGAGCCACGCAATTTGCTTCTGGGTCATGCCAACCGGAAGCGCGGCCCTGAACTCCCCGACCGCTTCGAGCACTTGTAGCGCCGGACCGGCGTCATCGATCAACTGCTGACACATCGTGAACAGGCTGCGCGCGTCCTCGATCCGCAGCGGCTGCGTCACAAGTGTGCGCTGCGCGCCGAATACCTGTCCGGCGAGGCGCGCCACCGAGGTCTCATCGCCCAACGGCGCAGTCTGCATCGCGTCCTGCAAGTACTCGCGGAGCGCCCAAGGCAGTTGGAGTGCGTTGAGCACCGTTGCGATGCCATCCGGTGTTCGGCGCCGCTTCGACTTACCGTAGGTGCTTGAGCGCAAGTGCTCGGCGAACTGTTGCACGTGGATGGGGCGCACGTCCGCGAAACGCCTCAGGCCGCGCGAGTTGGCCCACTTTGCGAAGCGCGTAAGGTGGATCGATCGAGAGATAACCGTGCTCGCGACGGGCGGTGGCTGACCGGGATAGCCGTGGCGCCAGTAGGTCAGCAGCAAGTCCAGCATCGAAGTACGCCATGGTGATGGAAATCGCTCAACGTTGATGTAGCGGGGGCCATTCGGGGAAGGCAGGTACGGCGAGAGATCGATGCGTAGGTCGCCGTATCGGGACAAGATCACCTCACGGCCATCGGGCAACTTGACGCTCGTGACTGGCTTGTTGTGCCGCTCATCAGGCTCGGCCGAGAGGATCGCTTCAAGATGCGCTGACTGCTGCATCAATCACCTTGATGTCCAGTGCATCGAGCGCGCGAACGCGGGTCCAGAACGGATGAGGCTGGCCACGCGCTCGTTCGCGCGCGCGGGAAGCTGCATTGCCGAATTGCTCGGGCAGCACGACGTTCAGAATATGGATGACGAAGCGGACCAGGCCACCGAGCGCTGCACTCTTGAGCCGCTTCGACTCGGCTTGAAGTACCCAGTAGAACGAGTACAGGCGCCACAGGTCCTCCTCGTCGGCGGTCAAACACTGGTTCGGACAGCGGAAGCAACTCAACCACCGCTCGCAATAGGTGATGCCGTCCTGCGGCGCGAAGCGCCCGAACAGAGGATCGGTGCAGGCGCCCACTGGCGTAGGCACGGCCGCGCTTCGATCCTGGGTCTCCAAACGGTTCACGAGCGCGTCTGCCGCGCGCGCAAAGAGGGCGGGCGCGTCGAAGTCAGGGGTCATGTAGCTGATCTGCGCGGTGTGCGCTTCGTTGCCGAGCACCGAAGCGACCACGAGAGGATCGCCCTTGGAAAGTTCCATCGCGCGCGCGGCCAGCGTAGCGCGAATCCGTCGAAGGCTCAGACGCAGCAGACCTTCACCACCTTCGGCGGGTATCGCGTAGCGCGCCGCCATGGCGTGCAGGGACAAGGAGACAAACTTCTCCTGTAGGGGACTCGACCCGCCGCGTGGACGACCGGGAAGATCGCCGTGAGGCCCTACGACGAATAGATGGTCCTTCAAATCTGGCACACCGACGATGCGAGGCGCGGTGATCCGCAGCACGCTCGCGAAAACGGATGCGAGATCCGTGCTCGCCAGCGAGAATGGTGCCGCTGGTGCTGCGATCGAGGCCACCTCGCGCTGCGCGCGCCGCTTGAATCCCTGCAGGACCAACATGCCCGGCTTGATGGGGTGTGGTCGAAGCGCGTCGCGTCGAAGTTCAAGCAGTGTCGTCAGATTGAATCCAGAATGGAACGCGATCAGCAGCATGCATACGACCAGACCCTGACATTGCTGGTTGTGCCGCTCCTCGAATCCGCCGGCGACCACTTGACGGTAATCGTTCGCGAGGCAGCGGATGAGCGCGTTGCGCTCCCGAATCGAATAAGGCGGCGTGTGCTTCTGCGTCGACTGCGCACCGGGGAACGGATTGCTGGGCAGGATCGACGATGCCGAGTCGATGTATCCGAGCGCCGCGAGTCGACGAAGACCTGTTGCGAAGGAGGCGAACGAGGTCGCAGCGCTCGAGTAAGTTCGCTGCGTCCTCAAGTACTCGGCGTAGCGCGACATCATCACCGCATCGAAGTCGAGAAACTTCAACGAGCGTCCGAGCCGCTTGGCCTCCTCGATCAGCCATGGAAGCTGGGAGCGCCAAGCCCTGGCGTTGGTCTGCAGCGTTGCGGGCGTCCATTCTCCATCGGCAACTGCGCTCGAGAATGATCTGACGATTGCGACGATGATGGCGTCTATCCCATGACCGACGAAAGGGCGGAAGTCGACCCGCGCCGCAGGTCGGGAGATCGATGGCGGCACCTCGAGCACGAACGCGCTCAGGGCACCGGCTCCATCGCCTCGAGCAGCTCGGTCTGATAGCTGGTCATCACCTCGTCGGCAACGTCATCAACGTGATGAAGGTATCGCTCCGTTGTCGTAACGGACTGGTGGCCAAGTCGCTCCTTGACGTAGAGGAGCGCGTTGCCCACGTTCATGACGCGCCGAAGCGCTGCCAGCGTGTGGGTCGCAAAGGTATGCCGGAGCACGTGCGGGCTGACCTCCAGCGAGTGACGGCGACCCATGCGCGCGTACAGTTGCCAGACTGTGTTCCTCCGATAGGCGCGTCCGTCGCGCGTCACGAAGAGCACGGCCCGGGTGTGCGTCCCGACGCGACGCGGGCGTTCCATCGCGGCCCAGGCCCAAAGCTCCGCCATCAGCGAACGCGGGACATGGATCACGCGTGCGTTCGATCCCTTCGTGGTCATCAGATGCGGGTCAAGCGTCACCGGAAACATGTGACGCACGCTCGGGTGCAGCCGAGGATCCACAACAAGCGATTGCGGGAAGCTAACCGCCTCCTCGATCCTGAGGCCCGTCGACAACTGGAACGTCGCCAGCAAGCGCAGCGTCCGATCCGTGAGCGCCGAGAGAAACACCCTCACTTGCGAGCCGGACAGGACCTTCAATCGACGTCGCGGCGCACGCAGCTTGACGTCGGGCACGAAGACCTGTTCGCTGCGTAGCGGTGCGAGGCCGCGATGTCGATCGCGACGGATCATCTGTGCTTGCATGTCGAATGGAAGCGCGCTGATCGCTCCTTCCTTGAGCTGGCGCTGATAGAACCGGCAGATCAGGTGCAGCCCCAAATTGATTGTGCTGCGCCGAAGTCCGCGGGCGAGCGCGTCTTGCCGATAGGCAGCGACGACACTCGGAACACCGATCACGCGAGGCTCGTCCCACGCGCGACTTGTGCGCTCGAGAAACTCGAAGAAGTCGAGTAGCGCATACCCGTAGGCTTCCCAACTGCGGTGCGATTGCACCGAGCCGCGGTGAAGCAAGTGATGCACGAGGAACGAAAGTGCCGGCTCAACAATCGTTCCGGTATTTGAGAGCAAGAGCGGAAATCCTGTGATCGGGCTGCCACCGATCACGAACTCCTCGTTGCTGAAGAGAGCTCTCACGCTTGCAACGTAGATGATCGCGATCTACTATGCAAGCACTTGATATCGTTATTCAAACCGACCAACAAAGTCCTCTGTACTTAAGTTCTCGAAGCGGGTGTACTGCCCGAGGAACGCGAGCCTCAAGGTTCCGGTCGGGCCGTTACGCTGCTTGCCGATGATGATCTCGGCGACGCCCTTCTCGGTCGATTCCTGGTTGTAGTACTCGTCGCGGTAAATGAAGACGATCACGTCGGCGTCCTGCTCGATCGCGCCAGACTCGCGCAGGTCGGCCATGACCGGACGCTTGTCGGTGCGCTGCTCGAGCGAGCGGTTGAGCTGCGAAAGCGCGATCACGGGCACCGCGAGCTCCTTGGCCAGGGCCTTCAGGCTGCGCGAGATTTCTGAAATTTCGGTGGCGCGATTCTCCTTGTTCCCGGGCACCTGCATGAGCTGCAGGTAGTCGACCACGATGAGCCCGAGGTCGTGCTCGCGCTTGAGCCGCCGTGCGCGGGAGCGCAGCTCGAGCGGTGAGAGCGACGGCGTGTCGTCGATGAAGATCTTCGTATCGGACAGCAGCGTGATCGCGGAGGTGACGCGCGGCCACTCCTCGTCGGCGAGGTCGCCCGTTCGCAGGTTCTGCTGGTTGATGCGTCCGAGCGAGGAGATGAGTCGGAACGCGAGCTGCGACGACGACATTTCCATCGAGAAGACCGCGGCGGCCTTGCCGGTCTTGAGCGCGGCGTATTCGGCCATGTTGAGAGCGAGGCTGGTCTTTCCCATCGCCGGTCTGGCCGCGACGATGATGAGGTCGCCGGCCTGCAACCCCGCGGTCTTGTGGTCGAAGTCGATGAAGCCGGTCGGCAATCCGGTGATGTGGCTGCGCGACTCGTAGCGCTGCTGCAGTAGCTGGAACGCCTCCTTGACCGCGCTGCGCATCGGTACGAAGCCCTGGCGCCCGCGCGAGCCCGCTTCCGCGATCCGGAACACGCGCTGCTCGGCGAGCTCGACGAGCTCCTGCGCGCTCTTGCCCTCGGGCTGGAACGCATCGCCGGAGATCTCGGTGCCGGCGTCGATGAGCCGCCGCAGCGTCGACTTCTCGCGCACGATCTCGGCGTAGGCAACGATGTTCGCGGCCGAGGGCGTCGAGTTCGCGAGCTCGACGACGTAGCGCACTCCGCCGACGGTCTCCGCGATGCCCTGCGCCTCGAACCACTCGCCGAGCGTGACCGCGTCGCTCGGCATGCCCTTCTCGGACAGCTCGGCGATCGCGCGGAAGATCAGCTGGTGGTCGCGGCGGTAGAAGTCATTCTCGCCGATCTTGTCCGCGACCTTGTCCCACGCCTCGCGCGCGAGCATCAGCCCGCCGAGAACCGCCTGCTCCGCCTCGATCGAGTGCGGCGGAACGCGAAGCGCCTCGATCTTGCGCGAATGCGCAAGCGATTCGGATGTTGCGGGCATCGATCTTTCCCCGAGCGGACGCGCGATCGTAGCGAAGGACTGCATCGGTGCGTTGCAGACAAGTCTGTGGATAACCGGTGCATATCGCAGCGCGGGCAGGTCTCACCACGCGAGATACCCGCCCGCGCCGTTTCGCGAAGCCGTCATCGCCGAGCTGCGGCGGACGGACGGCGTCGCAGCGCCGGGTGCGGGTACGTACAGTCGAACCGCGGTGCGGCGACGGGCGAGGCAGCTGAACGTTTGCGTTCGCACCGCTGACTGGTTCGCCTGCACGTACCCGCACCCGGCGTCCGCGGCCGTTGCGCGTGGTTGAACGAAGAACAGGGCACTGCTTCCGGCAGACCGCGGCTCGGCGTGACTCGGTCGCGATCTACGACTTCGACCGGAGCTCGCCCAGATTGCCCGCCATCGGCTCTCTTCCCACGTGTTCTGCCACGTACGGAGCGCCGGGTGCGGGGATGTTCTCGCGAACCATTCAGCGGTGCGAACGCAAACGTTCAGCCGCCTCGCCCGGTCCCCGCACCGCGGTTCGCGAGGACGTCCCCGCACCCGGCGCGTTCGCGACCCCATAAGGCAGCTCGTCGCAAACCGAACGCGCTTCGCGTCGAGAAGACCAAAAAAAACCCCGCCGGGGTCTAGTCGGCGGGGTTTAAAGACTTCCCTGAAGCAGCATCCACCGGAGCACGAACCGGCGGAATCACGCGATGCATCCGTGCATCGCACCAGACCCGGCGCTCGCGCGCCGGATCCAAGACGTCAGTCTTCCGGCGTGACGATGACCTTCACCGCGCAATGCACGTCGGCATGCAGGGTGATCTGGACGTCGAACTCGCCGGTACGACGGATCGGGCCCTCGCCCATCACGACCTCGCTCTTCGCGAGCGGGATACCCGCCGCGGTGAACGCTTCCGCGACGTCGCGCGGACCGACCGAGCCGTACAGCTTGCCTTCGGTGCTCGCGTTCGCACGGATCGTGACCTGTGACTGCTCGAGCTTCGCCTTGCGCGTCTCGGCGTCCGACAGCGAGGCGTTGGCCTTCGCTTCGTACTCCGCACGACGCTTCTCGAACTCGGCGAAATTCGTTTCGGTCACGGGCACGGCCTTGCCGTGCGGCACGAGGAAATTCCGGCCGTAGCCGGGTTTCACCTTGACCTTGTCGCCGAGGGCGCCGAGGCCTTGAACCTTGGTCAGAAGAATCAGTTCCATGTCCGTCTATCCCGCCCGATCAGTGGTTGTCGCAGTACGGAAGAAGGGCGAGAAAACGTGCGCGCTTGATCGCGGTCGACAGCTGGCGCTGGTAGCGCGCCTTCGTCCCGGTGATGCGGCTCGGCACGATCTTGCCGGTCTCGGTGATGTACTGGCGAAGGGTGTTGAGATCCTTGTAGTCGATCTCGACGACCTTCTCGGCGGTGAAGCGGCAGAACTTTCTGCGGCGGAAGAACTTGCTCATCGTCTATTCCTGGATGGGGTCTTGATCAGGCGGCCTGGACTTCTTCGCCCGCGGGCTCGACGTCGCCGCCGAAGCCTTCCTCGTCGCGACGGCGACGCTCGGGCTTCTCGTCCTTCTGCTTCATGATCGGGCTCATCTCCGTGACGGAGTCCTCCCGCGCCATGATCAGATGACGCAGCACCGCGTCGTTGAAGCGGAACGAAGCTGCGAGCTCGTTCAGCACGTTCTGCGAACACTCGATGTTCATCAGCACGTAGTGCGCCTTCGCCAGGTTCTCGATCGGATACGCGAGCTGACGACGACCCCAATCCTCCAGTCGATGGATCTTCCCGCTGTCTCCCTCGATGAGCGTCTTGTAGCGGTCGATCATCGCGGAGACCTGTTCGCTCTGGTCCGGGTGGACCAGGAACACGATTTCGTAGTGACGCATGAAAACTCCTTGTGGACTAACGGCCTCCCGCGGTCGCGGTGAGGCAAGGGGACCCCGCCGGGATGAGCCATTGCGGGGGCGCGAATGTTAGGGGATTTCCGGAGTGGCCTCAACCGATGCTGCGATGCACCAACTCCGGGTTTGGCCGCAAAAATACGCTGTTTCAGTGGCTTGCGAGCCGATCCGGCGATCGTCTACGGTGGGTTTCGTCAATGAAAACCGATAGAGAACGATTGAGAGACTCGTCACGCAACCCGCTGACGGCACAAAGCCATCGGGATTCGTTCCCCTCAGGTTCTCGGGAGAACCGTCGGATCAGCCGACGGTGAAGCTCTCGCCGCACCCACATTCGGCTGTCGCGTTCGGGTTCCGGAACACGAACATGCTGCCGAGGCCCTGCTGCGCGAAGTCGATCTCGGTCCCGTCGACGAAATCGAGGCTCGCGGCATCGACCACGATACGGACGCCGTCCTGCTCGAACACCGTGTCGTTTGCCGCGATCGCGTCGGTGAGGTCGATGACGTAGCCGTAGCCCGAGCAGCCGGTCTTCTTCACGCCGAAACGCACGCCGACGGCACCGGGCCGCGTCGCGAGGAAGGACTGGATGCGCGCGTGCGCGCGCTCGGTGAGGCGAATCGGGCTCATGCGTGTCGTGTTCGGTTCGATCGATGTCGCCTGTGGAGTGTAGCGCGCGGTTGGCCCAGGCTCGGGTTCCGCAACGTCCGCACGTCGCGCTCGGCTATGATCGCGCCCCTTCGCCGGACACTGATCTGGCAGCGGAATCGCGGAGTTCAAGCATGGGCGTGGTGAGCGTGCGCGACGCGCTCGGCGGCAGGATCGCCGAGGGCAGCACCGTGACGGTGCGCGGCTGGGTGAAGACGCGGCGCGATTCCAAGGCGGGGCTCTCGTTCGTGAACCTGAGCGACGGCTCGTGTCAGGACCCGATCCAGGTCGTCGCCCCGAGCGCGCTTCCGAACTACCAGGACGGCGTGCTGCACCTCACCGCCGGCGCCGCGCTGACCGCGACCGGCAAGCTCGTGCGCTCGCAGGGCAAGGGCCAGGCGTTCGAGATCCAGGCGGACGCGATCGAGATCGTCGGTCTCGTCGACGATCCCGAGACGTACCCGATCCAGCCGAAGCAGCACACGATGGAGTTCCTGCGCGAGGTCGCTCATCTGCGTCCGCGCACGAACACGTTCGGCGCGATCTCTCGCGTGCGGCACACGCTCGCGCAAGCGATCCACCGGTTCTTCGACGAGCGCGGCTTCTTCTGGGTCAACACGCCGATCATCACCGCGTCCGACTGCGAGGGCGCCGGCCAGATGTTCCGCGTCTCGACGCTCGACGCAATGAACCTGCCGCGCACCCCGGACGGCAAGATCGACTGGCACCAGGATTTCTTCGGCAGAGAAGCGTTCCTGACCGTCTCGGGCCAGCTCAATGTCGAGGGTTACTGCCTGGCGCTCGGCAAGGTTTACACCTTCGGGCCGACCTTCCGTGCCGAGAACTCGAACACCGCGCGCCACCTCGCGGAGTTCTGGATGATCGAGCCCGAGGTCGCGTTCGCGGATCTGAACGACAACGCGACGCTCGCCGAGGAGTTCCTGAAGCACATCTTCATGGCCGTGCTCGAAGAGCGTCCCGACGACATGCGCTTCTTCGTCGAGCGGGTCGAAAAGAGCGCGATCGAGCGGCTCGAGAGATTCGTCGCCGCGCCGTTCGAGCGGATCGACTACACCGAGGCCGTGAACCTCCTGAAGAAGTCCGGCAAGAAGTTCGAGTACCCGGTCGAATGGGGCCTCGATCTCCAGACCGAGCACGAGCGCTGGCTCACCGAGGAGCACGTCGGCCGCCCGGTCGTGGTCATGAACTACCCCGAGGAGATCAAGTCGTTCTACATGCGAGTCAACGACGACGGGAAGACCGTCGCGGCGATGGACGTGCTCGCGCCCGGCATCGGCGAGATCATCGGCGGCTCGCAGCGCGAGGAGCGCCTCGACCGCCTCGACGCGCGCATCGCGAAGTTCGGGCTCGATCCGAAGTCGTACCAGTGGTACCGCGATCTGCGCCGCTACGGAACCGTGCCGCACGCGGGCTTCGGGCTCGGCTTCGAGCGCCTCGTCGTCTATACCTGCGGGCTCTCGAACATCCGCGATGCGATCCCCTACCCGCGCGTGCCGGGCAGCGCAGAGTTCTGATGTCACCGGGCGCCTGGGCCTTCGTGCTGCTCGTGGGCCTCGCGCTTGCGACCGCGGGACTCTGCGGCTATCTGATCTTCGGACCGCTGACCTATCGTCACCTCGAGGATCGCAACGCGACGGTCGGAAGCTCGTTCGTCTCGCCGGCATTCCTGCGCTGGCTGTTTCTCGCGCGCGGCTATCGCGGCACACCGGACCGCAACCTCTCGGGCCTCGCGACACCGGCGTACATCCTCGGCTGGTGCATGTGGATCGGCGGGGCGCTGACGCTGGTCGCGCTGCCGTTCAAACCCTGACGCATCGCGACCGGAGCCCACGATGGATCTCGATCTCACCGGCAAACACGCGCTCGTCTGCGGCGCCTCGCAAGGGATAGGGCGTGCGGCTGCGCTGGCGCTCGCACGGCTCGGCGCCGACGTCACCGCGCTCGCGCGGACACGCGAGACGCTCGAGCGGCTCGTCGCCGAGCTGTCACGCCGCGGCGCGCAGCGTCACGGCTACGTCGCCGTCGACATGCGCGACCGCGAAGCGCTGAGGCGCCAGGTCGAAGCCGTCGCGAACGCGACGCCGATCGTCATCCTCGTCAACAACACCGGCGGCCCGCCCGGCGGGCCCGCGCACGAAGCCGGCGAACCCGCGTATCTCGCGGCGTTCGAGCAGCATCTGCTCGCGAACCAGACGCTCGTGCAAGCCGTGCTGCCCGGCATGCGGCGCTCGGGCTACGGTCGCATCGTCAACGTGATCTCGACCTCGGTGAAGGAACCGATCCGCAACCTCGGCGTCTCGAACACGATCCGCGGTGCGGTCGCGTCGTGGGCAAAAACGCTCGCGACCGAGCTCGGGCCCGATCGCATCACCGTCAACAACGTCCTGCCGGGTTACACCAAGACCCAGCGGCTCGAGCAGATCCTGCGCGACCGCGCGCAGGCGTCCGGCAAGCCCGAGGACGAGGTCGCACGCGGCATGCTCGCGACCGTGCCGCTCGGCCGCTTCGCCGAAGCGGCTGAGATCGCAAACGTGGTCGCATTTCTCGCCTCTCCCGCCGCGGCCTACGTCAGCGGCATCAACGTGCCGGTCGACGGCGGCCGCACGCAAAGCCTGTGACGGACGGCGGCGCGGCGCGCGCTAAGCTCTCGACGATGGACGCGACGCGTCTTCCGAATCTCGTCGACGGTCGGCTCGCGCCGCCGGTAACGCAGCGCTGGCTCGAGGTGCACGAGCCCGCGACCGGCGAGGTCGTCGCGCACGTGCCCGACAGCGACGCGGCCGATGTCGAAGCCGCGGTCGCAGCCGCGAAGCGCGCATTCCCGGCGTGGTCCGCGACACCCGCGGCCGAGCGCGCGCGCCACCTGCTGCGGCTCGCGCAGCTCGTCGAGCTCAAGCTCGACGAGCTCGCGGCGCTCGAATCGGTCGACACCGGCAAGCCGGTCTCGCTCGCGCGCAGCGTCGACATCCCGCGCGCGGTCTCGAACCTGCGCTTCTTCGCCGCCGCGGCGACGCAGTTCGCGTCCGAGTCGCACGCGATGGAAGACGTCGCGGTCAACTTCACGCTGCGGCAGCCGCTCGGCGTGGTCGCGTGCATCTCGCCGTGGAACCTGCCGCTGTACCTGCTCACGTGGAAGATCGCGCCGGCGCTCGCAGCCGGCAACACGGTCGTCGCCAAGCCTTCGGAAGTGACGCCGCAGACCGCAGCCGCACTTTCGCGGCTCGCGATCGAAGCGGGCCTTCCGCCGGGCGTCCTCAACATCGTGCACGGCGCCGGTCCTACTGCCGGCGCCGCGCTCGTCGCGCACCCGGACGTCAAAGCGATCTCGTTCACGGGCAGCACGCGCACCGGCGCCGCGATCGCCGCGACCGCGGCGCCACAGTTCAAGAAGCTCTCGCTCGAGCTCGGCGGCAAGAACCCGCTCGTCGTGTTCGCGGACGCGGATTTCGATCGCGCGCTCGACACGGCCGTGCGCGCGTCGTTCTCGAACCAGGGTCAGATCTGCCTCTGCGGCTCGCGCCTCCTGATCGAGCGCCCGATCTACGAGCGATTCCGCGACGCGTTCGTCGCGCGCGCACGCGCACTGCGCATCGGCGACCCCGCACTGACCGAGACGGAGTTCGGCGCCGTCGTCTCGAAGCTCCACTACGACAAGGTGCTGTCCGCAATCGAGCTCGCGCGCTCCGAAGGCGGCCGCGTGCTGACCGGCGGCACGGCGCGCCACCTCGGCGGACGTCTCGCGCGCGGCTGGTTCGTCGACCCGACCGTGATCGAGGGGCTCGGCCCGAGCTGCCGCACGAATACCGAGGAGATCTTCGGCCCGGTCGCGACGCTGCAGCCGTTCGACGGCGCCGACGAAGCCATAGCACTCGCGAACGCCGTACCCTACGGCCTCGCCGCGTCGGTCTGGACCTCGAACCTGTCGGCCGCGCACCGCGTCGCGGCGCGGATCGACGCAGGCATCGTCTGGATCAACTGCTGGATGCTGCGCGATCTGCGCACGCCGTTCGGCGGCATGAAGCAATCCGGCGTCGGCCGCGAAGGCGGCGCCGAGGCGATGCGCTTCTTCACCGAGCCCAAGAACGTCTGCATCGCGTACTGACGGGAGAAGCACGATGACGGGAACGATCCACGCCGCCGCGGCTCCGAAGCCGGTCGGCGCCTACCCGCACGCACGCCGGGTCGGCAATCTGCTGTTCCTGTCCGGCATCGGTCCGCGCGACCCCGCGACGAACGCGATCCCCGGCAACGTCTACGACGACAACGGCGTGCTGGTCGAGTACGACATCGAAGCGCAGTGTCGCTCGGTGTTCGCGAACGTCCGCACCGTGCTCGAGGCGAGCGGCGCCCGCTGGGACGACCTCGTCGACGTCACGGTGTTCCTCACCGACATCGCGCGCGACTTCCCCGCGTACAACCGGATCTACGCGCAGCACTTCACGACCGCACAACCCTGCCGCACGACTCTCGGGATCACGGCGCTGCCGACGCCGATCGCGATCGAGCTCAAGTGCATCGCAGTGCTCGCGGGCCAAAACGGGGACGGGTGTAGTTAAGATCGCTTCATGCTGCCGCCACCGATCGACTTCCAGCGCTGGATCGACGAACACCGGCATCTGCTCAAGCCGCCGGTCGGGAACAAGTGCGTCTACGACGGCGACTTCATCGTGATGGTGGTCGGCGGGCCGAACCAGCGCACCGACTACCACTGGGACGAAGGTCCCGAGTTCTTCTATCAGCTCGAGGGCGAGCTCGTGCTGCGCGTGCAGGAGCAAGGCCAGCGGCGCGACATCACCGTCGGCCCCGGGCAGATCTACTACCTCCCGCCGCGCATCCCGCACTCGCCGCAGCGCGGCCCGAGCTCGATCGGGCTCGTGGTCGAGCGCAAGCGCCTGCCGCACGAGCAGGACGGTCTCCTCTGGTTCTGCGAGCGCTGCAACGAAAAGCTCTACGAGGAGTTTTTCGTGCTCAAGAACGTCGAGAACGATTTCCTGGAGGTCTTCGACCGGTTCTACCGATCGTTCGAGAACCGGCGCTGCAGGGCCTGCGGTCACGTCAACCCGGCACCGGCCCGCTACGGCTGAGGCACCGGACGATGGCCGCTATCGAGGCGACCGTCTTCGTCGTCGACGACGAGCCCGACATGCGGCAGGCGCTGACGCGTCTGTTCCGCTCCGTCGGTTTCGAGGTCGAATCGTACGGGCTCGCGCAGGAGTTCCTCGACGCCTACCGTCCCGGTCGCGCCGCGTGCCTCGTGCTCGACGTCATGATGCCGGGCATGGACGGGCTCGAGCTGCAGCGCCGGCTCAAGGCGAAGCGGATCTCGATCCCGGTCGTGTTCCTCTCGGGCACGGCACACATCCGCGTCGCGGTCGAGGCGATGCGCGCGGGCGCTGCCGACTTCCTCGAGAAGCCCTTCGACAACGACGTGCTGGTCGAGCGCACCCGCCGCGCGATCGCGCTCGGGGAGCTCGCGCTGAGAGCGGAGCGGGAACGGGACGAGATCGCGCGGCGCGTAGCGGGGCTGACCGCGCGCGAGCTCGACGTCATGAAGCTGATGGTCGAGGGCAAGCCGACGAAGCTGATCGCCGATGCGCTCGAGGCGAGCCCGCGCACGATCGAAGTACACCGCGCGCGGGTCATGGAGAAGATGCAGGCGGAAACGCTCGCGGACCTCGTGCGCCTCCACATGCTGCTCGGCGGCTGAGCGCCGCCGAGCCGGGAAATCGGGAATCAGGCTGCTTCGCGGACCATCCAGGTCGAGCCTTCGTCGCAAGCCTCGAGCTCGCGCGTCAGCGACGTGAAATACGCCTCGCCGTCGTCTGCCCTGCCCGCTTCGAACATGTCGTACGTGTCCATCGAATCCGCCCTGTTTGGTGCTGCCCCGGTCGGTACCGGAGTGGCTCACACGTTATGCAGACGCGACCGTTGGCGGTATTCGGGGGATTACTTACCTGGTGTGAACTGCCTCACAGTTTGAGAATCTGCCGGCGGCGGGCGGTGGCGCGCTTCGCCCTCCGTGAGCCCGACCTCCGGGAGTACCGAGGAGCGGCACAGCCGAGGTTTCCAGAGGGGAATCGGGCGGTTGCGCGGGGAATTTCATGCGCGTTCGCACGAGCGGGCGGGGCCGCGCCTACAATGACGCCCATGCTCAAGATCGACACCCACGCGCACATCCTGCCGAAGGACTGGCCGGACCTCGCCACGAAGTACGGCGACGCGCGCTTTCCCGTGATCCACCACACCGAAGGGCGGCATCGCATCTACAAGGACGGCAAGTTCTTCCGCGAGATCTGGCCGAACTCCTGGGATCCGCAGCAGCGCCTCGAGGAGTATCGCGGTCACGGCGTCGACGTGCAGGTCATCTCGACCGTGCCGGTGATGTTCTCGTACTGGGCGAAGCCGCACCACGCGCTCGAGCTGCACCGGCATCTCAACGAGCACACCGCGGAAGTCTGCCGCGCGCATCCCGCGCACTACGCCGGCCTCGGCACGGTGCCGCTGCAATCGCCGCGACTCGCGATCGAGGAGATGGCGCGTTGCGTCGAGGCGCTCGGGCTGCAGGGTGTGCAGATCGGGTCGCACGTCGGGACGTGGAACCTCGATGCGCCGGAGCTCTTCGACTTCTTCTCGGCCGCGCAGGACCTCGGCGCCGCGATCCTCGTCCACCCCTGGGACATGATGGGCACCGACACGATGCCGAAGTACTGGCTGCCGTGGCTCGTCGGCATGCCGGCCGAGCAGTCGCGCGCGGCGTGCTCGCTCATCTTCGGCGGTGTGCTCGAGCGGCTGCCCGAGCTGCGCGTGTGTTTCGCGCACGGCGGCGGCTCGTACCCGTACACGATCGGGCGCATCGAGCACGGCTTCCGCATGCGTCCCGACCTCGTCGCGACGGATAACCCGCGCAATCCGCGCGAATACTTCGGACGGCTGTACTTCGATTCGTGCGTGCACGATCCGCGCGCGCTGAGATACCTCATCGACGTCGCCGGCGCGGAGTGCGTGATGCTCGGCACCGACTACCCGTTTCCGCTCGGTGAGCAGAAGCCCGGCGCGGGCATCGCGGCGCTCGCGCTGCCGGAGGCGCAGGAGGCGCGGCTCTATCACGGCACCGCGCTCGAGTGGCTCGGTCTTTCGAAGTCGCGTTTCGAGGCGCGCTCGCGCGCGGCGTGACGCGCTACTCGTAGCTGTCACCGAACAGGCGGTCGTCCTCTCGGTAGAGGTACGCGGCGCCTTCGTCGGGATTGGCACGATCACGCAGCGGCTCGCCGACGATGGCACGCGTCGGCGACAGCGCGACCGCGCTTCCGAACACGGCGCCCGCCTGCGGCGCCGGCGCGAACAAGGTCTGCGCGATCGCCCAATCGCCGGTTCCCTGCCCGAACAGGTACGCGGCGCCCGCGTTCGGCGCGGCGTCGTCGATGCCGGGCGCGCCGATCAGCGCGCGGCCGCCGGCCATCGCGGCCGATGCACCGAAGAACGCGCCCGCCGCCGGCTGTGGCGACACGAGCTTGCGGACGTGCACCCAGGCGCTTCCGTTGCCCGCGAACACGTGTGCCGAGCCCGCGGCGCCCAGATTCGCCTCGGCGTCCTGCGCGGCGCCGATGAGCAGCAGCGAGGCGTCGAGCGCGACGGCGCTGCCGAAGGCGTCGCCCGGGCGTCCGTCGGGCGCCGCGATCGCAGCAACGTCGCGCCAGACGCCGCCGGTGCGCATGAACACGTGCGCGAGCCCGCGGAACACGTCGGAGCCGACCGTGCTGTCCGGCGCGCCGAGCACCGCGACGTCGCCGCGCAGGTCGAGCGAAAGCCCGGCGGCACCGAGCGCCGTGAACGCGGGCGAGTCGAGACGGGCTTCGAAACCCCACACGCCGCCGACACGGCGAAACACATAGGCGGCTCCGGCTTCGGGTAGCGACCGGCTCTGGAACGGCGCGCCGATCAGCACTGCATCGCCGTGGATCGCGACCGCGGCACCGAAAAATTCGTCGACCGCCCCGTCCGACGCGAAGAGCTTCGCTTCCTGGACCCAGGCGCCGCCGGAGCGCGCGAACACGTACGCCGCGCCCTGGTTGTTGCGACCCGCGACGATCGCGCGCGGCGCACCGACGACGACTCGATCGCCCGACGCGTCGACGGCGAACCCGAACAGATCCTGCGTGAACGCATCGCTCGCGGCGAGCAGCGCCTCGCGCTGCCAGGTCGCGCCGTCGTACCGGTAGACCGTCGCGGTTCCGGCGTCGTCGAGATCGATGCCGGGCTCGTCGAGCGGCGATCCGATCACGGCGACGTCGCCGTCGATCGAAACCGTGTCGCCGAAGCGCTCGAACGCAGCGCCATCGCCGGTCGCGATGCGCGCGGCGGCGGTCCAAAGCCCGGCATTCCGTCGGAACATCGCGACCGAGCCCTGTCCACGGTTCGGCGCGAGGTTGTCGAGCTCGACGCCGACAGCGAGCCCGTCGCCGTCCAGCGCGATCGCCGCGCCGAACAGGTCGAGCAGCCCGCCGTCGGGCTCGTCGAAGCGGCGCTCGAGTGCATAGCCGGCGCCGCTGTCGACGTAGACGTATGCGGCGCCCTCGGCCCCGAGCGCACCGGGCGCGCCGATCGCGAGCGACGCACCGTCCATCGAGAGCGCAGCGCCGAAGTTGTCGTCGGCATCGCCATCGGCCGCGATCAGGTGCTGCCGCAGGACCGGCGCGATCGCGGCACCCGCGTCGTACACCGACACCGAGCCCTGCCCCTGCGCCGCTGCGACGGGATCGGTACGTGCGCCGACCACGAGCCGCGCGCCCTGGACCGCAAGCGCACTACCGAACAGCGCGTTCACCGCGGGTGCCGTCGCTTCGAGGATCGGCACGGAGCAACTGCCCCCGGTTCGTGCGAAGCAAAGCACGGCACCCGCGTCGGCAACGCTTCCCGAATCGCGCAGCGGTACGCCGACGTAGATCGCGTCGCCGCCGAGTGCGAGCGTGCGGCCGAACTCGTCGCCGGGTCCGCCCGCCGTGACTTGCGCCGCGAGCGAGAAGGCCGCGCCGCTGCGCGTGTAGTGATAGACCTGTCCCTGCATTTCGAGCGCGCGCGGCGCGCCGACGACCAACGCACCGGCATCGAGATCGAGGGCGAAGCCGAAGTTGTCGCCCGCTGCGCCGTCCGGCGCCACCAGCCTCGCGACCTGTTGCCAGGCCGTCCCGGTTCGACCGAAGACGTAGACCACGCCGCGATCGAGCTGGCCGTCGACGTCCTCGAACGGAGCGCTGACCGCGATGGTGTCGCCGTTGATCGCAAGCGCATAGCCGAAGCGGTCTTCGCCGGTCGATGCGCCCGCGTTGAGCGTCGCCTCGTAGACGAGCTTGCCGCCGGTCTCCCGGTACACCGACACCGAGCCGCTCGTCCATCCACCGCCGGACAACGGCGCGGCGTCGCCGATCGCGCCGATCACGAGCGTGTCGCCCTGCCAGTCGAGCGCGCGACCGAAACGGTCACCGATCGCGCCGGTGCCGCTCACCGCAGGCTCGAGCGCCACGACCGGCACGAGCGTTTTCGCGGCGCGATCCTGCGCGTGTGGCGCCGCCGACGCGTCCGGCACGAACGCGGCGAGCACAACGAAGATGGGGACGATCGCCTTCACGCGCGCTCCCTGCGGGGAAGGCTCATCTTCGCGGGCGCGCGCGCCGCACCGCAAGCTCGCAACCGCGCGGCCCTTCCTTGCGGTTCACGAATCGCTTAGCGTGCGCGTTCTCCCGCCGACACTCCCGAGCCGATGATCGACGAAGCGGAAATCGACGCGCTCGCGCGCGACGCCGCCGATACCCTCGCCGCGTTCCGCGACGAGTTCCTGATCCCGCCGCACGCCGGTCGCGAGCAGACGTATCTCTGCGGCAACTCGCTCGGCCTGCAGCCGCGCGCGACGCGCGACGCGCTCGCGGTCGAGCTCGACGACTGGGCCGACCTCGCGGTCGAGGCGCACTTTCGCGGCCGCAACCCCTGGATGCCTTATCACGCCTTCGTGCGCGAGCATCTCGCCGAGCTGGTCGGAGCGAGGCCGCACGAAGTCGTCGCGATGAACTCGCTGACCGTGAACCTTCATCTGATGATGGCGAGCTTCTACCGGCCGACACCGGAACGGCACGCGATCCTGATCGAGGCACGCGCGTTCCCGTCGGACCGCTACGCGGTCGAGTCGCAGATCCGCTTTCACGGATACGACCCGGCGACGGCGCTGATCGAGCTCGAGCCGGACGCACCGGGCGGCACGATCTCCGATGCCGCGATCGACACCGCGCTCGCGCGCCACGGCGCGTCGCTCGCGCTGGTGCTGC
>Ga0187892_10002876_pt1 | contig 32923 bp, 28 predicted proteins | sample MA1701073metaG_FD_139345 | JGI IMG/M metagenome (GOLD analysis project Ga0187892, IMG submission 139345) | Bio-ooze microbial communities from a basaltic lava cave in the Kipuka Kanohina Cave System on the Island of Hawaii, USA - MA170107-3 metaG ...
ACAACTGGCGCCGTGTCCGGCGCGGGCGGAGTCGCTGGCTATGTGGATTTCCAGGGCGCATCACGTCGCGGCTGCGATTGTCGTTTTCGTAGTCGCGGCAACCGCGGAGGCGGCTCCAGTTTCGACCGCGTTCAAGGTCGACAACTTCGGGTATCGCCCCGGCGACAGCAAGGTTGCCGTCCTCAGCGCAAACCCCGGCGCTTCGGTTCAAGTCCGTGACACCTTCGACACCGTCGTCTTTCAGGTCCCCGGCGACGGTGGCTCGATCTCAGCGATGGGCGACGACGGTGCGGCGTCGGGTGACAATATCTGGTGGGTCGATTTTACCGCGTTCGACACGCCGGGGACCTACCGGCTCTACAGTCCATCGCTGAACGCACAATCGTACGACTTCGACATCCGCGGCGACGTCTACGCCGAGGTTACCCGCGCCGCACTGCACAGTTTCTACTACCAGCGGTGCAACACACCGAAGGCCGCGGCGCATGCGGGCGCATGGGCTGATGGATCGCCATGTCACATGAGTGACGTGACGACGGGGCCGGCGGTTGGGCATACCAACCACGGCATCAAGGATTTAACCGGCGGATGGCACGATGCCGGAGACTACAACAAGTATGTCTGGAGCGCGGTATCGACTTCCATACTCACCATGCTGCGTGCTTACGAGGACAACCCCGGCGTCTTGCGCGACGACGACACCAACATCCCTGAGTCGGGTAACGCATTCCCCGACCTGCTCGATGAGATCAAGTGGGAGCTCGATTGGATGCTGAAGATGCAGCTGCCCGGCGGTTCGATGCTGTCGCAGATGCACGTCGACGGTTTCGCTTCCGATTCGCCGCCGAGTGTCGATGCCAACGTGCGCTACTACCAGAATGCCAACCTCGAATCGGGAGCCGTCGCTGCCGGCACGTTCGCCCTGGCGTCGCGCATTTACGCTGCCGAGGGAATGACGACCTACGCGACGACCCTGCGACAGGCGGCGCTGGCCGCCTGGTCCTGGGTGCAGGCGCAGTCGCAGAACAGCGAGATCAAGGTGTGGGCGGCGGCGGAGATCTTTCGCATGGACCCGACGCAGACGGCGGCGCGCAGCTACGTCGACGGCTTTCACGGCAACAACTGGAATGGCGTCTTCTTCGATGTGCTGCACTACAACACACAGGCGGCGGTCACGTACATCCAAAGCGCCGGTGCAACGGCGGCGGTTGTCGCCAACATGCGCGCCAACATCGGAGCGCAGGTCGACTACATCTTCTCCGAGAACGATCTCTACCGGAACGGGATGCCATCGTGGTCGTATTTCTGGGGCTCGAACAACATGCGGGCCAACTACGGTCTCATGCTGCTGACCGCGGCCCGGTTGGGTGAGACCGGCTCACATACCGCCGACGAATGCGAAGCACACGCCCTCAACTTCCTGCATTTCTTCCACGGCCAGAATCCGCTGAGCATGGTGTACCTCAGCAACATGGTCGCTCTCGGCGGCGAGCATTCTTCGTTTCAGTTCTACCATGCGTGGTTCGGCGACTCGCACAACACGTTCTCGCGCAACAACTTCATCGGGAAGCCGACGTCGATCGCCGAGCTTGACTATCCGTACTTCAAGGGCACCGACAACTTCGGCATCAACGATAACAAGGTTTCGACGCTAGGGCCGGCGCCGGGTTTCGTCCCTGGCGGACCGAACAAGGACTACTCCGGCACCGCTTTTCCGCCGAAAGGTGCGGCCGGCTACAACAAGTTCTATCGCGACTGGAATGATCAGACCGAGTGGACCGTGATGTCGTGGGAGATTACGGAGAATTCGATCGGGTATCAGGGACCGTACTTGGCGCTGAGCATGCGCTTCCTCGGGGCACCCGTGTGCGACGGCGACGGCACCTGTGAAGCGGGCGAGACCATCGCCAATTGCCCGGTGGATTGCGCCGTGCAGGAGGTCGACTTCTACGCGGCCTACAAGGCCAAGCCGCTGCGCATCATCGACGACAATAACCTGCCGAATGACTGGGTGATCACTGTCGATGACGTGCGCATCGATGACGCCGACGCCGATGATCCCGAGAATTTCGAGGTTGGAAAAGCGAAGTCGCTGCTAAACGCTGCGACCTGGAGTGGCGGCGGCGCGCTCCTGGCGCCCAACCTTCATTACTTGCGATATGCGATGAAGTCGGGACACGAAACGGTCGGGCCGCCGGTCGGCGGCAGTTTCCCGAAGCCGCCGCGTCACATTGCGCGTCTCTGGCACTTGAGCAATGCGTTGGGAACGATTCGCGTGCAATCGAAGAAGGTCACCGCGCTGCTGTTGCCGGCGAATGTTGCCGAAGGGTCGACGCCGCCGGCGCCGGCCGATGCAACTCACTACGTTTGCTACAAGGTCAAACCCACGCGCGACGTCACGGCGCAAACACCGGGCGGCAGGTTCAAGCGCGGCATGCAGGGTTACACAGGCGATGCGTTCGACGATTGCGCCACGAATCAGGGGGGCGGTGCGGCGTTTGCCGGAACGACGGTCGAGGCCAACTGCTTGTTCGATCTGAAAGGTCTAGTGGAGCTTTGCAATCCGATGAACAAGAGCGCCGTGCAGCCGCCGCGCGAGACGAGCGCAGCGATCACCGGCTCCACTGCGGCAACGGGACAAAGCCTGCTGTGTTACAAGAATCGCGTCGCCGGCAGCTTCAGCGATAGTGTCGCGGCCGCACTCGCCGGCCACGCGGTCGACGACGCGATCGATCCGCCGCAGCGAGCCCACCTCAACCGCACACTGCAGACCGCTCCCGGCAATGCGTTCCCCGCCCCGATCGCGGCGGAGACGGTGAAGTCAGAAATGACATGCTTGCCGACCGACGTGCTGTCGGTGGCTCCATTCTGATCGACGAATTTGTGTCCACGGCGAACCGGGATTCCGTCAGCCATGGTCCTGTGTTACGCGTGCACGCATGGATACCCTACAAAGGTTTTTGGCGTATGCTGGTGACTTCGAGAAAACCTACGTCGATGACGACTGGTCGCGGTTGCATCCGTACTTCAACGACGACGCCGTCTACGACGTGCAGTCGCGCGCCTTCGGTTGCAAGCTCGAGGGCCCGAAGGCGATCTTGGCGGGAATCCGGAAGTCGCTGAACGGCTTCGACCGCAAGTTCACGACCCGCAAGATCGATGTCGTCAGCGCCCCCGAGGTCGATGGTGACGAGATCCGCATGGGGTGGACGGTGACGTACCAGAAGGAAGGGCTCGATGATTTCGTCCTTCGTGGCCGCTCCGTCGTGCGCTATCGCGACGGCAAGATCGCTTATCTTTCCGACCGTTACGATCCCAGCATCGAGAAGGAGTACGACGACTGGCAGCGGCGGAACGGCGTGAAGCTCGACGTTTCGTACGTCTGAGCCTGCGGAAAAAAAGTTGAGCCACAGCGAAAAAAGGCTTGACCCTCGTGTATACGCAGCGTATACAATACGTATACATTGCTTGAAAGGAGGGCTAAGCCCATGCAGGAAGTCGAAGCTCCTAAGAGAGAGAGCATCAACGAGCATGCCCCGCAGCTCGGAGTCGCGGTGGCCGACCTGGTCGAGAACGTCATCGCCAACGCGCTGAGGATCGCAGAGGACGTGGCCACCGACAGTGCCCGGGTGGTGCGTTCGGCGCGCTTGTTCGTCCGCGACCTTCAGGATCTATGAGCTCGTCGAACAATCCCAAGCGGGAGCGGGTCATTCATGCCCGTGTCCCCGAGTCTCTCGACGATGAGATCAAGCGCAAGGCGAGCGATTTAGGAGTGACCGTGTCAAATCTCGTTCGCGATGTATTGGGGAACGCCATTGGACTGGTCGAGGACATCGTCAGCGACAGCGCCCAGGTGGCGCGTGCCGCTCGCGGTGAGCCGTTGAGGGATCGACCTGCCCGCCACGAGGGTGGCGGGCAGGTCCTCGGCTGGCAAGTGGCGCTGTTGAACGTCAACGCCATCTGCGACACCTGCAATCGCATTCTCCCCAAGGGCACCCAGGCCGGCATCGGCATCGTCGACGACGGCCCGCGGACATTCCGCTGCGAGCCCTGTTTGGCGGATGTGAAGGCTGATCAGAAGACGGGCTGAACCCGACCGCTTTCGATGCTCATGCGATTCGGTCGATCAACTCACGCAGGCGTGCTTCGGGCAAGGCGCGTGGATTGTTCGCGAGTCGCTGCGTATTGACCTCCGCCACGATGAGCTCACGATCAGCAGCAGTGCGGATACCAACGTCGCATAGACGCGTCGCGAGACCGACGGAATTCGCCAGGGCGACTATCCGTCCGCGGGCTGTTTCTGCATCCGTCCCTCCCAGCAACTGCTGAATTTCGGTCATGACCTTATCGACGTGGGTCGCACCGCGCCGGTCGACCACGTCGTGTCGGCCGCCGCCACTGTTGTAGACAAGCATCTCTCCGAGCGTCAGTGCCACCGCGTGGCCGTGCGGCACTGCGAAGTGGGAGGTCATTGCATAGGACAGGGCATGCGGCGCGGTCGTGCGCGTGATGTTGATCGCGCGTCCGGAAAGGTGAGCCGACTTACTCATCGCATAGCGTGTTTCTGCCGTGGGTGAATGCACGGCGTGCCAGAGATGGTCGCGGGCGAGCTGCAAAGCTTCTCGCGCGTACGCGTCGGATACGTTTGTCGAATGAATGCTCCAAAGCGATTCCATTGCTTGGCTGAACGCATCGAAGCCGGTGACCGCTGCTAGTTTTGGTGGCGCGCTAGCGGTGAGGTCGGGATCCACCAGCACGTAACGGGGCATCATGGATTCGTGACTCACCGAGTATTTCCTTTTGTCCACGTAGACGACGGCGAAATGGGTTGACTCGCTGCCCGTGCCCGCGGTCGTCGGCACGGCGATCACCGGTGGGCCGCCTTTGGTGATCGCCGCCGTTCCGCAGACGATATCGCGTGGCTCGCTATTGTGGGCAGACAACACCGCGATCAGCTTAGCAGTGTCGAGAACACTGCCGCCGCCCACTGCCAGAATCAGCGGCTCCCGAGCCTTGCGATAGGCGGCGAGTCCCCGTTCTACATCCATCAACTCGGGGTTGGGGCGGGAGATCTGAAAGTGGCGAAGCGGCCAGGCTGCCAGCCCAGCGTGTAGCGTCGCCGCCCCGCACCCGGCATACGAGGCCTGGCCGGTTACCAGAAAGACGCCGCTCGGCCGCAGATCCTGGAGGATCTTGAAGACGTGGCGGACGGCACCACTGCCGAAGTGCACCATCGACTTTGCGGTCGGCACGGTTAGGAGTGAACTGTACCAACCATGAATCCAGCTGCCGTGCTCCTCGTGTCCTCGTTCACCAGCAGCTGGTCGATGATTTCCGCGCCCACGCTAGCGCTGTTGCCAACGTTGTAGATTGCGTTGGCGCGAAGTGACTCGAGTTGCTGTGCATAGGCCGCGCGCTCGTCCAATAGATCAGCCGTATGTCGTTGAAGGTTCGCGATGTCGCCAGCCGGAATCACCTTCCCCACTTTCGGCCGCATCGTGTCTTCGAATGTCGGGAGGCCTAGCTCGTGCCAGCGCGCATTTCTCGTCTTGCGCGGCACGTCGACGAAGAGCACCGGCCGTAGGGTTCCAAAAGCATACTCATATGCAGCGCCTGAGAAGTCGCTGATCATCAAGTCTGCCTCATGAAGAGCATCCTCTGTATTGATGTCGTACTCGATCTCAACTTCCGTGTGATTCCCAAATCGGCGCGACAACTCTTCCATCACCGAACGTCCAGCCGGGTAAATGCTTTGGAAGAAACACGGGTGAGGTCGTACGATCACCTTGACGCCAAGACTCAGCAGGCGTTCGACGATCTCGACGCCACGGGTTTCAAGTACGTTCCCTGCGCCCCATGATGGGGCCACCAAGACGGTCGTAGCACGTGAGCGCTTTACGAATGTCGCATGGGTGTGTAGCACCCGGTCGAGTTTGTAGTAGCCGACGTTGTAGAGCGTCGGCATCGAAGGACGTGTGCTGAAGTAGCGTTCGAGCTCTCGTCGGTGGTGCGGGCCGGTGCAGAAGAACGCGTCGTAGTGGTCGAACGCACCTTCCGGGTAGATCTGATGAACGCTTGCCAACGAGTGGAATACGTATACGCAACAGCATCCCTTGTTGGGACGCGGGATGCGGTAGTTGCCGAGATCCGGCATCGTGAGCAGGAGAATGTTGCAATCCAAACGCGATAAAACGGTCGGTAGCAGCTGATTCACGTAGTAGACGAACATTCCCATGCGGTCGCGTGCCAAGAGCGGATCGTTCGGCGCCGATGTCACGTACGTGATTGAGCGACCGTAATTTTCATAGAGAGCATCCAGATAGCCTTGGAATTGGTTGTAAGAGTGTATGTCTTCGCTGTACACGAGCAGGCGGCGGTCGCCTTTCGCGCATGCGAGCAGCGCTTCCGCATCACGCCATTCGCGGCGCAGAGCGCGCACGGTCTGCAGCCATTTCATTCGACGCTCTAGTTAGAACCAGACGGTTGATTCGCCGGCCGCGCGGACACGTCCGTTTGGATCGAGACCCGCGAGCTCCGTGGTGACATCGTCATCCAGTAGTCCCGGGATCCGAACGATCAGCACGTTTGCCGACGATCGCGTTTCGCGAGCAAAGGTATGCGCGACGAACGGACGAACGTATGCCGACCCGCCTGGTTCGATCACAACTTCGCGCTTGGTACCCCACTTCAATCGTACTGGGGTTCCGCCGTAGTTGTAGGCGTATTCGTGCAAGCTGTGTCGCAGCTCTCCACCTTCACTATCGATGACTTCCAGGTCGAACGCCTTGAGGTACGGTTGATGCTTGGTGCGAGCCAATTCAGTTAGCCGGTAGGCCGGTTGTGTGTCGTTGGGATAGCCGTGACTGCTTGCCGCACGTCGCTGATGCACCACGACCTCCTCATGCGAGAGCAATCGATGGACGGCAAGGTCGCTCACACGTACGTTTAGTGCGGCCGCAATGCTGCGCAACTCCTCGTCGGAGCACGTCCCGTTTCGAACCACAGTCGTGGCGCGCAGCGGATCCCAACCTCGTTCGACGAGTCGAGCCTCGAGCTGTGCGAATGACAAAGACTCTGCATCAAGATGCCGTCGGAGGCGCGCTGAGAAGACGCTTTCCGGATCCCGCAGATCTCCCGCGAGCTCCACGATTGCGTCGCCACCGAGATGCGACAGATCCGCCACAGCTCTGCTCGGGTAGGTTCGATAGGCGACTGCGACGATGAACGCTTCGCGCGACGGGTCTCGGGTCGCAAAGCTGTGCGGTACCAACGGTGTAATGTAGCTCGAATCGCCGCTGTCGAGCTCGGCGCAATGTCGCTTGCCGTCGGCCTCCCAATAGAAATTCACCGGGCCAAGGAAGAAAGTGAATTGATGAAGAAGGTGCCCGCGGTTGTAGGCAACGTCCGGATTGGCTGCGTCGGAATTCCGCACGTGGCGTAACTGCTTAATCCACTCGGGGCGAAACGGGGCGTGGCGACTCATCGCGGTATCGCGGTACTCGTAATAGGGTTGTGAGCTGCCGGTTCGATCTGGGCGGCGAATGATGCGGGCAGATGCTCTAGAGTCGGTCGCTGCCAGCGTTCGAACTCCTTCTTCGGTGTCGTCGGGAGCAACGATGAGCTCGCCCAACTCGATTGGATAGCGTGCTGCCATCGCCTGCATGAGCTGTTGCGCCGTCTGTTCATCAGCCCGCCCGGCTATGACCGCGTCGATGACAGCGCAGTCCAAACCCAGCTCCTTTGCCAGTGCCTCTGGAGTGCGCTTGAGATCGTTTGCTTCGCTCAAGACGCGCGCACCGAGAGCTTTCAGATACGCCTGTTTTGCGTCCTGCGTGACCGTCCTGGTTGCAGTGACCTGAAGCGGTGCTCTGATCATCGTCCACAGGCGTTGTCGTTCCGCGAGGTCCTGGAGGCGCTCGTAGTCTTGCGGAGTATCCAGCTCGGCCCAGCCCCGTTCGATCACGCAACATGACACTGGGGCCCCGCGATCGACGAGCTCCTGCGTCATGTCGGTGAAATATGCGTTCCTCCAATTGCTGGCGGCTTGAAACCGATCGTTCGGCCCAAGGCGCTGATTGAGCTCGTCGAAGACAACGCAAAGGCGTGCGGTGCCTGACGCACTCATGCGCCAGAGGCCGAGAAACTCTCCGCACTCCAAGTCCTGATCGAGATTGAAGGGTAGGCGCTTGCCAATACGTTGAACTCTGCCGGCTCCATCGTAGTAGACCGTCTCGGCCTCTGAGACAGGATGTGCAGTACGTCCTTCGTAGTAGGCCTGCCAATCGCGATCCACCGCCAAAACAAGATCGCCGCTTGTGCGCGACAATCGCTGGTAGATGGTTGGTTCGACCCAGATATCCGAGTACGCGACCATTACAGGTCCCCGGAGGTGCATGCGTGCGCTCATGAGGGAGTGAAGGACGTTGATGGAACCGTAGTCGGGATTGAGAACGTGCGTCACCCCACTCACGCAGATGCTCTCCGCGCCGTAGCCCACCACGACGAAGATCTCATCGCATCCTACAGCCCGTAGGTTCTCGACCGTGTGCTCAAGCAGAGGACGGCCCGCGATTGAGAGCAGACACTTGGGCCGCGTCGCAGTCAGTCCCCCCATGCGTCGCCCGCGACCGGCGGCAAGGATCACACCGCGCATGCCGAAGAGCCTCCCTCCGGTGCGCCGAGCCAATCTCGAACCATCCGGCTCCCGTGTGCTTGCTGACCGATCGGTGCAGTCTTGTTTTGTCGGTCTTCGTCGAGCCAGGCTAGTGCAGCCGCCACATTCGTGATCTCGGCGGTGAGCAGGGCGAGGACCAGGTCCTGGGCTCTCACGATTTCCAGTCGTCGGGAGTACATGACGCCGCTCTTTTGCCCAGGGACCTTGAACATAAACGGTACGCGGGTGTCGACCGTGTCTCCGACGATCTGCGCTTCTTCTCCATTGCTTGGAATCTTGCTGTGCCACAGCTCGGTCCGGTACCCGTGATCGGCGGTGACCACGATCGAGGTCTCATTCCACATGGCGGCATTTTCCATCGCCCTTCTGATCTCGCCAAAAGCCCGGTCGGCGAGGACCAGATTGTCGAAGTAACTGCTGTCACCGGTGCGGGCGAACTCGCCTGTTGTGCGGCGGAAGATGTACGGAGGATGCGGCACCGGTAGATGGACGAAGATCAACCCGAGATCCGGACGGTTGACGATGCGCTTCACGCTGACTAGTGAGTCTTGATACGCCCGGATCGCTAGGCTTCGCCTTGTCGGTCCCAGCGCATCTCCAAGCAGCGTCCGCAGCGATTGGTTCAAGCCGATATGTCTTGATCCCGGTAGCGCCTCTACGACCTGCGCACTTTGGGTCAACATAGTCCCCAGCGCGTCGAACGAGACATTGCGGCGCCATTGCTGCCAGGCACACTCTGCCAACTCTGCCCCGAGGACGCGGCAATACGGATGGTATGAACCAACGAGACCGCAGTTGACGCCGATAGCGCGCGCTCGTGAGAACGCATTTTCCTGCTCGCTCCACGGAACCTCGTCGGTGGAGCCTGCAAAGCGGATCAGAAGGTCGTTGGCGCTCGCCGGACGCGCTTCCGCCACGATCCTGCCGGTGATCAAAGCGGGTATCGAGTGCAACGTATCGTTTGCAGGTGGATAGGCGCTGGTCGCGACGATTGACTCGCTCGAAAAGCGATCGAACTCAGGCAGGTCCACGCTGCTTGGACGATGTTCAAAAGCGAGACGTTGATCGAGCTCATCGAAAACCAACCATAGAACGCGCCGCGCGGGCATTGCACCGGCATCAACTGCCAGGGGACCTTCCCTCGAGAGAAAGTCCGGAAAAGCGACGTCATAACGAATCCAGGTCCAGCACGCTCGTCCCAGGGTCACCAATGCGAAGGGTGCCATGATCAAAACCAGCACTGCGGCAATACGGAACACCTTACGATGCAGCCACAACACAGCTATCAGGGCCCCGCCCACCAGGATGAACGGTTGAGTGAGCAAACCGGTGCTCGTAGAAGTTGCTGACTGGAGAAACGGAATCTTGAGTCTAAGGCCGTTTAATATGACCACGACGACTGCCAGGAATCCTACTTCTCCGAGCAAGGTTGAAACAGGGTGATCGACGCGCCGGACCAAGCGCACGGTACACCAGAAGGCGATGGTTGCGAGGAGCACATTCACGCATGCGGCTGTAAATGCGACGCGGGGTGGTGGTCCCTGCATGAAGTAGTGTGCCGGGGCACCGGGAAGGAGTTCGGCCCAAACTACGAAGAAGAATAGATTGGCCAATGAAAGGGCGATCACCAGATCACGAACCATCGGCACACGTAGTTGCGCTCGGGCGGCGTCAGAGGTTTCTGCTCATCTCTCTCTGAGTCGCGCGATCAGTCGCCTCGACAGATGTATTTGTGTCCTTGCCGAACCCCAGCGCCGTCTTCATCCATGATCGGGCGCCGCGAAGGAGTTGGCGTGCATAGAGCACTGTACCGAAGCATCCAGCCAAGACCGCCTGCCAGATCAAGCTGGTCGAGGCGGGATCGATGTACGCTTCCGCGCGCTCACCGCTGCCCACCACCAGCAGCAGGCTAACGCCGACAACGGAACACAACGAAGCCAGTCTGTGGGCGTATCGGCGCACCTTAAGGGTTCCCCCACGCGTCGCCCGTGTTGACCTGCCTGCCGTCATGCCTGCTGATGAGCGGACCATCATCACCTGCCGGACTAAGTAAGGCGTTGACGATCAAGATCGCCGCGATTGCCAAGAGGAGGCGTAGGAAGTCCCCACCTGCTCCCCGCGGCCGGTTGTAACGCCGCGTCGAAGGCGGACCGCCAGCCTGTGATCTGTCTCGTTTTTGCTCGAAGTAGCGCACTAGGGTACCCGCAAACACACGTCCCGATCTCTCCGGGACTGCGCTCTAGCCCTATTACGGTTCGCGCGAGAGTGGTGTCAAGCGCGAACGGTGGTGAGGTCGTTCACGCGTCGGCGCTCAAGCCGGCAAGGCGCGGGCGCCGAAGTCGATGACGCTGCGAGCCACCTTGGCCGCGAAGCTCGGGTTCGTTCCGGGTTGCGGCAAGATGATGTTGAGCGCGTCCTCGTAACCGGCGGTCGTCGTCGGATTGGTCGGAAAGAACGAACGATTGGTGCCGGGGATCGGACCGATGCGCTCACCGAGATCGAACAACCTTTTGTCGGCGCGGCGGATCAGGTCGCGCGGGTCGGCCCCGAGCACACGGTAGTACTGCACATAACGGACTTGTGTTGCCCCGAAGAGGTCACCGATTCCGTAGGTGACTTTGCGCACGCGCTCGAGCTGCCGGCGTGTCATCGTCTTGAGGCGTTCCGGCAGATGCAGGACCCCGAGGCCGACGTGGCGTGACTCGTCCTTCTCGATGTACGGCAGGATCTCGCTCAACACCGGCTCGATCTCGGCTTCCTCGAGAAACTTGAAGATCTCCAGCGCCGTGCCCTCGGCGAGCAGCTGCATCGCGAACAGCTTCACGGTCAGATCTTTTGTGTCGAGCAAGCGACGGACGCCGATGGCGAAGTAGGGATCGAGCTTGGGGACCGGCACGTGCAGCGCCGCGAGGTAGTCGCGCAGAATATAGAAATGGCGCGCTTCGTCGAACACCTGACTTGAAGCTGCAAGCCGGGCGTCCGGATCATCGAGCCGTTCAGCGAGCTCGGCGGCGACGATCCAGGCGGCGAGCTCTCCCCACATCAACATCGAGATCGGGTGCGCGAGAGCGATTCGCTTTTCCTGTGACAGCTGGATGCCGCCGTGCTTCTCCATCGCGGCGCGAAAGACGGCGGGCCCATCCCAGACCTCACGCGTGGCCTTGGCGTAGATACGGCTCAGGCGGCTCATCTTCTCTTCCGCCAGAGCCAGCGGCTCATCGAGGAGCAGCGCATCGCTGGGCCACGAGCGAAAACGACCGAGCCGTGCGCGTACGGCGTTGCCGATTGCCCGCGGGATGACTTCGAGTGCGATTGTCAGTGCGTTCTGTTTCATAGCCGACTCTCGGTACGCAACGTTCGTGCCGGTTGTCGATGGTATATGCACGGCACGTTCGTCAACGTTGCCGCCGGCGGCGAATCGAGTCAAGGCATATTTGCCGCTTCGCCAACGCAGTCCGGGCACTGCACCGGTCAAGTCGGCGCGTAGAGCAGAGGACCTCGAAACCGCAGACGGACGCCGATTCGATGGTCTTGCGGATACCGTCTGATCTCAAATCTTGTCGGCTGCGAAGCGCAGGCGGACGTAATCCGCTGTCCACGCTCCGTCGGCGGCGCACAGGGCCGGACGGATTGCTTCTTGTACCTCTAGCAGAAACGCAGGCCGTTCTTCCGGATTCAGCTTGTTGGTGAAGCTCTCCGCGAAAGTCTCCAACCAGCCGATGAGGTTGCCGGGCAAGGGCGTCGGTCGTGGGATGAGCGCAATGTAGCGCACTTTGAATCCGCCCTGTTCGAGTCGGGCTCGATACTCCGTATCGGTGGGGAAGTACCATGGGTCGGCCGCGGCTCCGTCGATGCCGCGGCGGTCGAGGGCGGCGATGAGAGCCGAGCGAATCGTTTCGACGCAACCCGCACCGCCGAACTCGGCGACGAAGCGGCCGGCCGGCCCCAGTGCTCGTCGCACACCCGCGATCACCGCGTCGGCGTTGCGCATCCAATGCATCGCCGCATTGCTGAAGACGGCGTCGAACTCGTTCTCGAAGGATAACTGTTCACCGCTCATGACACGGGCGTCGAGTCCCCGACTGCATGCGCCACCGACCTGCGCTGCGCTCGCATCGACGCCAATGACATTGCACCCCAGTGCGGCTAGGCGCTCGGTCAGCACGCCATCACCGCAGCCGAGATCGAGAATGCGCTCTCCGGATTGCGGCGCCAGCAGTTCGACCACCGGCGATCCAAGGTCGGACACGAATCGAGCGTTGCGCTCGTAGCGTTCGGGGTCCCAAGTCTGCGGATTGGACATGTTGTCCATTTGTAGCGCATAGCTACGCCTCGGTGGAAGTTTTGGCGACTCGACGAATGTGAAGCCGAGCCGACGAGTCAGATCAATCGTCGGGCGTGCATGGAAACCCGAGCGTATTGTCGACTCTGCCGCATTCCAACGCGATGGCGGCACTCACGAACCAGGGGCGAAGCCCCTCGCTCTTTGTGTCTGCGTCGAGCTCGTGGGGACTGCTTCCGTTCGCTTCGCGAACGCCGGAATGCGCTCGAGCTGCTTCTTGAACGGATAGACGACCTGCTCCAGAAACGTGTCGGGCAGCTCGGGGCTCAATTCCCCGGTCACCGGATCGCGATCGCGGTGAACCCCGTACGCATGCGGCTTGCGATCGGGGCAATAGTAGGTCCCCATGATCAGATCGATGAAGGGAAAGATCAGGCAGAAGTTCTTGTCGATCGCTTCCTTCTCGCTGGCGTGATGCCAGCGGTGAAAGTGCGGTGTCACGACCAGATAGCAGAGGGGCTTGGGCAGCTTGAAGTCGAGATTCGAATGCTCCCACACCGAAAGGGCCGCACCGATCCAACCGGCGGTCACAATCGCCTCGCTCGCGAACCCGAAGATGAATCGCATGATGACGGCGACCAAGCCGATCGTGATGACGTTGACCGGATGCACACGCGCCCACGTCAACCAGCTGACCTCTTTCGCCATGTGGTGCATGGAATGGAAATCCCAAAGTACGCGATGTGCGAATCGATGCTCGATGTAGACGGCGGCGTCAGCAACCAGCAGGGCGAAGAGCACCTGACCCCAGTACGGCCACGTCGTTACGTGCGCTCCTAGAATGTAGTGCGGCGTGTACGGTTCGAGCAGACCCAAAGTGAGGGCGAGCACCAGGAATGTGTATATTGGAGTGCTGAAGGCCGCGTTGAAGATCGGATAGCAAAGCTCGGTCTTGAAGTCGCGTTTGAAGAACGGCGTCTGCGGCTCTGCCGGCCGTAGGCGCTCGATGAAGAAGAACGCCATCCCCCACAGATAGAGCGTGGCGACCTCGCGCCCGATCATGAGGAAATAGCTCAGTGCCGCCGAAGAAACGGTCTGCTGCGCCCACGCGTCTAAAGTACTGGTCGGCATTCGTCCTATTCTCGTCCGAGCAACTTCATATGGTACCGGAAGACCCGTGCATGTCCACGAAATACGCCCACAAGGTCAGGCGCCCGAGTCCCACGCATTCAGAACACGAAGGCTCGTGCCGATCGCCGGCGGCGGCACGGACTCGAGCTGAAACGTCTTCCAGTTCCACAGCCGCCAGGCCAGCCGATCCGGGTCGACGGTACTGTCGAATTCCACGCGAAGTTCTTGCGGCATGCCGTCGACGACACGCGCGATGGTGATCGTCATGGCTCCGGCCTTGATCGTTTGTCCCTCGGCATATCGTCTCTCCGGGTTCGTGACGAAAGCCTGCGTCGCCCGCATGGCGTAGAGCGGGCTCCGTCGCGGCGGCGCGGCAGAGGCAGAGGCAGAGGCAGAGGTCAGTGGCACGTTCTGGTTGAGAACGAAGATGCTGTCGCTGCGAGCGACGTAGCCATGCCCGCTCGTGCGTTCGACGGTGTAGCTGTTTAGCCCCGGTGTGAGCTGGTAGATCGCGGCCGGCATCGCGATGCCCTCGGCGTCCCAAGTGAACGGCAGGAACATCGCATTCACTGCCGACGGATAGTTGAGGTAGACGATGCCTTGTCCGGAGGCACCGACCAGCGAGTACTTCAAATCTCCGGGAGGGGTCGGTTTGGCGGGACGCATTGCCGTGAGACTGTGTGCGACGCCGGCGGCCGCGGGGACGAGCACGTGCCAGCAGATCACGACCGTCGTTGCGACCAGCCCCGCCAATGCGGCGATGCCCTTACGCTCGCCGGCGAGCCAGCGTCTGACGCAAGCCGCGAGCGCTCCGAAGAACCCAACGGCGACGAAGGTCGTGCTGCGACTCGTATTTGACGCGAGAGCGCAATACGGCACGACCGCCAGCAACGCGCCGACGGCGAAGAATGCAGCGGCGCGGTCTCTCCTTGCCACCGGCTGCAGGATGAGAAGGATCACCAGCGCGATAGCCGCATTGATCCATCGAAATTCGGTTGCGGCGCTGTCGCTCATCGAAGGGAGAGAGCTCGAGATTGCCGTCGCGGCCGAAACGAGCAGTACCGGGCCGTTCGCGGTGACGCTACCGATGAAGGCTAGTGGTGAACGCAACGGATCCAGATAGAGACCGACATTGGCGGCGCCGAAGCCGACCTCCTGCGCCAAGAATCGGCAAGTGACGACGACGGCCGCCGCCGGAAGGATCGCCAGCAGGCCGCGAATCGGGCCACCGCGGTCGAGGATCAATGCGTACGCGAGAAGATAGGCGAGGGCCGCGACTCCGGCTTCGGCGCAGAGCATCGCCGCCAGGATTGCGGCGCAGCTGAGGACGGCGCTGCGCTGCCGCCGGTGCCCGCGCCAGTCGGAGTGCAGCGCAATCGCGCAAATGCCGAAGAGCGCTGCCATGTATGCATTTCTTCCCGCGAGCCAGGCGAAGTTGGACAGGTGGTTGAGATCGATCACGAACATCGAGGCGGCCAGCGCGCTGGTGTAGCTGACTCCGAAGTGTTTTCGGTACAGCCACCACGAACACATCGCCATCAGCAGGAACCACAACAAGCTGTGGACCTGGAGTAACCAGGGATTGCCGCCGAGAACTTGGAAGTCGATCCAATGACTGAACCCGGCCAGTGGTCGGAACATGCGTACCAGGGCCGCGTCATCCGTCCACCAGGGCAATGCACCGTATTCCTTGAGCCGCTGCGTCGTTCCAAGCTCGCCGCTGAAAAAGTGAAACGTGTTGGAAATGCGTTGCCAAAGGGAGTGATTGGCGCCTTCGGGGCCGAGATGGCCGAAGTGGTTGCTGCCGTTGACCGCTGCGCGAATCAAGTAGTCATCGGCATTCAGCTGGAAGTCGCGCCGCGGCAGCAGCCAGATCACCAGAAAGGCGACGAAGAGAAACGGAAAGGCTCGAACGAACGGTCGGAGCGCTTCCAATAGCTGCGCATGTGCTCCGCGATTCGTATTCGCAGACAACGTCTCCAACCCCTCCGCCGCAATCACAGTAGGTGGAGTGGCAAGGCCTTGCAAGGAAAGATGGCAGGCGTGTTAAAGATCGGGTGAGGTGTTTCATGTCTGCAAGAACCCCAGAAGATGTCGACCGTATCTTTGCCGAGTGCCTCAACGCAGGTGATGTCGAGGGCGTCGTCGCACTCTACGAAAAGAACGCAACGCTATTGATGCAGGACAGCGCGCCGAGTACCGGTACCGACGCGATCCGCACGGCGATCGGTCAGTTCGCGGCGATGAAGCCGAACCTGCGCATGTCCATCCGTCAGGTGGTCCACGGCGGCGACGATATCGCGGTGATCTACAACGACTGGCAACTGACTCTGATTGGCCCCGACGGCAAGGCGATCGAAGACCAGGGCAAGGCATGCGAAATCGTTCGCCGGCAGGCCGACGGCACTTGGAAGTTCGTCGTCGACGCACCGCGCATGCGCGGGTGAGACGAATGAACCCCATCGTTCAATTGACCGATGCGGTCAACGCGGGCTTTGGCGGAGGAACCGTAGAGCAAAGCAATTCGACGGTAGCTCATGGGTTCGGCTGACCGCGGTCGTTCGTCAAGGGTCGAAGCCGGAGACGGGACACGTAGAGCAATTGACGCCGAGTTGCTCCGAGGAGTCGTGTTTGCCTCGACTTCATTTTCAAAGGCCCCATGCTCGCGAAGGTAAACTCCCGCAACTGACGGCGACGCGCTTCAGCTAACCACTCCTCGTAAGCGGCACGATCGTAGACGAAAAACAACTCTCGGCTCGTTGCCAGCTCAGCCACCGCTGACGGCAGCCACCACACGTTTGTTACTATCGGGCCATGCTTACGTAGGACCCGATCCCAGCCGGCGGCCGTCTGGCGGTTGTCGTATACCATCTGGAGGCCGCGAGCTTGCTGCAGTGCGCTGATCCCGGTCAAGACGGCAAGCAAAGTGACGAACGCCACCCTTTGTGCGGCCGGACGTGTCGAGCGCCAGTACGTCCGCGCTGCCAGCACCGTCAGGATTGCCAACAGAGGATAGGCCGTCAACAAATACCTTGGTCCCCATTCCAACGTCGTCTCCAGCCCCCAGGGAGCCAGATAGAAGACCATGACGGCAGCGATGCCGCACACCAGGTAGAGCGTTGTGATCAGCGATAGGAAGAGCAGCGGACGCTGCCGCTGTCGCCAGGCGTGCGGCACCGCATATGCGGCGATCACGACGTACGGGGCGATAGGTACGAGGCCATGCAGCGAGCGGTGAAGCGGCGGTGTCCAGGCGAGCCAAGCGCTCAACGAAAGGATCACGACAAGCGCCGGAAAGATCAGCGACGCTTCGACCCGGCTGCGGCGCACGAAGGCTGCTAAAACCGTCGCTGCGACTGCGCCGAGAGCAAGGAGCTCCCATTGTCGGTCGATGAGTGGCCCTCCATTGAGCTCTGTGTTGATGAAGATTTGGAGAAGCCCGCGCGGCACTCGCGCGAAAAAAGAGAGACCTTCTCGTCTCGATGGCAGCCCCCACCACAACATCCCTGCGCGGTACGAAGGGATTGCGAGGACGAAGGTCACACCAAGGCCGAAGATGAGGGCGAGCCCCGTGAGTCTCAGGCCAGGCCGACTGAACCGCCACGATGGAGATGTGCGACTGACCGTGACTGAGGAAGCGGGCGCCCTCAGGTTGGAGAGAACGACGGCTGCTGCCAAGGCCACGACAAAGGCGACCATCTCGAGTCGCAGCATGCATGCCAGCAGCGCGATGGGAATGGCCGCCAGGAGCGACGATGGCCGACGACCGCCGACAACCACGACGACCACTCCCAACATTGCCAACAATGTCGCGAGCGTGTGTTCCCAGAATGCCAGACTGTAAAAGAAGACCGGGCTGGCAAGACCGACTACCAGGACTGCCAGCGGTGCAAGCCGCGGAGAGTGCTCGTAGGCCAGCACTCCCGCGAGGAGGGCCACCAGCAAACCCGAAAACAACGGCACCAGGTAGATGCCTGTCATGCCGAAAGCTGCGAGCGGAATCTGGCTCAGCAAGGGAAACCAGGCAGGCCACGGCAGCTGGATCGAGCCATCAGGCCGAAGCCTGGGATAGATTCGCGAGGTGGGAAAGAACTGATACGACGGGTCGAAATCTCGTCCCGGATAGGGGATGGTGCGCGTCAGGCCATCGCGCCACTCCACGCTGCGAAGCTCGAAGAACCGTCCACCTTCGTCCGGTGAGCAGAACACGTGTTTCGGCATCACCGCCAGAACGGACAGGTAGATGGCGAGGACGGTGGCTGTTGCCAGCACGATGAGGACAAGACTCGTCAGGCGAGCTGACTGTTCACTCGATGTGTCTGGTACGGAATTGTTATCGTGTGGGCGCACCGTCGCGCTGGCGTTGTAGCGCGTCGTTAGCGGTGCCGCCAGCAGAGGAATGATCGGGCGCGCCTGCTACGGTGCAGGCGCGCCCTGCGGCGGGTCGCCGCTACGGTCTACCTTCGCGAAGAGTCGTCGCGTCCCTTGGTTACGGGCAGCGGCTGCAGCCGGGCCATGCCGAACACGCCAATCAGCGTGAGGACGATGATCAGCAAGAGCAGCGTCGGCGGAGCCATCACCGGGGCCTGCGGTGCCGAGCATGGGAAGACGTCGGCACAGTCCTCGTCAGCGCAATCGATCCGGCCGTCGAAGTCGTTATCGAAGTTATCCGAACAGTTGGCGTCGCCGCCCTCGTCCTCAAACTGATTCGGTGTCGGCGTGAGGGTCGGCGTCGTCGTGTTCGTCGGCGTTCGAGTCGGTGTTCTGGTCGGAGTTGCAGTCGGTGTATTGGTTGATGTGCGGGTAGGTGTGTAGGTTGGCGTCTGCGTCGGAGTATTCGTCGGAGTATTCGTCGGTGTCTGCGTCGGAGTCTGGGTCGGGGTTGAGGTGGGCGTTTCCGTCGGGGTCGGCGTTGCGTCCGTATAATCGATAGTGATCTCGAGAGAATCGACGAATGCGTTTGGTGAGGTTCCGTTGGTTCTGATCACCGCTAATGCGGCGCCGAAATTGGAGGCGTTGATGTCGGCAGGCGTCCACGCCGCCATCCATGTGTCCATCGAGTTGCCATAGGATTGATTGGTCAAGACCATGGGCCACGCAGTGCCCAGCGCCTTGTCCTCTCCGGTGACCACTCCCGCCTGCAACAGTCTAATCGTCTGGTCCATGACGCTGGATGCAGAGTCGGTCCTGCGCCTGACCACCAGCGTGATGCCATCGATCGTGGCGCCTCCCGGGATGCTAAACCCGTAGTCTGTGCACTCGAGACGGTTCGACGTTGCGCCGGAAGACAAACCGACAGCTGCCGAAGAGTTGTTTGCTAATCCTTGCGCATTGGTGACACTGCCCCAAAAGACGGTACTGTTCATGGCATCGATGCACGTTCCCGCACCGGCCGTGACTGAGGTCGCGCTCGCTTCGTTCGCCAGCAGGAGAACAGCGGCGAGGGCCGCGATAGAGGCGCTCATCAGGTCGCACCGTCCTCCACCGTTTGAAGAATTGATCCGACTCAGGCGATCCATGCCGTCCTCCCGCACCTTGGTAGCTTTCTTAAGAACTCGACCCCATCGCCTATACCGATTTTGGGGTTTAGTCAAAACTTCCTGGTGCAAACCGTCGTCGTCAGGGTAGGGTCCGGCGGGAGGATGAGCTTGCCTATGCTGCCGCGGACGAATTACTGTGGTGGCACCCCTAGGGCACCAAGGGGATGAGGGATTGCGGTACATGGGTCGACACACATGATGCCCGGGGCGATTGACGATTACGCAAGCAGACTGCGGTCTTGGCTCGGCCAGTCCACGGTTCGCGAGCGAGTTCTCATCGTCGGCAGCGGCCCTTTGGCTCGCGGCGTCGCAAACCAGATTCAAGAAAGCCCGGAACGCTACCACCTCCTGGGAGTGCTGAATGGCGATGGCGGCGTCGATGCGGCGCGCCCGACCCATGCGATCGAGGCCCACGAGGCGATTGCGGTCACCGATCTGATTGCGAATTTGCATCCGGACCGCATCATCGTCGAGTCGTCCGGTTCGACTGAAGAGCCGGAAGCGCTGGTGCGTTATCGAATCAACGGCATCGCCGTCGAGTGGGCTGCTGACGCACACGAGCGCCTGAGCGGAAAGTTGGCCGTCGAGAGCATGCCCGCAAACCGTCTCGTCGTCGGTGGCTCGCGACGGTATCGAATGTTCAAGCGCATCGTGAGCATCGTTGTCGCGGTACTCGGAGTGGTCATCACTGCGCCCTTCATGCTGCTGATCGCTCTCGCGATCAAGCTGGATTCATGTGGCCCGGTATTCTTCCTTCAGGATCGCATCGGATTACACCGGCGCCGCTTCCGGCTGATCAAGTTTCGCTCGATGGGGCCGCGCGATGGCGATACCTCAGAGTGGGTACGTGACAACGTCGACCGAATTACGCGAGTCGGCAGATGGTTGCGCGGCTATCATCTCGATGAGTTGCCGCAGTTCTTCAATATCCTGGCCGGCGAGATGGACTTGATCGGTCCGCGCCCCACACCGCTTTCGAACCACGATCTCTTTGAGCGCGAGGTCCCGGGATTTGCCTTGCGCTCGCGTGTGCGGCCCGGGATGACCGGCTGGGCGCAGGTTCGCATCGGTTACGCCAACGACCTCGCCGGCGAGATCGAAAAGACGCGCTACGATCTCTACTACCTCAAGCATCAGTCGGTTGCGTTTGATCTGTGGATCATCGTCGAGACCTTCAGGATCCTGCTCCTCGGCCATGATCCATCGGAGCTCGGGACGAGCGGCCCATCGATCCGCTAACCGATTCAACCTTCGAACTCTGCTGCCCATGCCAATCGGCGAAGTCAACTGATGTCGCTGGCTCGAAGGGCATTCCACTCGGCGGCGTGGAATCTAGCAACGAACCTCGGCGGTCGCCTGATCACAGTCGTCGGCACACTGGCCCTGACGCGGTACATCGAGCCCGACCCGTATGGCCAGGTCCTCATCGCTGCGACACTCGTCCTCACTGCCAGTCAGCTGTTCAACCTTGGTGTCGGCCACTACGTCGTCTCCAAGCCGACTGCCAGCCGCGAAACACTCTTCCATGGCACCGTGTATTATCTCTCCGCCGGCGTGATCACGACGGCCGTCATTTTCGCTTACCGCGATAGTTTGGGCGCCCTGTTCGATGCGCCGGACATGAGTCGGTTCGTCCCAGGATTGGCGCTGTCGGTTCTGATCGACCGGGTTGCGTTCATGCCGGAAAAGATCCTCATCCGCGAGATCCGCTTTCGCCGCATCGGGATCATTCGCACCTTCGGTGATGTTGCATACACCTTCGTTTCGCTGGCTCTGGCGGCAGCCGGATGGGGCGGACAGGCGATCGTCGGTGGCAACCTCGCGCGCTCGGCCGTGCGTGGAGCCGGGATGGTTGCCAGCGCCGATCGCCGGCAATGGCTTTCGCCATGCCGATTGAACCGACGCACTACCTCCGAGATGCTCTCCTTTGCCGGCCCGATGTGGCTCAGTGCCACCGCGGGCTTCGTGGCGCGCCGCTGGGATGGTCTGCTAGTCGCACGGCTTTTTGGTCCTGCGTCAGCGGGATTGTACGGTCTGGGGCAAAGCCTCGCAGAAATTCCCGCCGCCCACGTTGGCGAACCCGTCGCCGACGTGTTGCTGCCGTCGCTTGCCAACGTCAACCCGGACCGGCGTCCGCAAGCTTTGGTCCAGTCGACCGGCATGCTTGCGTTGATCGTGTTTCCGATGGCTGTCGGGTTGGCGACGGTTGCACCGACCCTGGTTGCAGCGCTGTTCACGCCGCAATGGCATGCGCTCGGACCAATTCTGATCGTGTTGTCTGCGATCTCGATCGCCCGGCCGATCTCTGGACTGGTAGCGAGCTATCTGCAGGCGCAGAACCGGCCATGGTGGGTTCTCAGGCTCGAATGCGCGTGGGCCGTGGTGTTGCTCGCGTCGATCGCAACCGTGGGACGCTTTGGTCCACTGTGGGTTTGCACCGCGGCCGCGCTGTCCTCTGCGGCATGCGCGCTCGCCAGCCTGCTCACGGTGAATCGATTGGATGGCGTCCCGATGGTGGACATGCTCGGTGTCCTCTTGGGCCCGTCCTGTGCCTGCGCGGTGATGGTCGGCGTCGTGCTGACGTTGCGCCTGGCCATGCTCGGGGCCTTCTCCCTGCCGGTGTCTCTGGTGGTCGAGGTGCTTGGCGGCGCCGTAGCGTACACCGTCGCCGCCTGGTTGCTCGCGCGCGGTCGGGTGCGCGAGTTGCTCCGCCTGGTTTCCGATCTTGCCGGACTCGGTCGCCCCGCGACGCAAGATTCATGAGCACGACGTTCACACGGCCGCTTCGCGTTACCCACGTTGTACACGCCTTGGGGGTCGGCGGCTTGGAGAAACAGGTTCTCGAGCTCGGTCGTCGTGCCAACCGCGGTGTCGTGGTTACCGACATCGTTTGCACGGACTTCCTCGGGCCGCTGGCATCTCAATACGACTCGGACGTGAAAGTGTCAGTCGTGGAAGCGCGGCCTGGGTTCGACGGCCGGGCAGCGCTGCGTTTGTGGCGGCATTTTCGCGAGTTCAAGACCGACATCATTCATTCACACAACGAGCGCGCGCACTATCTTTCCGCCGTGGCTGGTCATGCCGCCGGCGTCCGCGTCCATATCAATACGCGGCACGGCGTCCACGCTCCGACGACCTGGCGCGGCAATCTACGCCGGCGCGTCATGGCGAGGCTTTCGAGCGCCATCGTTGCTGTGTCGACCGCCGTGCGTGACGCGACCGTCGAGGTCGATGGCATCCCGGCGTCCATGTTGCGTGTGATCTATAACGGCACGGACATCGCAGCTCCGCGATTGACGCGCAGCGACGCGCGCCGCCGCCTGGGACTGGATGAGGGCGATTTCGTCATCGGTGCGACCGGCAGATTGGCGCCGGAGAAGGACTACCTCAGTTTGGTCGAGGCGATCGCTCGCGCTCGCGCCACGGTTCCTCAGATCGCGGCGGCGATCCTCGGGGACGGTCCGCTCGCCGATGACCTTCGCAACGCAGTCAATGCGCACGGGCTGGATCGGGTGCGCTTCCACGGCTACTGCCCGGATGCCGTGTCGTTGCTGTCGGCTTTCGACGCCTTCGTGCAGCCTTCGTTGACCGAGGGGATTTCGCTGTCGGTGATCGAGGCCATGACCGCGGGACTGCCGGTGATCGCGACGTCCGTCGGCGGTAATCCCGAAGCTCTCGCTGACGGTGCGGCCGGCATCCTCGTTCCGGCACGTGACAGCGACGCCTTGGCTGCTGCGATCATTTCGTTGGTGCACGATGCGAACCTTCGCGTCCGATTGACGGCGGCGGGACGCCGGCGCGTCGAAGAGCATTTTTCGATTGAGGCCACGGCCAGAGCGTACGAAGCACTCTACTTCGAGCAGATTCGCCTATGCGGTTTGCGGGTATGACAACCACGGTTTGCGGCTGCCTGATCGTCATCAGCGCTGCACTCCACCTCGCCATGGCGGGCCGTCGTGCTTCCCAGAAACGCTGAGCTCTGGCTGCCCAATCTGCTGGTTTCGCGCCTGGCGCGACGCCCGGCGGTTCCGGAGACGGGAATCGATATCTTCTTTTGCGTCGCCGACCATTTCGAGCCTGCTCGCGATGGGGCGACGTTGTCGCTACAGCGCGAGCGGGTCGGCAGATGGGTCAAGGGTTTCCCGCCGCTCGCCGAACGGTTTCGGGATGCCGACGGACGACCGCCGCAGCACACGTTCTTCTATCCGGCGGAGGAGTATCACCCGGATCATCTCGATGAGATCGGCCGACTGGTTCACGCCGGGCTGGCGGAGGTCGAGATTCACTTGCACCACGACAACGACACGGCGGACGGATTGCGGAGCAAGCTCGAGAAATTCAAGGAATGCCTCGCTGGCCACGGCTTGCTTTGCACTGATCGGCTCGATGGCCGTCTCAAATATGCCTTCATCCACGGCAATTGGGCGCTGGACAACTCTCGGCGCGATCGGCGCATGTGCGGTGTCAACAACGAGCTCGCCGTCCTCAAGGAGACCGGCTGCTACGCCGACTTCACTCTGCCGTCTGCTCCAAACGACACGCAGACCTGGACTCTAAACTGCATCTACTACGCGACCGACGATCCTGAGCGCCCCAAATCACACGACCGCGGTGTCCCTGTCACCGTCGGCGGCCGCACGAGCGGAGATCTGCTTCTCATCCAAGGGCCGCTGGGCTTGGATTGGCGATCGAGGAAGTGGGGTCTTTTGCCACGCGTCGAGAACGGCTCGCTACACGGAGTGAATCCACCGACGGTCAACCGTTTTCGGCTCTGGATCGATGCGGGTGTCTGCGTGATCGGTCGTCCGGAATGGGTGTTCGTCAAAGTCTACACACACGGCTGCGTTGAGGAGAACGCCGCGGTGCTCCTCGGGCCGGCGATGGAGCGCTTTTACGAGGAGATCAACGGCCGCTTCAACGACGGCCGGCGTTATCGCCTTCACTACGTGACTGCCAGAGAGATGGCCAATCTCGTGCGCGCCGCTCAGGCGGGTGAGCGCGGCGATCCGAATCAATTTCGCGACTACGAATTGGTCCGCGCCAGCCGATGAGATCAATCTACAGACCCGCCCACTGGGCGAAGAGCCGCACGGTCAGATAAATCATCAACACCCCGCCGACCGCGATCGCGATGATCTGGGTCAGGCTGCGCGCCGAGATCGTCATGTCAATGTCCGCCCCTTGCTGATTTGCAATGGCGGTGTAGCAGGCTCCAAGAGCGACCAGCGTGTAGGGATAAAGGATGTATTGCCGCGACAGGAAACAACTGCTCGCCAGGACACCGATCGTGCTCAACAGCAGAACGAATCTCCAACGTCCGACCCCCAGGTCGACATCGTCGCACGTCGGGGACGGCAACACTCCCTTGACCAGCCAGTAGTAGATACCAACCCAGAAGAACGCACCGAACAGGCCGAGTTCCCCGAAGACGTGTACGAAGGAACTGTGAGCCGTCCTTTCGTGAAAGTCCGTGAAGCGAGCGAACCCGACGCCGAACAGGGGATCGCCCTTGAGCATGACCAGAGCGGAGCTCCAGGCCTGGATGCGCATCTGCGCCGACTCTTCAGCCGGATCGAGCATGCTCATGCGCGAGGGCCCCAACGAAAGCGCGGCAGCGAACAACACGAGCGCTGCGATCGCGCCGGCGAAGTTGCCGAGACGTGCGAACGAGTACGCGGCGACAACGACTCCGAGACTGACGACGCCGCTGCGCGAGTTGGTGTAGAAGATGGCCAGCAGCACGGCAGCCAGGGCGCCGGAGGCGATCACTCTCCTCGAGAAACTCCTCGCCCCATCGCCGGCGACATCGAGAAGAAAAGGAGCGATCATGACCAAGCTCATCGCCAGGTCGTTCGGGTCGTTGAAGATGCCGGTTCCCCTGATGCGACCGTCAAACAGCAGCGGCTGGCCTCCCAAACCTGTGCCGGTATGAAACTGGATGATGCCGCTCACGGCGAGAACGACGTTGACGGCGACGACGGTGATGATGAGACCCTGGACCTGCCAGGTCTCGCGAACTGCGAAGCGGATCAAGAAATAGTAGAAGGTGACCTTGAAGAATTCCACGAACCCGAACCACGCGCCGCCGAACCAGCCCCAAGACAAATTCGAGACGACAATCGCGACCCAAAGACCGACGACGAACTTGTCATGCGGAAGGTCCAGGATCCTGCGTGGCTGGCCGAGGTAGGAGAGGCCCGCGATCATGACCGATAAGACGGCGAGCGCCTCGACGAATGGGAAATCGGTCCAGATCTCGGCGGGTCGCAGGTAGATCGCGACGACGTATAGGAGTGAGCAAAGATAGATCACGTCTTTGACAGGTATGGCCGGCGCTGCTAGCTAGCGATGTTGCCCCGGCAGCTTGAGAGAATCATGTCGTCCGTCCCATCGTCCTCGAGAGATTCGTTACCCTCGGGACGCGCGAAGGCATGGTTGATGCGGCTGTTTCTGGCGTTGGCCGGAGTCGTCGTCGCGGCTGGCACCATCGAAGTTTCGGTTCGTATTGTCCGCCCAGTCAATCTGGATTTCTACAACTGGCAAAAGATCAAGCGGGTTGCCGAACCGCCCGGGAATGGGTTCGAGTACATTCCGGGCGGGCGCAACGACTTCTATGTCGGCGTCCCCGTCGAAATCAACAGCATCGGGCTACGTGATGCAGAAATCCAGATTCCGAAGCCTGCCGATACGGTACGCATCCTGGTCGTCGGCGATTCGCTGACGTTCGGCTTCGGTGTCAGGCTCGAAGAGATCTACCTCAAGGTTCTCGAGCGCGAGCTGAATACGAGAGCACGGCGGAGCAAACGATACGAGGTGATCAATGGCGGCATGGAGGGAACGGGTCTCCGACGCCACCTCCAGTTCATTGAAGCGAGAGCATCGCGGCTGCAGCCCGATCTGGTCATCGTTGCCATCTCTCTGAATGACATCGTCGACCGGCGAACCCGAGACAGTGAGCCCGACAGCCGCGCGTTTTCCGATCGCTCCCCGGTGCGCCGGTTGAATACATTTCTCCTCTTCCATTCGCAGGCATATCTCGCCAGCTACATGCGTCTGAAGTCACTTTTCTATCGATCCGGTCTGCTCAATTTCAGCGATGAACACTGGTACGAGATCGACATTCTCAAATCCACGGCGGCGCAGATGGAGGGTGCCTGGAGCTCGACCCGCGAGACTCTCTCCGAAATAGTTGCCCTGGCGCGCGAACGGGAATACCTCTTGATGTTCGTCGTCTTTCCGATGGAGGTCCAATTGGACGAGCGGGCCATTGAGCTGTATCGGCGAGAGCTGTTTCTCGACGTCGGGGTCGAAGCCCTCAGCGGTGAGCCGCAAGCCGAGCTTCTCAGCTTCGGTGCGAGCGCAGGCGTTCCCGTTCTCGATCTCTTGCCCGTGTTTCGCGGTGCGACCGGGGGCGAGCTGTACTTGCGCAACCGCAGCATGGCGGCGGATTTGGTGCATCCTTCTGCGGCCGGACATCGGCTTGCGGGAAGGACGTTGTATTCATTCCTGCGGCAACAAGGCATTCTGGCGCGCTTGCAGCAGCCCGCCGACGTCGACGCTGACGGCTTCGCAATCTTCCGCCAACACGAATGACGCTCCCCATGCGTTTGTCCTGATGAGATGATCGTCCTCGGCCTCAATGCCTTCCACGGTGACGCTGCAGCCGCGATCCTGGTCGACGGCGAGCTGGTCGCCGCGGCTGAGGAAGAGCGCTTCGAACGCGTCAAGCACTGGGCTGGCTTCCCGACGCGTGCTGTCCAGTATTGCCTGTCGGCCGCCAATGCCAGAGTCGAGGATATCGATCACGTGGCGATCGGACGCGACCCGCGCGCCCATCTGCTGGACAAGATCATCTACTCGGCGCTCCATCGTCCCGGGCTTTCCTTTGTTGCCGATCGGCTTCGCAACCTACTGAAGGTGCGCAATCCACGCGCCGAGCTGGCAGCGGCGCTCGGAGTTGACGCCGAGCGCTTGCGTGCAACGCCGCACGCCGTGGAGCACCATAAAGCACATCTCTCGTCCTCCTACTTCGCGTCACCGTTCGACGATGCCGCGGTCGTTTCAGTCGACGGGTTCGGCGATTTCGCCAGCACCACATGGGGAATAGGACGAGGTAGCCGCATCGATACACCACGTCGCATCGCTTTCCCGCATTCTCTCGGCCTGTTCTACTCGGGGATCACCCAGTATCTCGGCTTCCCACGCTACGGCGATGAATACAAAGTCATGGGTCTAGCGGCGTACGGTGAACCGGACTTTCTCGGTGCCTTGAGAAGAGTGGTACGCGTGAGTGACGATGGTGGTTTCGAGCTTGGGCTCGACTATTTTCAACACCATACCCAGGGCATTGCCATGACCTGGGTTGGAGAGCCGCGCTACGATCGCATCAATTCCGACCAGCTCGTCGAGTTGCTCGGCCCGCCGCGCGAATCGGGCGCGCCCATGGAAGACCGCTTTCGCGGCATCGCTGCGTCGGCACAGACGGTCTTCGAGGAAGCCTATTTCGCCATCTTGAAGGAAGCGGCCCGCGTCAGTGGCTCTCGGCGAGTGTGCCTGGCGGGTGGCTGCGCATTGAACAGCCTCGCCAACGGCAAGATCCGTCCTCTACGTCTGTTCGACGACGTGTTCATTCAGCCGGCCTCCTACGATGCCGGGACAGCGCTCGGTGCCGCTCTCTTCGTCTGGCACAACCAGCTGCGACAGCCGCGCCGCTTCTGCCAGACACACAGTTACTTCGGGCCGAGCTTCAGCCCGACCGAGATCGAAGCGCTGTTGCGCAGCGAGCGTATGTCTTTCACCACCCTCGAGGATGAGCCGTTGGTCGAGCGCGTTGCCGCCGCGATCAGCAGCGGCAAGGTCGTTGGCTGGTTTCAGGGGCGGATGGAATGGGGACCGCGCGCGCTTGGAAATCGCAGCATCCTGTGTGACCCGCGGCGCGCCGATATGAAGGAGATCCTCAACTTGCGAACCAAGCGACGCGAGTCCTTTCGCCCGTTCGCACCTGCCATTCTGGTCGAACGGGTGGGCGATTACTTCGAGCAGACCTACCCCGATCCCTTCATGCTCAAGGTCTACAAGGTTCACCCCCACAAGCGCGCCGAGATCCCTGCCGTGATCCATGTCGACGGCACCGGTCGCCTGCAGACAGTGGCGTCGTCCGAGAACCCGCGTTTCTACGCACTCATCGCCGCGTTCGAACGTCAGACTGGTATACCAATTCTTCTGAACACATCGTTCAACGAGAACGAGCCGATCGTCTGTACTCCGCGCGAGGCGCTTGGCTGTTTTCGCCGAACGCGAATGGATGTCCTCGTACTCGAGAACGCCATCGTGGAGAAGCCGCCAGAGTGATCGAGTATCGCAGTTATACGCCCGCCGACCGTTCCGCCGTACTCCGCGTGCTTGGCGAAGGGATGACGGCGCCGCAAGCCGCTGCCAAGGCTGCGACCTTCGACTGGCAGTTCGGTCGGAATCCTCACGACAACGGCCGCAGTCCCTTCCTGCTCGGCATCGCCGATGGCGCCGTCGTCGCGGTGCAGGGATTCCTGCCGGCAAAACTACTCCACAAGGGCACGCGCAAGACCGGGGTCTGGGCGGTCGATGCGTGTGTGTTGGTACCTTTCCGCCGTCGCGGCATCTCGACCGAGATGAAGCGGCGGCTGTTGAAGGAAGCCGATGTCGGAGTAGGGTACGGCGACGCGACCAACTCGATACTCCGTAGCCTCGGTTGGCAGTTGAGCGATTCAGTCGGCACCTATTACTTCCACGTCAATGAGGGCGGTGCCCTGGGGGCGTTGAAAAATCTTCGAACGCGACTTTACCGCCGGCCGATCCGACGGGGCGGGAGCACGGACGTCGTCGTCGAATCGAAGCCCGACTTCGGTCCCGAAGTCGATGCCCTATGGGAGCTCTCACGCCAACGAGGCTGGATACACTCTGCATGCGGAGACCATTCTCCGCAGCTTAGAGCTTGCCGCCGCACCGGCGGTCGCCACCGATGCCTCCCACTCTTTGCCGTGATGTCGCGTCTGCTGATCCGCTGTGGCCTCGCCGTCGGGGGCATTGTGTTCGCTCTGGCGATCGTCAAGGCGACACTTCGTCTGATGCCTGCAGCCTCAGCGCTACTACGTCTGGCGGCCAAACATGCTGCAATCCTCTTCGGGAACTGCCGACCGTGATTCCCGGGATCTTCGGCGTCAATCATTTCACTACGAACTCAGAAGGAATCCGTGCACCCGAGATGGACCGCAGCACTAGCGAATACCGTTTTCTGGCGATCGGCGGCAGTACTACCGAAGGAAGGCACGTCGATGACTCCGAAGTCTGGACTGCGATTCTTGCGCAACGACTCGGGCAAACGGCAGACGGGCGTGACACGTGGGTCGGCAATGTCGGGCAACCCCTCGTTACGATCGATGCTGGCTTGGAGGGGTCGGCCACTTCCTACGCGAGCAAATGCCCGCGTACTACTCTCTGAAAGCCCTCGCTGCGGGAATGGCTCAGTTCAACGACGTGCTGCGTGACCTCGCTCGCGCGCATGAAGTCGAAGTCGTCGACCTTGCGGTGATGGTTTCGAAGGAGGAGTCGCTGTTCTTTGATGACGTCCATTTCACCGAGAGAGGCGAGCGCCTGGTCGGGGATCTGATTGCCGCCCAACTGGCGCGGACACCTCCTCATGCACAGCAATGAGTGCACCGGCGTCAGAGCCGATCCGCGACGTGCGGAGCAAAGACGCCCTGGAAGAATTGTACTGCCGATGTTATGCACCGCTGCGTGGATGCTCTCCCGTTCGTAACCCTGGTCATGCCTTCCTTCAATGAGGAGCACTATATCGAGGGGTGCCTGCGTTCCTTGCTTGGGCAGACGTATCCCGCCGAACGCATGGAGGTCCTGGTGGCGGATGGGGGAAGCATCGATGCGACACGGGCAATCGTCGAACGCGTCGCGGCGAGCGACCGCCGAGTTCGCTTGCTCGACAATTCGGTTCACCGGATCCAATCACACGGGATGAATCTCGCCATCAAACAGTCGACCGGCGAGTACATTCTGATCACCGACGTGCACGCCGAGTACGCGCGGGACTACGTGGCCAAGATCGTCGAGGCGTTTCAACAGAAGCGTGCCGATGCCGTTGGTGGTGCGCAGCGAGCCAAAGCGGAGACCTGGTTTCAAAAGGCGCTGTGCGCCGCACTCGAAAGTCCACTGGGTGTCGGCGGCGCCGCCTATCGCTCCGCAGAGAAGGAAGGTTGGGTCGATACGGTCTACCCAGGCGCCTTCCGCCGCACCATGCTCGAGAAAGTCGGGCTCTACGACGTCAAAGCAGTTACAAACGAGGACGCCGAGCTCTTTCAACGCATTCTCCAAGTTGGCGGCAAGGTGTACCTGAGCAAGGATGTCGTCGTTCACTACTATCCGCGCAAGAGTTTCGGCCTGCTCGCCAAGCAATACTTCAAGTACGGCGACGGTCGCGCCCGTACATTGCTCCTGCACAAGCGCTTTCCCGTCGTTCGGCCCTTGGTTCCCTTCCTGGCGGTGGTGACCGGAAGCGCGATTCTGACCTTGCCCGCGCTGCGCCCCTTGGCTCCATTTCTCTTCGGTGCATACGCCGCGATGACGGGGGCCGAAGCCGTGCGCATCGGCCGGCACGTCGGCCTTTGGGCCATTCCCATCACCTGGGCGATCTTCCCAACCATGCACGTGGCGCATGGCCTCGGCATGCTACAGGGCCTCGTGAAGTACGCGCTCAAGCCGAAACCGGCCGTCATCGATCGCCTCGAACCGCGCGATCGAAACAACGTGGCGGCCTAACCATCCCACGCCGATCCCGATCGTTTGTGAACCCGAAACCGCGAGTCGCCGTCGTCACTCCGAACTTCCCGAACAGCGCCGATCCGTTCCTGGCGATCTACCTCTATCAGGCGGCGCGAGCCCTGCAGCGCTGGATGGATGTGACAGTGTATTGCGTCATGCCCTCGTATCCCCGGTACTTTTTCGGTCCGCGGGAACGCGCGTACAACAGGGTCGACACGAATTTCACCCTCCCCGATGTCGAGGTTCACTACATTCACTATCCCGCTCTGCCCGGGCTCACCCGTTTCATCAACGGCCGCATGTCTGCCCGCTACCTGGCGCCACACCTTCAGGGCGCCAAACCTGACATCATGCTGGCCTACTGGATCTATCCGGAGGGTGAGGGTGCCATTCGTGTCGGCGAGCAGCTCGGGGTTCCGGTAGTGGTCCAGTCCCTGGGTTCGGACCTGCGCATCATCGGCGACCCGTTCACCGCGCGCGGGGTTCGCAATACGCTCCGGCGCGCTTCCTTCATCCTCACTGTCAGTACCGACCTGCGACAGCAGGCCATCGCCCTCGGTGCTTCCGAAAACAGAGTCCGCGTCGTTCTGAATGCTTGCGACCCGGCCGTGTTTCATGTCGGAGACAAGGCGGCGGCGCGCATGCAGCTCGACATCGACACCAGCACGCGTCTGGTTCTGTTCGTGGGGCGATTGGATCCGATCAAAGGCCTCGACGATCTACTCGAAGCAACCGCGCGACTGGCTTCGTCGATGCCGCAGCTCCAGGTCGTCTGTGTCGGTACCGGCGTACTCGAAGCCCGCCTTCGCGCGCGTGTACAGCAGGCCGATCTCGCCAATCGCGTCCGCTTCGTCGGACAATGCGATCCCGCCGGTGTCAGCCGCTGGCTGGCTGCTGCGGATTTGCTGTGCCTGCCATCGCATTCCGAAGGGTGTCCGAATGTCGTCGTCGAAGCGCTGTCCTGCGGGCGGCCGATCGTCGGCACGCCGGTCGGCGGCACGCCCGAGTTGGTGGACGATTCCTGCGCCGTGCTGACGCCGCCCGGCGATCCCGTCGGTTTGGCGCAAGCTCTGGCGACCGCATTGCAGCGCGACTGGGATGAGCGTGCAATCGCGGCTCGCGGAGGTCGGTCTTGGGACGATGTCGCACGCGAGACGTTCGATGTGTGCCAGTCCCTGCTGTCCGGCCGTCGTCGTGGGGCTTGAGCTACCGTCTGCATGGCGCCGAATGGCTTTGCCCGGTAATTCGAATGGCATCGCCGCGGCAGCGAACTCACCCCCTGACCCCCTCTCTTTGAAAGTCTTTGAAAGAGAGGGGGAACCAGAAAATGAAATGGTTTCCTTTAAGCCCCCTTCTCTTTCCGAGACTGTCGATAAACGCCACAGGTCCCTCGATACGGCCGCTGAGAAGACGCGGCCTACTCGGGACGAACGGAGAGAGGTCTTGTAAATCAAGGCCACAAATCCGCTCGTCCCGAGTAGCCGA
>Ga0187892_10002877_pt1 | contig 32898 bp, 25 predicted proteins | sample MA1701073metaG_FD_139345 | JGI IMG/M metagenome (GOLD analysis project Ga0187892, IMG submission 139345) | Bio-ooze microbial communities from a basaltic lava cave in the Kipuka Kanohina Cave System on the Island of Hawaii, USA - MA170107-3 metaG ...
ACGAGAAGATCGAAGAGTACAAGCAGTACCTGCGGAATCTGGCGAAGGCGAGCATCCATTACACGACCTACGCTCACATGGGCAATGGCATCTGGACCAGCGGACGGTCGGATGTTCGCGGAGCTTCGGCCAGAGAGTTCAACCAGGCAAGCCCGGAGAAGCGCGGGGTCTGGGCCGGGAAGACCTGGAGCGAGCCTCTTTCTCACGGTCGCGTCTTCACCGAGAAGGAGATTTGGGATAACTACGCCTACTTCATCAGGCAGGTGGCGCCCGTGGCCGAAGAGTTGGGCATTATGATCGGCATTCATCCGGACGATCCGCCAGTGCCGGTGCTGGCCGGAGTGCCGCGCTGCATCTTCAGCAACTTCGAGGGGTACAAGCGGGCGATGGAGATCGCCAACAGCCCAAACGTGGGGATTTGCCTGTGCTGTGGAACGTGGCTCGAAGGCGGGCGCAAGCTGACAGGCAAAGACCCGGAGGAGATGATCCATTACTTCGGCGCCAAGAAGGTTTGGAAGATTCATTTCCGCAACGTCAGCGCGCCGCTCCCACACTTCGTCGAGACCTTCATGGACAACGGGTATTACGACATGTACAAGATCATGCGGGCGCTGCGGAAGGTGAACTTCGACGGCATCGTCATCCTCGATCACAGCCCGACGATGGTCGGCGGCAGATACGCGCAAACGGCTTACGGCGTCGCTTACATGAAGGCGCTTTTGAAACGAGCGAACGAAGAGGTCAAGAGTTGAAAGTCGTATCAACCACGGGGATCACGGGGACACGGGGAAAGGCGGAAAGGATAGGCATCCCGTGTTCCCCGTGCTCCCCGTGGTTGAAATCTGCTGTCCCAATGCGTCGCTTGCCGATGATGGGATAATCAAACGCATGAATACAAAGAAATGGTCGCAGCGATTGCAGAAATGGCGGGGCGGAGGGCCAATCGAAGAGGACTTGACGTCTTACCGGTCGGCGCTGGATGAAATAAACCGCCTGGGAGAAAGCCTCTCGGGTGAATCCGACAGCCGGCTCCGGCAGATCGCAGACTCACTGCGAGCGAGAGCGCAAAAACATGCTGCGTTGGATGATCTGCTGGTCGAGGTCTTCGCGCTGGCGCGAGAGGCGGCTGATCGGGTTTTGGGGATGCGGCCTTTCGACGTGCAGGTGATTGCAGCGGTAGCGCTGCATCGGAGAAAGCTGGTCGAGATGCAGACCGGCGAGGGTAAGACGCTGGCGGCTGTGTTGCCGGCTTGTTTGAATGCGCTGGCCGGTCGGGGCGCGCACGTGCTGACTTTCAACGATTATCTGGCGCGACGCGACGCCGCGTGGATGGGGCCGATCTATCGCTTTCTGGGTCTGAGCGTGGAGGCCGTTCAGGAAGGTATGAGCACGGATGCGCGCCGGGCGGCTTACGCGGCGGATGTCACCTACGCCACCGCCAAAGAAGCTGGCTTTGATTTCCTGCGCACGCATCTGTGCCGCACGACCGACGAGCTGGTCCACCGTCCATTCAACTTCGCCATCGTGGACGAGGCCGATTCCATCCTCATTGACGAAGCGCGCGTGCCGCTGGTGATCGCCGGGGAGCGGCCACATTCGCAGACCAGCCCCTATCGCATCGCCGAAGTTGTCGCCGCGCTGGCGCAAGGCGAAGATTGGGAGACCGACGAGAACGACCGCAACGTCTCGCTCAGCGAGCGCGGGGTTGATCGCGTGGAGGTCGCGCTCGAATGCGGCGACCTTTACGCAGCCGATAATTACCTGCTGCTGACCGAAATCAATCAGGCGCTGCACGCGCGGGCGCTGCTGCGACGGGACGTGGATTACATCGTGCGCGACGAGCGCATAGAACTTGTAGATGAGTTCACCGGGCGCGTGATGGACGACCGGCGCTGGCCTGATGGCTTGCAAGCGGCGCTCGAAGCCAAAGAGAAGCTCCCGATCCGACCGGGCGGACGGATTCTGGGATCAATCACTTTGCAGCATTTCCTCAAGCATTATCCCAAGCTCAGCGGCATGACCGCGACGGCGCAACCTGCGGCGGAAGAGTTGGAAGATTTCTACGGCCTCAAAGTAGTTCCGATTCCGCCCAACCGCCCCTGCGTCCGCGAAGACCTGCCGGATGTGATCTTCACTCACAAAGAAGCGAAATACCGGGCGCTCATCGCCGAAATCAGCGACGCGCACCGGGCAGGGCGGCCAGTCCTAGTCGGCACCAGCAGCGTTGAAGAATCTGAATTGCTGGCTGGCAAGCTGGGCGCAGCCGGCGTCTCGTGTCGCGTGCTCAACGCGAAGAACGACGAAGCCGAGGCGGAGATCATTGCCCAGGCCGGAGCCGTAGGCGCTGTGACCATCTCGACCAATATGGCTGGCCGGGGCACAGATATCCGTCTGGGCGGGCCGCGCGAAGAGGAGCGCGAGCGAGTGGTCGAGTTGGGAGGGCTTTACGTCATCGGCACGAACCGGCACGAGAGCCGGCGCATTGATGACCAGTTGCGCGGGCGCGCTGGCCGACAGGGCGACCCCGGCGCGTCGCGCTTCTTCGTCAGTCTGGAAGACGACCTGATGGCGCGCTTCGGTATAGACAAGCTGATCCCGCCGAAACTCCGCCCTGCCCCGCAAGCCGAGCCGGTTGATCACCCGGCAATCCGCCACGAGGTCGAACGGCTGCAACGGATCGTTGAGGGGCAGAACTACGAGATACGCAAGACGCTCTGGCGCTACTCTTCAGAGGTCGAAAAGCAACGCCGCGCGCTGCAGGATTGGCGTATGGCGGCGCTCATCGGCGAAGCGGAGATGGATGTGTGCGCCGCGCATCTACCCGACCGCTACGCCGCGCTGTGCGAGCGTTTCGGCGCGGATGCGTTGCAACAGACTGAGCGCGCGATCACACTGCACCACATTGATTTGGCTTGGGCCGATCATCTTGCCTTGATCACTGAAATACGAGAAGGAATCCACCTGGTGGGTTTAGGCCGACAGGATCCGCTCCACGAATTTCAAAAGCAGATCGCCGAGGCCTTCTTGAAATTGCGCGAGACCATCGAAGAGCGGATCGTGGAGACTTTCGCAGCGGCGAAGATCACGGAGCGCGGGATCGAGCTAGATCAGGCTGCGCTGCGTGGTCCCTCCTCCACCTGGACCTACCTGATCAACGACCGGGCGCTGCCGCAATTGCAGCAGATGCTCTATGGGCATGGCAACAGCGCCTTCGCGATCGGCGCGGTGTTGACGACGTGGCCGCTGTTGGTTGCCTGGGCCGCGTGGCGGCGGTTGAAGAAAAAAGACGGACCGTAGAGTACGTACTTACGGGGCGAGACGGACAGGCCGCCAATATCATTCGTGCGAGCTTGCGGTGAGACGCTGTCAGATTATCACTTCCGCGAGCGAATCATTGAGCGAATCGCTTCGACCTTTTGTATTGGCTGAATAGCGGCCGGATCGAGCGCCGTGTAATGCGGTTTGGCGGCCTCCTTTTGCGCGAGTGGCTTGGCCCCGCGGCCGCGTTTGACGCCGGCAGGTTCGGCGCCTTCGCGGCTCAGCAGAAAGACGCCTTCCTGGCCCGGCTCGAACTTCGGCGCCTGGCTCCAGAGTACGTCGGTGCTGGCCGGGAAACGGACGACAATCTGTTTGGGCGCGCCGGAGCCTTTCTCGACATCGGCGACTTCGATGACCGCTTCCTGCCAGATCGGATTGTGTTCACTGATTGGCGAAAAAGATTCGCCGCCGCCGCCGCGCGCTTTACGAGTGGAAGATTGGTCTATCGTTCTGACGCTGGCGACTCTGCCGGTGACAACCATATCGGCGCGCGCCACCTGCTCTCGCAAGGCGGGATCGGGTTCCGCCGCGCCGGCGCCGGCTGCCGCAGTCACGGGTAAGTGGCCGAGCGATTGCACGACCAGACTGGCGCCGACCATCACACTTTGTGTGTAAAAGATGGCCCGCTCGCCGGCGCGGATCTCTTCCTGGTCGCCTGCCAGCACGGTGATTTCGCTGCCGGCGTACTGTTCCAATATCTCCGGCGCTTTTACGATCTCCTCGACTTTGACGGCGGCGGCGCCATCTGGCGCCGGCAAATGCTCGAAGGTCGAGGCCTTCAACTTGCGCACCACGCCTTTGAAAACGAAGTTGGCCTGCGCGTCCCATTTCGATGTGTCTGTCTTCTTTGTCATAACTACCTCCTTACGAAGACCGGATTATACCACCGGGCCGCCGCTGCCGTCGCGGCCCGGTGTGGCTGTCTCAACGACGCGCAGCGCCGCAATTCACTCCGTGATCTTGAAGAAGAAGGGGTCAATCGAGGCCGGGACGATGGTCACGCCGTCGAGCTTGAACAGGCGCTGCGTCGCGAAATCGGCGTTGCGTTGGTATTTCACGCCGTTCGGGAAGTTGGCGCTGTTGGGGACGTTGCTGGCCGAAAATATCCCATAAAAGTCTTTCCCCACGGCCAGCAGGTGGCAGTAATCGCCCAGATACGGGTTGAAGGTCCGCACCGGGTTGGTGGCTGACGTGTTGGCCAGCGTCAGATCGTCCCAGGTCGCGCCCGTGGTTGAACGCCGCAGGTGGGTCACCCAACGCACGCCGCTGAGCTGTTGATACAGAAACGCGATCTTGCCGGCGTTGTTGATGGCCAGCGCGCCGTTGGTCGCGTTCGGGATCGTCAGCAGATCAGGCGACCAGGTCTTGCCGCGGTCGAGCGAACGAGTCACGTGCAACGTCAGAAATCCCGTCGAGCCAGCCGGTTTGTTTCCCCAAACCAGATAAACCGTCGAGCTGCTCAACGGGCTGACGGCAATCGAAAGCGATCCGCCGATGCGCTGCTGCCCGGTGGCGGCGGCGCCGCTGATCATAAATGGAAAGCTGACGCCGGTGACTACACGCTTGCCAGCGATTCCGTCTCCTGTGTCAATCAGGGCGGTATACGGCGTCGCGCCGCTGCCGCCGTTGTCGTCGCGCACGACGACCACGTCGGCGGAGGTGATGACCAGCGTGTTGGCCTGGAAGTTCCCGGTCAACGAGCGCCAGCGGTAGAAGGCGGCGTAGACCGTGCCGTCCGGATGCGCGGTCGGGCGTGTTTGCGGCCCGTCCTGTCCCACGGTGGATCGCTTCTCGACGCGGATGGCCTGGAAGACTGGCGCGGCAATGCCGCCATCGAGCGATTGATCAATCGTGGCGGTCCTGCCGCCGCCGGCGGCGAAATCGTTGTTGCCGATGTAGACGCGGTCTTTGCCTCCGATAGTCGTCGCCAGGGTGAACGGCTGATCGGCATTTGGCCTGGATTTCAGCACCGTCATGGGTGGCGGCGTGGAGAAAGAGCTGGTGCGCAGAAACTGCATAGCGCTGCTGCCGGCCTTCAAGATCGCGCCATAGAGTTTGCTGGCGTTGCCGTTGAAGCTGGTCGTGATGTCGCCCGTCCCGCTAATTGATCCCGCCGTGCTGGGCACAATGGAATTGAGCATCCAGGTATTGCCGCCGTCCAGAGAAACATAGATCGGCGCGTTGGGGCCGAGGCTGGGGTCGGGCGTGAAGGCCGTCCCGACAATTTGTCTTGTGTTGGCCGGGTTGACGGTCAGATGCGGTTCACTGTCCTGATTGGTCTCGGCGCTCAGCGCTTTGGGGATCATATTGATCAGGAAAACGCTGGCCGATGGCGCCTGGCCAGCGGCGCCGGCCTTCTTCGCCGCCTTCGCGGACTTTTTGGCGGGAGCTTTTTTGCCGGCCGCTTTTGCGCCGGCGGCTTTCTTGCCCGCTTTTTTCGCTGCCATAATTTCAATCTCCTTTTGAGGTTCAGTTTTCAGTTTGTGTCTTTAACGCGACGGCCCGGTTGACCGGCGCGCCTGGTGATTTCATCGCCGCCCGATCAGTTTTCTTCCGGTATCGGCCCCGGTTCGGGCAAGCCCATGATTTCGCGCACGCCGCCCGGCTCGTTCAGCGGCTGGAAATCGGCGGAATGCAGCGCGGTATGGAAACCCGCCGTTTCGTCCGCCGCCAACGCCGCCGTGACCGCCGCGCCGCGCACCGGCGCTTCGCCGGCGGTCTCCTCTTTGTGCAGCATAAAAAAACCTTCCTGGCCGGGACTGAACTTGGGCGCCTGGTACCATCGCACGTCGGCGCTGCGAGGAAAACGCAAAGTGATCTCTGGCCCGCCTGGCCCGCCTTTGTGGACGGCCTCGACTTCGATCACCGCCTCCTGAATTACCGGATCATGTTCGCTGATGGGCTTCAGAACCGGCGTCTCTTCGCCTTCCGCCCGGATGGCCGCGACCGCGGTCACTGCGCTCTCCGGCGGCACCCGCACGCTGGTGACGCGGCCTGTAATGACCGTGTCCGCGGTCTCGAAACGCGCGCGCGCCAGCTTCTGACGGAGTCTGTCCGTTGGTTTGCCGGTCACGGCGCCGAAGGCAATGGATTTTCCTACCGGTTCGTGCGCGAGCGATTGCACAGCCAGGCTGGCGCCGAAGACCCAGCCATTGCTGTAAAAGATGTATTGTTCATTCGCCTTGACCTGCTTGCGCCCGCCCAGTTCGACCGTGATCTTCTGCCCGGCGTAATCGGCCAGCACGTCCGGCGCTTCGATCACTTCATCCACCCGGACGATGATCGTGCGGTTTGTTACAGGCAGGGCGCGCATTGTGGCGGCGCCCAACTTCTTGACAGTACCTTTGAAGATGAAGCTCGCTTGTTGGGCCAACTCCTCGCTAATTGGATTTTCCGGCATCTTGATTCTCCTTTGCGGAGGTGGAACAGACTTTAGTCTGTTCGCACTCTGAACAGACCAAAGTCTGTTCCACCTCTGCCTTTTTTCAGGGCGTCGCTCGCGACCTGAGCGACTCCTTTTGAAAAGCCCTTTGGGATTGAGTGAAAGGTCGCTGAGATTGGCGGGCGTAGCGCTTATGTCTGAACGTCGCGCCGGGCAAGCCAGGCCTGACGCGCCACCGACCAAAGGTAGCTCGTGACATACCAGGTCGCCAGGAAGGCCAGACATTCCAGCGTAAAGCTATGGAATTTGAAGAACGCCTCTGCCAGCAAAAGCGAAGACACCAGCGGCGGCGCTTCGCGGAGTAAACCTTGACGGACTCCGAGTTCGCGTAAAAGGGTGTGCACAATCTTCTCCGGGAAAGACGGCCTGCGAGGCCGAGTCGTGGCCAGAGGCGCGCGGGTGAGATTCGCGCGTCGCCCCTTGCCGATGTCACATTGTTCGCCACTTAGCGCGGCTGAGACGGCGAAGACACCTTCCCACGAAATAGATGTTTAAGCCGAGCTCGACATACAAGTAATTTCAGGATCCAGCCATTCCGGCTGCTTTCAACCTAACGCAATGCCGTAGGCTGAATTCCTTTTACATATTTATCCATCCACGTGATCATCTCCCACAAAGTGTGTTCGATGGATTCGCGCGCGGCGTAACCGTGCGCTTCATGCGGCAAGGTTACGTAACGGACGTTGCCGCCGTTGCCCTTGATCGCCTGGTACATCCGGTCGCTCTGGATCGGGTGCGTGCCGGTGTTGTTGTCAGCTTCGCCGTGAATCAGCAGGATCGGCTCCTTGATTTTGTGCGCGCTCATAAACGGCGAGACTTTGAAGTACATCTCCGGCGCTTCCCAGAACGTGCGGCGCTCGCTCTGGAACCCGAACGGGGTGAGCGTGCGGTTGTAGGCTCCGCTGCGCGCAATGCCGGCTTTGAACACGTCGGAATGCGCCAGCAGGTTGGCGGTCATAAACGCGCCGTAGCTGTGCCCGCCCACGCCGACGCGGTTGCGGTCGGTGACGCCCATCTCGACGGCCTTGTCAATCGCGGCTTCGGCGCTGGCGACGATCTGCTCGATGTAAGTGTTGTTCATCGTTTCGGGATCGCCGATCACCGGCATCGTCGCGTCATCCAACACCGCATAACCCATCAGCGTGAAGAACAGATGCGACATGCCGCCAAACGTCGTGAAGCGGTTGGTCGAGCCTGAAACCTGCCCGGCGACGCCCGCATCGCTGAATTCCATCGGATAAGCCCAGACGACGGTCGGCAGCGGCGTGCCTGCTTTGTATCCTGGCGGCAGGTAGAGCGTGAACGAGAGGTCAACGCCGTCTTTGCGTTTGTAACGCACCAACTGCTTCGTGACGCCTCGCAGTTGTGGCGTCGGGTCGGGGAAGTTTGTCAGCGCCTGTTTGCTTTCGCCACTTGCGGTGCGGATAAAGTAATTCGACGGCGTGGTCTGCGTTTCGTAGCTGGTGATGAACTTCGAGCCATCATCGGCGAGGAAGGTCACGAAACTTTCGTAGCTCTGGTCATCGCAACGGAAGATCGGCTCGGACTTCAGCGTCTTCAGATTGAAGCGGCTCAGGAACGGACGGTCGCCTCTCTGCGTTGCTCCCTGCCCCGACAAAAAGATTTCATCGCCGTTCTGATGAATGACCATCCGTCCGTTCGCCAATCGTTTCATCACGGGATTGCCCGGATCGTTGTAGCGATCCTGAGTCGAACGATCCCAGACGATCTTCGGCTGCTGCGACGGATTGTCGGCGTTGAGCATAAAGGCGCGGCTCCACCGGCGATTGCGGTCGAAATCGCGGACGAAGACCAACCCGTTCTTCTCGCCCCAGGTCATTCCGGCGAAACGATGCTCGGTCTTCATCATTTCGACCGGCTGTCCTGTGAACGGCGCTTTGAGCATCTTTACGACATCGCGTGGCGACGCTTTCTTCCTCGTGTCGCCGCCATCAAGCGCTTCTACCCAAACGAGTGTTGCCGGTTCAGTCGGACGCCACGAATAACCACGCGGCCCTGTCGGCACGCCTTCAATCGGCACTTGATCTTGAAGCGGAAGGCTGGCGAGTTTGTGGATCACCTTGCCGCTGCGATCCCAAACCTCAACTTCTTTCGGGAAGGCGAACGCGACGTGCAGATACGAATACGGACGGTGATTGCTGACCACGAGGAAGTGATCGCCGCCGGGCGATGATTGAATCGAATCGTAAACAGCGGGCTTGCCGAACGGAGTCGTTCTGCCGTTCGCCGTATTGATCAACGCGAGCTGTGACGTGGCGTAGTAATCGAACAGCTTCTCGTCATGCGCGTTCTTGAGCAGGTCCTGAAAAGTCATCGCGGGCGTCGCTTTGCCGTAATTCTCCTGAATGTTCGGGCCTGTCGGCACAGCCGAAGCGACCGGCGCTGGGCCGCGACCGGCGACGACGGTTTGAACGAGCATCATCTGGCCGTCCGGCATCCATTGAGTCGGGTCGCCGTAAGCGGCATTGATCGTCACGCCAGGGATTTTGCGCAACTTGCCTGTCATCGCGTCGCCGATCCACAACTCGATCCCATTCGCAGTCGTGTTCATCAAGGCGAACTGCTTGCCGTCGGGCGACCATTGAGGCATCCCCGGATTCCCACCAGGCGGCAAAACGATCTTTGTCTCCTTGCCGTCGGGGATTGTTTTCAGCGTCAAGGCGATGATGCGAAACGCGCGATGCGGGCCGTTGGTCTTCGGGTTGATGCGCAAACCGGCGAGCCGCAGCATTGGCTCGGCCAATTCGGAGATTGACGGATAACGCGAAGTCGTCGCCAGCAGCATGCGGTCTTTCACCGGGCTGACCGAAACGAAAGGATTGGCCGGAGCGTCGAGAACATCCAGAACCGCTTTCGGCGGTTTTTGATATGTCGTTTGAGCTTGAATGTTGAAGCTCAGAGCAAGCAGAGTCGCGCTGAGCAGGTAGAAGGCGAGCTTGGATTTGATGCGGAGCATATCGGGTCCTCCTCGAAAATAGTTCGTGATAATAGAGGCGTGAAAATAAGGTTGGCGTGAAGCAGGTCAATTCATCCTGGACGAATCATTCTCGCGCGCGGCCAGATCGAGAAGTCTTTGCCGTAACGCGTCCACATTGGGAAACCCATCCATTTCGAGACACAACTGCTTCAGCCCTTTCAAGTCCTGAATCATATTGATTTCTTCGACCAGCGCGGTGTTTGGACCGAATCGCCGCTCGGCGAATCGGATCACCATCTCAACCAGAGTCTGACGGCCTTCTTCGCGGCCTTCTTCGCGGCCTTCTTCGCGGCCTTCTTCGCGGCCTTCTTCGAGAATTTCCTGGTAAAATGGGGTTTCACGCAAAACCTGCCGTGAGTAAATCATAGTCGTACCTCCTAATAACAGATCGATCATGTCCGGTTTCTGGTAACGCAGACTACCCAGCATAACAAAGTGTAATGACAACTCACGTTGCCGGACCTGGTTTGGGATGCTTCGCAACGCCTGGGCGCTTTTCCGCAACTCTTCGCTTCCACCATCCATCAGCGGGATCAGCGGCAGCAGGTTCTCGTCACCGAGCGCCAGCGCCTGCTTCGCGGAAACCTTCCACAATCTGATGATCTCGCATCTCGCCGTGACGGTCAGATGCCCCACTTTGATCGTCAACCGCGACGGCGCGCGAGGCGGCATCCCGGCAGGCGAGAGGATGATGACGTAAGTGTAAACCGGCAGTTGGTGATCAAGCCAGAGCCGCGTTTGATAGCCGCCGACACGATGAAGCAGATTGGGTTTGTATCGCGTCTCCCCCTCGATATGAACGACGCGCGGCTCGCCCGCGCCTTCGATCCTGTAGGGCTGATCGGGCAGCAGAGCTTGCGCTGATACTTCGCGCGGCAGCAATTCGACGAGTCGCGCGCCCGCGGGCAACGCGCCGATCAATCGCAAGAGAGCTTCGGCCGCGTGCTCAGCCAACTCCTTGAACGCGTCGTCATACGGTTTTTGAGTGCTCATCGGGGCGTTGCATCTCTACCTGCCGCTGCTTCCCGAAGCCGAAGCCTTCGCGCCCGGCGCGTCAACCGTGAAATCGAAAAACCCGTTCATCATCTCTTCCCAGGTCTGTTCGCCGAAACGAACTGGCTTTGTCGGATCGGGATTCTGCGAATTCTTCACCGAGTTGTCGAAATGGGCGACGGTTTCGATCTTAGTTCCCTTCGGCAATTTGATCGGCTTCTTCGGGTAGTAATAAACCTGCCAGCCGAAATCGTACTTCGGCACCGAGAGCAGAATCTCCGAACGGCCGTCGGGATAGACCGCGCGATACAGATAATCTTTGCCGCGCAGATGCATGTGCGGCGAGAAGCTCCAGATGGTGATGTCTTCTTCGACCGGCCACGAAGCTTTGACTTCGTAATTTTCGGCGTGCGGCGGGATGGTGAAGCGCGCTTCCCACGAGGCTGTGGTCGTGATCACTTTATCAACCGGTTCCTTGAGGAATTTCAACCCGACCATCGAACGATCTTTGGTCACCTTGCCGCTCGGGGTGTAATGCATCTGGAAGACGATGCTCGATCCGGCCTTGATCAATTTCGCCGTGCCCGGCGTGGCCTTGAACGGAGTCATTCCGGGCGAGAGCGCGCCCAGCAATCCCGTGCCGATGTCCTGCCGCTTCGGACGAGCTTCTTTCGGATCGCGGATGTAGATCACGATGTGATGGACGACCGACAGGTCGCCCGCGCGCGCTTCCATCGCCGCGATGTATTTGTCCTCTATGAAATTGCTGGGGACGGTGAAATAGATATACGGTACCGTGCCTTCGGCGGGGACGGTATATTCTTCAGGCATGTAAAAGACGATGTCAGGTTCGCCGATCTGCCATCCTGAAGCGAATTTCGGCGGCGGTGGTAAATCTTTCGGATTGCCTTCCGGCGCGCCGCCGTCAACCCAGGCCGCGATCGTATCAATATCTTTTTGCTGGAGGCGGCGGTCGTTTGACCATTCGCCGTGCGCGGGATCGGCATGCCAGGGCGGCATCTCGCGTTTGACAACTTTTTCGCGGATAGCCTTTGCCCAGGGACGGGTCTCCTTGTAATTCATAAACGACATCGGAGCGATTTCGCCCGGACGATGGCAGCCCATGCAGTTTTTGGCGAAGATCGGAGCAACATCCTTACTGAACGTCGGCGCGGCGGTCTTTGCGCCCACTTGATAGCCGCGAGAGATGACAACCGCAGCGGCGATCAAACAGATCAACGAAACGAAAACGATCAAACGTGCGCGTTTCATGCGAATGCCTCCTGGAAAATCTGTGTTGCCTGAAATCGTTTGAGGGTTGCGGCTTGATGAACGCCAACCGCCGCAAGTAAAGCAGCCGAATCTTACTCCGGTTCGACCGGCTAACAAAGCTAAACGCTTTTGCAGCGAGAAGATTTTTCAGCCTTTTGTCACTGGCATGTGACGCGAGGCGCCGAATCCGGGTTTCACGCAAAATCCGAAAGCAAGGCGTCGATCGTCGTTTCGGCTACAAAAGCCAGCCGGACAAAAAAATGTAGGACAGAAAAATGGCAGATCTTATTTTTTTGTCTCACATTTTTTTGTCCGGTGGGTCTGGTGGCCGAAACGACGATCAAGGCCGAAAGCAATATCATTCACCCATGCTCGTTCGATTCGTCATTTATGGACTGCTGGGCATCTGCGCCGAAGTCGCGGTCTCGGCCATCCTGCACAAGTACGAAGGCAAGGAGCCGAATTGGAGCCTGCGCGGGCAATCTTATCTGTGGAGCTTTCCGCTTTATGGCTTGATCGCGCCGTTGTTCGAGCCGTTGCACGACGCCATCCGCGCGTGGCCGTTTCTGATTCGAGGAACGATCTACGTCTGCTGTTTCTGGCTGGTCGAATACGCCGCCGGATGGACCTTGCGACGCGCGCTGGGCGCGTGCCCGTGGAATTACGCGGATTGCCGCTTCAACCTGCACGGGCTGATCCGATGGGATTTCTTTCCGCTCTGGTTCGGGTTCGGAATGCTACTCGAATATCTGCACGACCGGCTGATGGTTCTGACGCCACACATCATCGCCGCCTTCAGCGGTTGAAATCGCGCCGGGCAAATTTACAGAAAATTTACGTCACACGGGTCTTGGTGAATACAGGATAACAACTTCAAGCTATAATCGGCCATTGACTGTAATCTTGGAAAATTTAATGAGGAGTCACTGAATGCTTCGTAAATCAATCACCATAGCTTTGCTCATCGTCTCGCTGGCGTTTTCGCCTCTGGCGTCGCTGGCTGACGAAGGGATGTGGATGCCTGATTCGCTCGACAAACTGCCGCTCGCGCAGTTGAAGAAGCGCGGCTTCGAGCTTAAGCCCGAAGACGTTTACAGCTTGACGAAACCGAGCCTGAAAGACGCCGTCGTGCAGATCAGCGCCGGTGGCACTGGCTCGTTCGTTTCACCCGATGGGCTGATCCTGACCAATCACCACATAGCTTTCTCGGCGGTCACGGCCGCCAGCACGACCGAGAAGGATTACATCAACCACGGCTTCCTGGCCAAATCGCGCGCCGAAGAGATTCCCGCTCAACGCTACACCATCTCCATCACTCAGGAATTCAAAGACGTGACGGCTGAAGTGCTCTCCGCCGTCAAACCCGAAATGACGCCTGAAGAGCGCCAGCGCGCAATCGCCGTCAAACAAGCGGAGATGGCGAAAACCAACAGCCGCGAGAAAGAAGGCATTCGCGCGCAAGTCGTCGAAGTCACAGGCGGTCACCAATACCTGCTTTACACTTACCTGACGCTGCGCGATATCCGGCTGGTTTACGCTCCGCCGAAATCAATCGGTTACTATGGCGGCGATCCCGACAACTTCGAATGGCCGCGCCATTGCGGCGATTTCGCGTTCCTGCGCGCTTACGTCGGGCCGGACGGCAATCCGGCGAATTTCAACAAGGACAACACGCCGTTCAAACCGAAGAAGTTTCTGCCGCTCAACGCCACGGGCATCAAGGAAGGCGATTTCGCGATGGTTATGGGCTATCCCGGCGCCACTTATCGTTACCGCGAATCGTATTCGGTCGAGTTCCGTCAGAACATCCAACTGCCCGAACAAATAACTACGCTGCGCCAGCAAATTGACACGCTCACCAAGCTCGGCGAGAAAGACCCTCAACTCAAGATCAGATTCGCCGACCAGATCTTCGGCCTGAGCAATTCGCTCAAAGCTTTCGAGGGCGCGGTCGTGGGGTTGAAGCGAATGAATCTGGTTGAGCGCAAACGCGCAGAGGAGGCCGAGTTCAGCAAGTGGCTCGAAGCCAATCCGGCGATGAAGGCGAAATACGGCGACGTGCTGCCGCAACTCGAAGCGCTTTATCGTGACCTCACCGCTATCAGCTCCAAGCAGAACGCGCTCAATAACCTGCTCGACTCCGGCGACCTGATCAACGCGCTGCATTTCGCCTACGGGCGCGCGGTCAATCGCGAATTGCCCGCCAACGAACGGTTGCCGCAATACAGCGATCAATATCTGGGGCAAGTGATGGGGCAGCTTAGCTCCGGCTGGGAAGAGCGCGAACCTGAGTCGGAGGCGAAACTGCTGGCATCTGCGCTGACCCGGGTGGCGGATTTGCCGGCGGATAAAAAGGTTCAAGCCGTCGAAAAACTCTTCGAGGGCAAATCGGGCAAAGAGCGCCGCGACGCCGAAACGGAATTTGCGCGCGCGGCCATCCAAAATTCCAAATTCAAATCGTTCGATGAGGTCAAGAAGCTTCTCAACGCTTCGGCGGCTGAGATTCGGGCGATTGACGATCCGGCGCTGAAGCTGGTCATCGCCGCCGTTGATGAAAACGCCCCGCTCGCCAAAAAACAGTCGCAGATTCTCAGCGCGGTCGTGAAAGTCCGCCCGCTCTACGTCGCCGGAATACTGGAAATGCGGCGCGCGACCGGCAAAGGTTTGTATTACCCCGACGCCAACTTCACGCTGCGTTTCACCTATGGCGAGGTCAAAGGCTACAAACCGCGCGACGCGGTCGCCTACGATTACCAGACTTCGCTCGCTGGTATGCTGGAGAAAGACACCGGCGCCGATCCGTTCGACGCGCCGGAAGGATTGAAGGAATTGCGCAAGAAAAAAGATTTCGGCTCATATGTTGAACCGCGTCTGAACGACGTGCCGGTGAACTTCCTGGCGACGACGGACATCACGGGCGGCAATTCCGGCTCGCCGGTGATGAACGGGCGTGGCGAAATCATCGGTCTGGCCTTCGACGGCAATTACGAAGGGCTGGGCGGCGATTACGCTTTTGAGCCGAGCCTCAACCGCACCATCTCGGTGGATATTCGTTACGTGTTGTTTGTGACCGAGAAGCTCGCTGGCGCAAGCTATCTATTCAACGAAATGCAGATCAAACGTGGCAAGGCGATGACTGCGAGCCAGTAAACCAACCGGGCTTGCAAAGCCCTTCGGCCTTGAGAGCTGGAGAAAGCAAAAAAATGTCTGGCAGAAAAATTAAGACCCCAAGTGAGTGGTCCATATTTTTCTGCCAGACATTTTTCTGCTTGATGCCGACCCTCAAGCTTCCAATATTTCCACTTCCCGTGGAGCGATTAACACAAAGATAGTCCCGCGCTCCGTAGTCAACTCGCTGTCCGTAGTTCCCGCCATTGCGCGGCGATAATCGCCGGGCATCAAAACTTCGCCGTTCACGTGGCAATCACCTTCGATGATGATGCTTTCTTCGATTCCCAAATGGCGGTGGCCGGGCAATCGCCCGCCGGGTTCGAGCTTGACGAGCGATGTGACAGCGCCTTTGTGTTGATCAACGAACAGGGTTTTGATAAACGCGCCTTCACCGACCTGCTTCCATCGGCCTTCATTGAATCTGACACTCCGAAACTGCGGCGGTGGCGGGGCGGATTGCGCTTCAACTTTGCCGGGAACTTTGTGACCGGTTTCGGCCGCTACAGAAGCCAGCAATCGCTCGCGCGCGCGCGCAGGCGGAGTCTGTTCTGGCGCGCCAAACGCCAGCGCCGCGACGACCGCCTCGAAGGCGGCAAGCTCTTCGGCGTAACCTGCGCGGTTTTCATCCAGGCCGCGGTCGAAAGCGCGGGCTTCCGACTGGCTCATCGCTCCGAGCGCGTACATTGCGGCCTGCTCTATGATGCTTTCATCAATGAAGTTGCGTTTCATCGTTCTCCTCTCAATTCCCGCCGAGCATCGGGGCTAATGCTTCGCGCAACTTCATCATGCCTAGCCGGGTGCGGGTTTTGACTGTGCCCAGGGGTTGATTCAATTTTTCGGCGATCTCGCTGTGGCTGAGACCGGAGTAATAAGCCAATTCGATCACTTCGCGCTGTTCGGGCGAAAGCGCGGCGAGCGCGGCGCGGACCAGACGCTGGCGTTCGGAGGCGACGGTCGTCTCTTCCGGGTTGGCCGCCTCAGCCACCGCGTCGCCCAGAGTTTCGAGCGATTCTTTGCGCTGCTGATCCTGCCAGCCGGAACGGAGGCGATCAATGGCGCGGCTGCGCGCAATCGTCGTCAGCCAAGCCAGCGGCGTGCCGCGACCAGCGTCGTAACTGGCGGCCTGACGCCAGACCTGCGTGTAAACATCGAGCAGAACCTCTTCCGCTGAGCTGATGTCGCCAAGCACGCGCAGGATAAGGCCGTAAATGAGGCGGTTTGTCGTATCGTAAAGCGTGGCGAGCGCGGCCTGGTCGCCCGCCGCGACCTGCTCGACCAGAGAGATCAAATCCTGGTCGCGGGCGCGAATAGCGGCTGTGTCCGTAGCTAATTGCACCGACTTCTCCCGTGAATCAGGTTACGTGGTGTGACTCGCGATTGGATGTATGGTTCAATTCTCACTGCGAGCCATAAACTGTGGAATAAGTTTGATAACAAGCGTGATCTTATAACAGAAATCGAGAGACAGCCAAGCGGCATTTGGCGTAAGCCGCCATTTGACACGATCAATTTTAACGAGGAGAGCTATGAAATTCGACTTCGGCAATCGCGTAATTATCATTACCGGCGCGGCAGGCAATCTGGGCGCCGCCACCGCGCGCGCATTTCAAGCCGCAGGCGCGCGACTGGCGCTGGTTGACCGTTCGCCCGACCGCCTGCCGAATCTTTTTCCTGACTTGGCCGATTCGCCCGATCACTTTTTCGCTCCGCCGACCGATGTTACCGACCCAGCCTCCGTCAGCGTGGCAATTGAAAAGATCAATCACCACTTCGGGCGGATTGACGCGCTCATCAACACCGCCGGAGGTTATCGCGCCGGAACGCCATTGCACGAGACCCCGCTCAGCGATTGGGACTTTATGCTCAACTTAAATGCGCGTTCGGTCTTCGTTATGTGCCAGGCGGTGGTCCCGCACATGCTGCGGCAGGGCCACGGCAACATCGTCAGCGTCGCTTCGCGCGCGGCGCTGGCCGGCGATGCGCACCACGCGGCTTATAGCGCGTCCAAGACAGCCGTCGTTCGCCTGACTGAAAGCATGGCCGCCGAATTGAAAGATCACGGCGTCAACGTCAATTGCGTGATGCCAGGGCTGATTGACACTCCGCAAAACCGCGCAGCCATGCCCGACGCCGATTTCAGCAAGTGGGTCGCGCCCGAAGCCATTGCCGATGTCATCCTTTTTCTTTCCTCGGAAGGCGCGCGCGCCATCAATGGCGCGGCCGTGCCGGTTTATGGAAGAAGCTGAGGCGCCGATGCGGCGCGCGGCCAGGCTATTGACCATTGCCAATTGGTCATTGTCAATTGTTTCGCAGGGTAAGAGAGAGTCTCTCCTGCGAAACAATTGACAATGACCAATTGGCAATGGTCAATTGATGAAAATCTCACCAGATGTAAATCCAAACTCATCACGCCTCACGTAAAGCCAGTCGTAACGCGATGAATAGACGTTAACTCTGGTTACCACTTAACTGACCAACACATTGAAAAATTATCCGTGCGAGCGATTGTGGCTCGCAGGGGGAGGTTTGTCTCCGATGAAAGGCAACAGGAAGATATTTTCGCTTACCTTCGTTTTGACGCTGGCTTTGATTGGCCTCGGCGGCCTTGCATTTCAAGCCACATTCACCGGCCACGCGCAATCCACGCAAACAGGGCAAACAGGGCAAACAGGGCCGACAATTTACGCGCTGACCACCGCCAACAATCTGATCAGCTTCAACGCTTCGACGCCCGGCACAATCGCCAGCAACGTCGCGATCACCGGGTTGGCGCAGGGCGAGACGCTGGTCGGAATTGATTTCCGCCCGCGCAACAACCAGCTTTACGGCGTCAGCAGCGCCAGCCGCATCTACACGATCAATATCTCGACCGGCGCGGCGACGGCTGTCGGCTCGGCCGCCTTCACGCCCGCAGTCAACGGCGCTGCGTTCGGCGTTGATTTCAACCCCGTGCCCGACCGCATCCGATTTACGAGCGACGCTGATCAGAATCTGCGCCTGCACCCCGACACCGGCGCGGTCGCGGGCACAGACACCACGATCACCTACGCGGCGGGCGATCCGAACGCCACGGCCAATCCCAACCTCGTCGGCGTGGCTTACACCAACAACTTCAACGGTACGACCTCGACCACGCTCTTCGGCATTGATTCGAACCTCGACATCCTGGTCCGGCAAGGCTCGGTCGGCGGCGCGCCCGATTCGCCGAACAACGGGCGTTTGAACACCATCGGCGCGCTCGGCGTCAACACCACCGACCAGGTCGGCTTCGACATCGCCGCGCCGAGCGACGTGGCTTACGCTTCGCTGACGACGCAGGGCGCGACCAGCTCTTCGCTCTACGCCATCAACCTCAACACCGGCGCGGCCACGGCGATTGGGGCCATCGGCGGTGGTGCGACAATTCGTGACATCTCCATTCCCGTCACCTTCGTCCCGACCGCGTTGCAGGCCGGTTTCGCCCCGGTCAACGCCGGCAGCTTCATCGGCGATATGCTCGCGCCCGACACGATCACCGCCGTCTTCGGCGCCTTCCAGACGACGAACAACCAGGCGGCGATCGCCACTTCATTGCCGCTCCCGACCACGCTCGGCGGTGTGAAGGTCTCGGTCAACGGAACCGACTCCGGGATGTTTTTCGCCAGTCCGGGACAGATCAATCTGCGCATTCCGAGCAATGTCCCCGATGGCCAAGCGACGTTCACCATCACCGAGGCGAACGGTCTGTCGCGTTCGGGAACCGTTTCGATCAATCGCGCCGCGCCGGGGCTGTTCACCGTGAACGCCAGCGGCACGGGGACTGCGGCTGGTTTCGCCACTTCGGATGGCGTGAATTTGCTGACTCTGAACAATCCGAACGGCACCGAACGCGTGATTGATCCGGGCACGAGCGCGCGGCCAACTTATCTGATCCTCTTCGGCACGGGTCTTCGCAACGCGCGCGCGGACAATCCGAACGACACTAACGGCGTCGCCGAAGCCGTGACCGCGACGATTCAGGGCGTGCCTGCGACCGTGGCCTTCGCTGGCCGCCATCCTGACTTCGAGGGCCAGGACCAGATCAACCTCATCATCCCGCCGCAACTGGCCGGGTTCGGGCGCGTCAGGCTGAGACTCGTCGTCAACGGCCAGCCATCGAATTTCGTCACGCTCAACATCGGCGGCAATCCGCCGGCGGTCAACCTGCAAAACATCGCGCTGGGCCAGACACTCGGCGGGACGCTCGGCGCCGACGATCAGGTCCTGCGCGACGACGCGGGCCGCACCTATTTCTTCGACGCTTATCGCTTCACCGCGACTGCGGGAACGGGCGTGGCCGTTGATGTTCGCTCGTCGGTCTTCGACGCGGCGGTCGTGCTCTACAAGCGCAACGCCGACGGATCGCTCAATCCGATAGCGACCGACGACGATCTCGGCGGACTCGGCGATGGCGACATCGTCAACGAGAACGCGCTGCTGCTGACCATGCTGCAGGAGAGCGGCGATTACGTCCTGTTCGTCACCAGCGCCGAGAACGACGAGAACGGCGTCGGAGGTTACTCAGTGCGGTTGACCGGCGGCGCGCTTCAATCCACCAGCATTGGCGCGAACGTCAGCGGCGCGATTGCGGCGGGCGACCTGCAAACCTCGGCGGGCGATTACCTCGACGCATACTGGTTCACGGGCGTGGCCGGCGACCGCCTGCAGATCAAGATGAATTCGGCGATCTTCGATCCGCTGCTCATCCTCAATCGGAACAACGGCGCCACCCACGCAGCCGACGACAACAGCGGCGGCGGGCCGGCGGGCAAAGACGCGCAGATCACCACGACGCTGCCCGAAACCGGCGTCTACGTGGTCATTGCGACTCCGTTCGCGCCGGGCGTGACGGGCGCTTACACGATGTCGCTCACGCGCGTCACGAGCCTGCTCGCGGAGACGGAGACCGAAACGTTCCGGCCACAACCAGGCCGGGTCGCGATGCTGAAGAGAGTCGGGCCGGACGAGGCCGGATCGGATTCGCGCTTCGACCGGCTCACATCGCGACGCGTGGTAACGCAGTAGAAATCATCCACAAAGCCACACGAAGAGACACCAAGATTTTCTTTCTTCTTCGTGACCCTTCGTGTGACTTCGTGTGACTTCGTGGATGAGTTTTTGAGGAGGAATCGAAATGCACCGATTGATCTGTTACTGCTTTCTGGCCGCGTCGCTGATCGCCAGTTCTGCCTGCCGTTCGGCCAGCGGCGATTCGACGCCTACTTCGATTGCGCCGTGCGAGATCGCGCTGGCGCCGCATTCCGGCGACACGAAGCTCGACCGCGAGATCGCGCAAATCCAGCAGAACATCCGCGCCAACCGCCAGCCTGGGCAATCATCCGCGCTGGTTGAAAAGCTCGGCTGGAGCTTCGTCGAAAAAGCCCGCGCCAGCTTCGACCCCGGCTTCTACAAACTGGCCGAACAGTGCGCGCTCTGCCTCGAATCGAAGCAAACAAATAAACAGGGCGATAAACAAACCGGCAAAGAACCAACTGATCGCCCGCTTCAATCGCCACAATCGCTGCGCGCCGCCGCGCTGCTGCTGCGCGGACACGCGTTGCACAACCTGCACCGTTTCGGCGAAGCCGAGAAGCTCGCGCGCGAGTTGGTCGAAACGCGCAGCCTGCCTTACGACTTCGGATTGCTTGGCGACGTGTTGATGGAGCAGGGCAAGCTGGACGAGGCGATCCTGGCTTACCAGAAAATGATGGACTTGCGGCCGGGGCCGCAGGCTTACAGCCGCGCTGCCCACGTCCGCTGGCTGAAAGGCGACCTGGACGGCGCGCGCGTGTTGATGCGAATGGCCGCGCAGGCGGCGGGCGCGGGCGACTCGGAATCGGCGGCGTGGGCGTGGAGCCGGCTGGCGCTGTTTGAATTGCAAGCCGGCGATGTCAAACGCGCCCACGCGACCTGCGACGCGGCGTTGGAGATGCAAACCGATTACGCGCCCGCCTTGCTCGCGCGCGGCAGAATCCTGTTGGCCGAAAACAAGGCGGCGGAGGCCGTCGCTCCGCTCGAACGCGCGGCGCGTTTGAATGCGCTGCCCGAATACCAGTGGTCCCTGGCTGACGCGCTGCGAGCCGCCGGCCGCAACGACGAGGCGCTAGCGGTCGAGTCGAAGCTGGCGGCGCAAGGCGCAGGCAATGATCCGCGCACGTTTGCGCTCTACCTGACCACGCGCGGCCAGCAGGCGGAGACCGCGCTCCGATTGGCCGAGGAGGAGATCAAGGTCCGCCGCGACGTCTTCACGCTGGACGCGCTGGCTTGGGCGCAAGCGGCCAACGGCGCCCACGGCGAGGCGTGGAAGACGATGCAGATCGCGCTCGCGCATGGCACGGAAGACGCGCGACTGTTCCTGCACGCCGCCGCCATCGCCTCGCAAACCGGCAATCGCCAGGACGCGCTGCGTTACGCCGGCAAAGCGGCAAAGATTCAATCAACGCTGCTGCCCAGCGAAAAGGTCCGGCTCAAACAGTTGAAAACCGTCTGAGCCGTTCAACGGGAGAGCGCAACTCACCCGATCCTTCAATCAACAACCGAACAAATAACAAGGAGTCGCAAACAATGAAGATACTTCATCACAAATTGAGCCGGGCGCTGACGCTCGCGCTCATCGCGGTGATGGCGCTGACGCCCGGACTTTCGGTTCCGGCGCTCGCTTCCAGCCACATGGATGCGCCGCTCATCACGCGCGACCCGTCGGCCAACACGACTGACGTTTACGCCTTCGTCAGGCCGGACGCCGCTGGCGTCAAATCGCTGGTGCTCGCGCTCGGCGTTTACCCGCACCAGAATCCGGGCATCGGGCCGAACAAATACAACTTCGACGACAACGTGCGTTACGAAATCCACGTCGCGCTTGGCGGCGATATGGCGGCGGGCCGTCCGACGCTCACCTATCGCTTCGAGTTCAAGACCGCTTTCAAAAACCAGAAGACGATACTCCAGTCCTACCTCGGTGTCGTCAACGACATCAACGACGCCGCGCAGAACCTGACGCAGACTTACAACGTCACAAAGGTTGACAACCGCACCGGCCTGGCGTCTTTCATCGGTTCAGGCGTCGTGCCGCCGAACAACCAGGGCAACGCCACGCCTTTTTACAACGAGGGCAACAACGGCGAGAACCCTGCGCGCAAGGGCGTTGCCTCCACCACCGAATTGGACAAATACACCGGCCAGGCCATCACCAACTTCTCCAACGGCTACACCGCATTCGCCGGGCAGCGTGACGACGGCTTCTACGGCGACATCCAATCAATCTTCGATCTGTTGAAGCTGCGCAATCCGGGCAAAGACGCGCAGGGCGGATTCAACGTGCATCTGATGGCTTTGCGCGTGCCGCTCAGTGAACTCGGCGGCGATCAGCAAACCGTCGGCGTTTTTGCGACGACCAGCCGTTTGACGGCGCCGGTGCAGAGCAGCAGTGGACGCGGCGTCCTGGACATCATTCGCCGGCCGACTTATGTCCAAGTAGCCCGTCAGGGCAATCCGCTCTTCAACGAAGGCTTGGTGGCGCTGGAAGACAAGGACACTTACAGCCGCACGCTGCCGACCGCTGACGCGGTGACCTTCCGCAAATACGCCGAAAGCCCGGAGCTGGCCGCATTGATCAACGCGCTCATCGGCGGCGGTATGCAACTGGCGATTCCCACGGGACGCGCCGACATCGCCGCGATCTTTATCCCCGACCTGATCAAAGTCGACCTTTCGACCGATCCGGTCCGGCTGGCGGGCAACGGCCCGGGCGCGGCGAATAATCCCGATGACACGGGCTTCTCGCGCCTGAGCATCTTCGGCCTCGACATCCAGCAGAGCCGCGCCGCGGGCCATCCGTTCCGCCTGCGCAGTGAGTTCCTCGGATTGCCGGCGGGCCAATTCTTCGTGCCCGGCGGATGGCCCAATGGACGCCGCTTCGGCGACGACGTGCTCGACATCGCGGTCATCGCGCTGCTGAGCGATCTGCGTGATCCGGCCAACCTGAAGATCAACGATCCTTTCCGTGGCAACTATGATGGCGTGACGGGCAACGAGTTGGGCTTCAACAAAGTCTTCCCGTACGAGGCGACTCCGCAGAACGGCCGCAAGATCGTCGGCTTTGTTCAGTAAGGCGCCAATTTCCGTGGGCGCGCGCTTCCCAACGCGCAGAGTTTGTGTGAGTCGCAAGGTTCGGCGCGAGGGTCGGGGAGCACAAACTCTGCGCGCCGGAAGCGCACACTCACGGAATCGAGGAATTCATGTTTAACGAAATGAATCGCGCCAACCGCGTCTGGCGTTTCACGCCCGCTATCTGCCTCTTGCTCGTTTTGATCATCGTGGCGGCGGCCTCCGCTTTCGCTCACGATCCCGGATTGAGCGCCGCTGAACTGCGATTCGACGGCGGCAAATTGATCGCGCAGATCACGTTCTCGCGCGCCGAGATTGCGATGATCGCGCCGATGGACGCTGACCGCGACGGGCAGATCACTCGGCCGGAATTCGAAGCCGCCCGCGCGCGCCTCGAATCGCTGGCGCGAGAATCTTTCGCTTTGAACGTTGACGGCAATGAAATCGCCGCGACCGCCCTATCGGTCAAGCTCGGCGAGGGTGACGCCATCCATTTCGACTTGCAATACCCCGTCCTGCAGGGATCGAAACTCGTCCTCCGCTCTTCGCTGTTCGACAAACTCGCACGCGGCCATCGCCAGTTCCTGTCGCTGCGCGACGCTGACGGCAGCGTCTTCGCCGAACGGATGCTCGACGCGACGAACCGTTCGTTTGAGTGCGATCCGGCGGCGCTCGTCGCTTCGCAAACCCGCTGGCGGCGCTTCCGGGAATTTTCGCTGCTCGGCGTCGAACACATCCTGTTGGGATTCGATCATCTGGCGTTTCTGCTCGCGCTGTTGATCGCCGGCGGAACATTGCGCGAAGCCGTGAAGGTCATCACCTCATTCACTGTCGCGCATTCGATCACGCTGGCGATGGCCACGCTCAACCTCGTCAACATTCCGCCAGGCGTCGTCGAGCCGCTGATCGCGGTCTCGATCATTTACGTCGGGCTGGAAAACATCTTCCGCCGCGAGATCAAGCGGCGTTGGCTGTTGACCTTCGCCTTCGGCCTCATCCACGGCTTCGGCTTCGCTTCAGCGCTCGGCGAACTCGGCATCGGAGCGGACAGCGGCGCGATCATTCCGTTGCTGTCTTTCAACCTCGGCGTCGAGCTTGGACAGATCGCCATCGCCGCGCTGGCCTTGCCGCTGATCTGGAAACTGCGCCAACAACCACAATTCGCCGTCCGCTACATCCCGGCCTGCTCAATCCTGATCGCGCTGGCCGGCGGTTACTGGCTGATTGAGCGCACAGTGTTGCGATAGCCCGCCAGTATTGGCTCTCCAACGATGATGTTTCCGAAACTACAGGCTTTCGACACCAGCTTCTTCGGCTAGCCTGTCAACCTGACACAGCGAATTTATTTGTCTTGACTTTCGAGTCCACCCTAACACTTAATGTCCCGCCCCTCTGCGTGACAATTGGTTGCGCGCTGATCACAGCGCTACCACTCCCCGTGAGCTTTCTCTTCAAAACGCCCATTCCGCTGACAAAAGATGAAAAAAACACTCAAAGGTTCGAAGCACCCGCCTGCTCCTGTGGCTGAATCAGGCATCTTCAAACTCACCGCCTGGGCAAAAGCGGCTTGGATAATCCCCTATCTGTCAGCCCTGGTTTGGTGGCGTGACAGCGTGCCGGATGGGCTGAATAACGACGCGGTGGAAGAGGCATTGCGCGGACTCTACCTGGTCGGAGAGCGCAAGTTCGAGGTGATGACCTTTGTCATCGGCCATTCGGCCGAGACACTTTATCTTTACCTGGTCGGGCTGGCGGCCACCTGGTTGGGGCCGACGACCCTGGCTATTCAATTACCGAGCTGGGCTTTTGCGCTCGCCACGATCTGGCTCTTGTGTCTGGCGGCGCGGCGGCTGGAGGCTGCCCTGCCACTGTGGGTCCCCTTGCTGCTAGGCGTCTCATCGGTCTGGCTATTTCATTACGCGCGCTCCGGTCTGCGCGCCATTAGCTCAGCATTTTTCTTCCTCTTGTTCGGGCTGCTCCTGGAGCGGGCCGAGCGACTTAAAGAGGAGCGCTGGACGGCGCTGCTGGCGGGAGCTGCGCTGGGATTGAGTCTGTATGCTTACACCTCTTGTCGCCTGCTGCCGCTGATCTTTTTGTTTTACGCAGGGCTGCGCCTCGCACTGGAACGGCAAGCGCGCCGCGCGCTCCTCGGCTGCTATGGCAAGGTGATCGTTGGCGGATTGATGGTTTCGATTCCAAACCTGCTCTTTCTGCTCAGTCATCCACAAGAATTCTTCGCGCGCGGCAATTATTCAATGCCGCAAGAAATTTCCGTAATAGCCCTGGGCCCGTTTTGGTCCTTTTTGATCCCTTTCTATTTTCCGTATCACCTTACCTCAGAGTTCTATCAGATTGTCTATGCGACTGATAGTGTGAGCAACGGACTCGTGATTGCGGGGCTAAATCCGGTGCACCCCATCGTAGCCGTGGCTTTCCTGGCCGGTTTAATCCAGGCGTGTCGAGTTTGGCGCAAGCCCGGCGCGTTGTTTCTCCTGATCGCGTGGTTGGTTGAAACAATGGCGCTAGGAATTGCCGGGCCTAGTCTGACGCGGTTCCTGATGCTACTTCCGGTTTACTTGCTGCTGGCCAGTCTGGGCATCGCTGAAGGTCTCAGACGTTGGCCCCGCGCGCGCGCGTTATTTATTGTCTTGCTATTGCTGGCGCTGGGCACTCACGCGTATCGTTATTTCACCGTAGTCGAAAGCTCTCTTTACTCCAAGTTTTATGCCAGTATGTTTGCCACACCCATGGGCAAGCGGGCGGCGGCGCTCGCGGCTGAAAACCAGCGCGTAATCTGTGTCGTCAGCAAAGATGCGAACATCATTCGCTATCTGACCCATATGCGCGCCAGCAATGTGCGCGTGACAGAGTTTTACTTTCGCCCGCTGGTAGCCAAAGAAATTCCCCTGGCAGAGTTCAAGCCCACGATCCTGCTGATTGAGAAGAACCGTGCGTTCGCTGATTTCACCGCGACACTGCGTGGCAATTCGCTCACGCAAAATGAACGGTTTGTGGAGATCGCTTTGCCAAAGCCACAGTGAGGCAATGGCGCATGGCTAATCTGACTTTGCCAAAGCCTTGCCTCCCTCCGCCTGCCCCCTTGACAATCTAGGGCGGCCCGCCTATTCTCCCCTGGCCAATCTAGGGAAAACGAACTATGGCTCAATCCAAACCAAATCTGCTTCAGGGCACACTGGCGCTGCTGATCCTCAAGACGCTCGCGCGCGGCCCGCTACACGGTTACGAGATCGCGCAGCGGATTCAGCAATCGTCCGAGGACGTTTTGAAAGTCGAAGAAGGCTCGCTCTATCCGGCGCTCTACCGAATGGAGGAGCAGGGCTGGATCGAGGCCGAGTGGGGCGCTTCGGAGAACAACCGTCGCGCCAAGTACTACAAACTCACTCGCGCGGGACGCAAACAGCTCGCCGTCGAGACCTCGAACTGGGAACGGCTCTCCCAGGCGATCACCAAAGTTTTGCAGACGGCGTAGAAAGGGGGATTCGCAATGACGACTACCAAATCCATTCTGCGGCGTTTGGGCTTGCTTGATCGGAGCGAAGCGGGCGCCTGCGAGATCGAGGACGAGCTGCGGTTCCACATCGAGATGCGGACGCGCGACAACATCGAAGCGGGGATGACGCCGGAAGAAGCCATGGCCGATGCGATGCGGCGGTTCGGAGATTTCGATCACGTCCGAACGATGTGCCGGGAGATCAGGAAAGAAAGACTGGCGGGCGCGATGAAACTGATCAAAGGTCTGATCTGGGCGATGTTCGGATGCGGGCTGACGCTGAAACTGGCCGCCGGCATTGACGCGCTGCAGAACGTCGGCGACTTTCTGATTTTGATTGCGATCCTGTGGCGTCTGCTCATTCACTTGCGCGAGATTCAACCGGATCAGCATCGCATCAGGGCCGCCGAGCAGCCAACCTTGAGCATCATCCACCCAATCGGCGATTTCTCCACCGGCAGTCCCGCAGAAAATCCGTCCAACCCGGTTCCCGCGTATGACAAAGACGGACGGACGCCTGTCGAGAGGCTGCTCTCCGACGAGGAATAACCGCCTGGCTGACACCCATCTTCCCTCCTGTCCCCTAGACGTTCCCGCCTTTTCGACATCGAACACATCCGGAGAGGCGAGCGCCTGCGCGCCGCCAACCCGGCGGAAGCTTTGGATCTGAATAAATCACCGAGCCGGCTTTGATACGAACCGTTCAGCGTGGTAAAAAGCCCGGAACCTGCGTTACCAATTCCAATTCGAGGAGAAAAAATGGATTCACAATCTCAAGCTTTGCAATCCGAACCTGCGCCGCCGCCGCCGCACATCGTGATACTGCAAATGATCACCGGCTTCTGGGTCTCGCGCACGATCTACGTCGCCGCAAAACTCGGACTGGCCGATTTGGTCAAAGATGGACCTAAAACGGCGAACGAGTTGGCCGAGCTGACTGGCGCGCACGCGCCGTCGCTTTATCGCGCGCTGCGCGCGCTAGCCTCGGTCGGCATCTTCGTCGAGGACAATCAGAAGCGGTTCACGAGCACGCCTCTGTCGGACACGCTGCGAAGCGATGTGCCCGGATCGTTGCGCGCGATGGCGATGGTCGAACTCGGCCAGGAGCACTTCCCCGCCTGGGGCAACCTGATGCACAGCGTCAAGACAGGCGAGATCGCGTTCGACAACCTGTTCAAACAGAACGTCTGGGAGTATTACGCGCAGAACCCGGAAGACGCGAGCAATTTCAACCTGTCGATGAAGGGGTTGACCGAGATGGTCAACGTAGCGGTGCTCGCGGCTTACGATTTTTCGGGCGTCAGCAAACTGGTGGACATTGCGGGCGGCACGGGCCGGTTGATCAGCGCGATCCTCAACGCCCATCCACAAATGCGCGGCGCGCTGTTCGATCTGCCGCACGTGATTGCGGAAGCCGGGCCACTGCTCGCCGCCGCAGGCGTGACTGACCGCTGCGAGACGACGGCCGGTGATTTCTTCGAATCGGTTACTGAAGGCGGCGACGCTTACATCATGAAATGGATCATCCACGACTGGAACGACGAGAAATCAACCGCCATCCTGAAAAACATCCACCGCGCGATGACCCCGGACGGCAAGCTGTTGATCGTCGAGATGGTCGTCCCCGAAGGCAATCAACCCGACCTGAGCAAGTTTATGGATTTGAACATGCTGGTGATGGCCGGCGGGCGCGAGCGCACGGAAGCCGAATTCCAGTCGCTGCTCGCCAGCGCGGGCTTCAGGCTGACGCGCGTGATCCCGACCGCCTCGCCATTCGCAGTGATCGAAGCCATCCACGCGTGAGGCGAAGATCGAGTGATTGCGGAGAACATCAAAACCGGAAAGCTGCGGCGCATCGGCGCGCTCGGTGACATCCACTGCGAAGACGGGCGGCTGGAGGCGGCGCTGCGCTTTTTCCAGACCCAGTCGCTCGACCTGATCTGCGCCGTCGGCGACTTCGTTGACGGCTACGGCGATCCGAACCGCACCATCGAACTGCTGATGGAGAACGAAGTCGTTTGCGTGCGCGGCAACCACGAACGCTGGCTGTTGAAGGGCGAGATGCGCGGGTTGCCGGACGCCAACACCTACTTCGATTTCAAGATGGGCGCGTGGGAGTTCCTGAAGCGACTGCCCTTGATGCGCAAGTTTGAAACCGTCGCTGGAACGATGCTGCTCTGTCACGGGTTGGGCGTGGACGACATGGCCGGCGTTTGGCCGTTCGACACTTCGCTCACGCTGCACTCGAATTACGCGCTGTGGAAGCTGGTCAACTCATTCGAATACGATTTCATCGTCAATGGCCACACGCATTCGCGGCTCGTGCAAAGGTTTGACGACCTGACGCTCATCAACGCGGGCACGCTCTTCCGCGAACACAGACCGTGCTGTCTGATCGTGGACTTCGAGGCGGGACTGGCGCGCTATTTCAACCTTCCCGGCGAAGGCCGGATCGAGGCGGCGGAAGAGATTGAATTGCCCACTGTACCGTAGACTGGCCAGTCTGCGGGTGTCTCGATCATCAAACCGTTCAGGGGAAACAGAAGCTTTGATGGAAGGCCCTCGTTTGCCAACCAGTTTGAGAGTGAAGGAAGCCCCCGCAGACTGGACAGTCTGCGGTACGTTTTTCCGTATGAAAACCACTAACAGAATCGTTGCCCTGCTCCTCACCATCGCGCTGTCGCTTGCTCCGGCGCTCGCGCAGCATTCGGCGCCGTCAGGCAATAAACCGGCGACTCTGGCTGAATTGCAAACGGTCATCGCCACGCTGCTCGATCAGCCGAAATTCGCTGCGGCTCGCTGGGGCGTAAGAATCATCACGCCTGATGGCCAAGTGATCTGCGAGCGCGACGCGGACAAAACGTTCATGCCCGCGTCGAACATGAAGCTCTACACTACGTCGGCGGCGCTGGACTCGTTCGGCCCCGACTTCAAGATCAAAACCTCAGTCTACGCGACGAAGCCGATCAGGAAGGGCGTGTTGCGCGGCGACCTGATTCTCTACGGACGCGGCGATCCGAACCTCTCTCCGCGCTTCAACACCGACGATCCGAAACGTTACAGCGAACTCAAACCGGCGGACAAAATCACCGCCATCGAACGACTGGCCGATCAGATCAAATCGCGCGGGGTCAAAACCGTCATCGGCGATTTGATCGGCGACGACAGCTTCTTCGCTGGCGATCTGCTGGGGCCCGGTTGGGAATGGGATGACGCGCAGTTTTATTACGGCGCGGAGGTCAGCGCGTCGACCGTCAACGACAACAGCGTGTCGTTCACTGTCACACCCGCGCGCCGCGTTGGAGACCAACCCACGATCAGAGTTCAACCGCAAACGAGCTTCGTCAAAATCATAAACAACGCAAAGACGAGTGACGGCGGACAGACGCGCATCGGCGTCAATCGCCCGCTCAACCAAAACTCCATCGAATTCTTCGGCTCGATTCCGCGCGGCGCGCGCGAGTTCGAGGTTGACATCGCCATCCACGATCCGGCCAGCTTCGCGGCGACGCTGCTCAAAGAAGCTCTGCAGCGACGCGGCGTTCGCGTGCAAGGCCGCGTCAAACGTGTGGACGCAGTCGCGCGAATCGCCGAATCGTTCGACGAGTCGAAGCTGGTCGAAATCGCTAGCGTCGAATCGCAACCACTCGCGGAACTGCTCAAGGTCGTCAACAAGCAGAGTCAGAACCTGCACACCGAGTTGCTGCTGCGGCAATTGGGCGCGCAACAAACAATCACGCCTACGGAGCTTGACGATTACGGGCGGCCGAAATCCACGGCGGCGCGCGGCAACGAAGTCCGCCGCCAGTTCCTGCAAAAAGCCGGCGTCGAGATTCAGCCACTGAGCCTGCGCGACGGTTCGGGATTGGCCCGCCAGAACTTGGTCACGCCGCGTTCGACTTCACGCCTGCTCGAATTCATGCTCACGCACCAGCATTTCAACGTCTGGCGCGAGTCGCTGGTCGTCGCGGGCGTTGACGGGACGCTCGAACGGCGGATGCGCGACACGGCTGCGGCGAACAACTTTCGCGGCAAGACAGGCACGCTGTCTTACGCCAACGCGCTGTCGGGTTACGTCACGACGAAGCGTGGACAATTGCTGATTCTCAGTTTGATGGGGAACAACTACACCGGCGCGGGGCGCGAGATGACGGCGGTGTTGGATCAAATCTGCGTGATGCTGGCTGAGTTTGAAGGCGAGATTTGACAGAATTTTCCTGCCAGACATTTTTCTGCTTGAGCCCAGCTTTCTGTTTATTCAAACTGTTTCTTGAAATCCGCGAACTGCTGTTTCAATTCATTCAATTCCTGCCGCAACGTGGCGACTTCCTCTTCGAGCTTGGCGATCTTTTCGCTCTCGCCGCGCGCCGCTCTGGCCACAGGTTCTGCTCGCGACGCGACCTCTGGCTGCTCGAACTCGACCTGGCCGCCGAGCAGGTGCGCGTAACGCGATTCGCGCGACCCGGGCTGGCGCGGCAGCTTCACGACCAGCGGCTCTTCGCGCGACGACAATCTCTGCAACAAATCTTCGACTTCGGCCAAACTCTCAAAGGTGTGCAGATGCTGCGTGCGCGAACGAAGCTCGCCCGGCGTTTGCGGCCCGCGCAGAACCAACACGCACATCAGCGGGACTTCGGCTTCGCTCAACTCAAAAGCTTTGGGGAAAAGATGAGCGTATTTCGGCGTGCGCGCTTCGGAACCGTAGAAAACATAGGCCAGATTCTTCTCGCGCAAAGTTTCCAGCGCCTTCGCCACGGTCGCTTCGTCGTAAGCGACGACCGGGTCGCGGTGGTTCTTCTGGTTGCAGGCATTGACCAGCGCGTTGAGCGTCATCGGGCAATATTCCGGTGTGGCGATGTGTTTCTCGACCAGCGCGCCGACCACACGCAATTCATATTCGTTCAAAACCATAGCTATTTTTCCAACGCTATTTCTGTGAATCCCCGCCTTTCAGCAGCGGCAAGCGTCTGTAAGCTTCGATCATCAGCTTCAGGAAGCTCTCGTCCGACAGGCGGTCGTCGTTGCGCAACCCCATCGCTCCGACCACTTCTGATTGGCCATCGCAGCTCCTTTCGCTGAATTGGCGGGCGGATACTACTGCGGCGTAGTGGAGAATGACAATCCCTTTCGCATCAAAAACAAAATCGGGCAGTGACTGATCTTTGGCGCCCAGTGTGGGGCAACCGCAGCCCCAGGTGTTGTAGAGTGCCATTTGTCAAAGGAGGATCGAACGTATGTACGCAATCGAGTTCCAAACGAGAGTGACAAATGGAAGTATCGAAATCCCTGAAGGATTGAAGGACAAGCTGGTCGGTTTAGTGCGGGTGATTATCCTGACCGAAGAGAAGCCTGCGAAGCCGGAGATGATTGATCGTTTGCCGACGAATCCGATCAAGTTGGAAAGTTTCGAGCCGCTGACGCGCGGGGAGATTCATGAACGACCCTGACGTTGATCACGCGCAACTGCCCCTCGCTGAATTCAAACACCTTCCACAACGTCCCGCCTCCGCCCGAAGCATTCAACAAGGGAGGTATCCCGTGATCAGACATCGCATGGGATATTTCGACCAAACGATCCAGCAATGAAAGGCCGGCAATGAAAAGTTGAATGGCAGAACGAAAAGCCGCGGCGATGGTTGTCATCATCACCTGCGGCTTTTGGAATTTTGGTTGTGATCGAGCGGCTACCTGACCCTCTCGTCCTTTGAAATCTGTCCGTCGAGGATCGAGATGACGCGATGGGCGTGCAGGGCGATGTCGTGCTCGTGCGTCACCAGGATGATTGTATTGCCCCGGGAATGCAGCACGTCCAGAAGCTGCATGATTTCTTCGGAAGTCTTCGAGTCGAGGTTGCCGGTCGGCTCGTCGGCGAGAATGATCGAGGGGTTGTTGACCAGCGCGCGGGCGATGGCGACGCGCTGGCGCTGGCCGCCGGACAGCTCGTTCGGTTTGTGGCTCATGCGATTGCTGAGATCAACCGCTTCGAGCGCGCGTTTGGCCATCTCGATGCGTTTCGACGATGGCGTGCCGTTGTAAATCAGCGGCAACTCGACGTTGTGCAGGGCCGTG
>Ga0187892_10002880_pt1 | contig 32873 bp, 27 predicted proteins | sample MA1701073metaG_FD_139345 | JGI IMG/M metagenome (GOLD analysis project Ga0187892, IMG submission 139345) | Bio-ooze microbial communities from a basaltic lava cave in the Kipuka Kanohina Cave System on the Island of Hawaii, USA - MA170107-3 metaG ...
GATCCGGATCGCCTCAGCTTCATGCACGACGTGCGCGTGATCAAGCGCAAGATGCCGCAAGCTGCGGCCCTTCCCCCTTGAGCGTCTGCCTGCCTGGCGCGACGCGCTGCTGGCCGAGATCGCGCGCGGGCGCTGCGTCAGCAGCCGCGGTCGCATCAACCCACGCGGCGTCAAGCGCAAGATGAGCAACTTCAATGTTCGGCATCGTGGCGCGGCGCTCCATCTGCGGCATCAGCCGGTGCCGGCGCCTCGTACCTGAACAGTATGGCAATTAGCCCCCACGTCGTCCGCCCGGCTTCTGGCAGGCAGGGCCGCCGTGAAGTCATGGGCCGAGGGATCGGCTGGGGTTGCCCGTCGCGCTACATCCAGCTGAGTCCGCAAGACTTGCTGCTCGGCCTGTCGGGTGTGGAGGCGCTGTTGTGCTTGCTGGGTCAGCGCCCCCAGGCCCAACGTGATGGCCAGCACCATGCCTGCGGCAAGTCCCGCGTGGTAGCGCAGGGGCCAGCGGCTGAACGGGATGGGCAATGCAGGCATCGGCGTTTTTGTGGGTGGTGGCCAAACAGTGGGGCGACGGGAATCGCCATGAAATCAGGAGTAATTTTTCGCACATGGTGGGTATGCAAACTCTCTGAAAACCAACCCTGCTCGCTGCCGAGGACGTTGGGGTGGGTGGCACAGCGAAATCAAGGCGGAGGCGCAGGCCGCGGGCCTGCGCCGGGGGACATTCGCGGAGCCACCTACCCCGGCGTTCTCGGCTTTCACTGGTCTGAGACAACCCCGGATCCCGGGCCTTGCGAAAGCCATCTGGCCCAAGCGGGCCATGCCAGAACGGTGTCGTGAATTTCGGAACTCTCACCAGAAAACGCCGGGCCGCCCCAAGTTTTCTTGCACCCCCTCGGGGGCCTGACGCGAAGCGGCAAGGCTGGGGGCGCTCAACAGGCCGTCTACGCAATCCCTGACGACGTCGCAAGATGGGGCAAAAAGTTCTCCACCAGTTCGGCGACAAGCTTGGCCTGCATCAAGTCCTTGGCCTTCTTGAGAGGATCTCTGTCCGGCTTGGCGGCCAGGGCACGCTTGACGCGCGAAAAATCCAGTGGGTGCACCGTGTTCATTCGCGCCATCGCCCCAGAGGTTGCAACAACGACCTGATCAAATCGACGCGCACTGACCAGGCCTTCCCCCGTGGCGAACTGAACGGCCCAAAAGTCGTCTTCCACATCGCTCATGCGCAACGGATGCGGAGCTTCACCCCTCGCGACGCGGCGAATGATATCGACCTCGAAACCCTTGTCATTGACGGCCGTGTAGAGCTGCCCGGGCCGCAGCATGAATGTCTTGTCTGCCTTTCGAAGCACGTCGAGAAGAGAGGAATCGAGCCGCTTCATCTGGGTGAAGAAGCTCACCTTCTTGCGTGTGTCGAAAAGAAAGTCGATGTCCTGGGTGGCGGTTGCCCCCGATGGAACCCGCACGCCACAGGCGGTTTCGTAGGCATAGATGGCGTGGGTTCCCACCACCAGAAAATGTTCGCCGAGGCCGGCGCCGGCCAGGGCGGCCAGGGCATCGACCACAATGGAGGGGGTCCGACCCACCCGTAAAGCGCGATTGAGCCGGTACTGCTCCTTGAGCGAATCGCGCATCGATTTCACCCGCGCCTCGACAATGGCCTTGCGCGCCATGAATTTTTCGTAGAGGGCCCTGTTTTCTGGGCTCTCCGGCCCCAGCGATGTCTGGGCCCCGGCCGGCGACATCCGAATCAGGTACCGGATGTTGTTCCCCTCCCTCCAAAACATGGAGCCCCGAACCTGCTGGGCGTCCTTCAGCGCCGCTTCAAGCGCGGTAAACACCGCCTCCGCGTCGATGTACTGGCGCCGTTGGGCTTCAGAGAGTTCGAGCAGCTCCACGAGTTTTCAAGGTAAAAATTGAATTTTGAAATTTACCTTGAAAATCCATTAAAAACAACATGTTATGGAGCTTCATCCGTTCCCTGGTTGAAGCCGCTATCCTTGCGAAGGCCTGTTGACTGCCGCGCAACCGGAATCTGCCCCCGAATGCATTTCAGGCCACCAGCCCCCAATGAACGGACGCGAGATGCTATCAATTCAGTAGCAACTGCGAGCGCCCAGGAAAAAACCCGGCCTCCTGGGGAGACCGGGCCAACGGCTGGGCCGGATCAACTTCTTCTTGTGCGTCGGGCGAGCAGCGTGCTCAGCCGCCAATGCGGCCACCGTCGGTCTTGGTGATGACGATGGTGGCCGAGCGCGGCCGCTTGCCGGCGCCGTAGCCGGCGTTGCTGGGCCATTGGCTGGTGTACTTGGTGGGATCGGCAAGGTTGGCCTGGGCGGTGGTTTCTCCCGGGTGCTGGATGTTGACGAACATCGCCTTGCCGTCGGGCGTTTCGCACAGACCCGTGATCTCGCAGGCCGAAGGGCCGACCAGAAAGCGCTTGAGCGTGCTGGCCGTGGGGGCCTTGCCAACGTAAGTGTCGACGTTCAGCGTGCTGCTATCGGCCTTGGCATAGCTCAGCGTTTTTTTGGCACCGTCGCCCACCTGGCCCGGCAGCGCGGCGAGCATCATGCAGTTGCTCACGTCGGTGTAGGCACCGTCGTCGGTCTGGATCCAGCAGATGCCGGTGTAGGGGCTGAAGACCAGGCCGTCGGGACTGGAGAAGTCCTGGTCGGCGGTCAGGCTGGAGAGGTTGACCTTGCCTCTGTCGGCGCCGGACTCCGCCGCGAACAGGTACACGTCCCAGGTGAAGCTGGTTGCGGCCGCACCTGCCGCGCCCTCCTTGATGCGCAGGATGTGGCCGTTGGGGTTGCCTTGCTGCGCGGTCGTGCCCTTCATGTCGGTGTACACGCGCGGGTTGGGACCATCGGGCACAAGCTGGCTGCTGCTGGCGGGGTCCACGCGGCGGTTGCTGTTGTTGGTCAGGGAAAAGTACACCTCGCCATTGGCGGGGTTGACCGAGCACCACTCGGGGCGGTCCATCTTGGTGGCGCCCACGGCATCGGCGGCCAGGCGCGCGTTGATGGCGACGTCGGCCTGATCGGTGAATGCGTAGGTCGCATAGCCGGCGATGGCGGCATTGCCGATGGTCAGTTCGATCCACTGGCCGCTGCCGTCGGCGCTGAATTTGGCCACATACAGCTTGCCGCTGTCGAGGTATTTGTCGCCGGTGGCCATCGCGCTGATCGGATTGGCGTCGGCTGCGCTCCAGTTCGCGGCGGACACCCACTTGTAGATGTATTCGTTGCGCGCGTCGTCGCCCATATAGACGACCAGCGGCTGGCCGACCACCGGCTTGCCGAAGGCGGCGCTTTCGTGCGCAAAGCGGCCCAGGGCCGTGCGCTTCTTGGCGGTGCGGGTCTTGTCGTAGGGATCGATTTCGACGATGTAGCCCATGCCGTTCATCTCGTTGCGGTAGTCGTCGCTGCCGTCGCTGGAGCTGCCGAGCTTGCTGTTGTTCCAGCGCGCGTATTTGTCATCGGCACCGCCCGTTTCCCAGCCGTGGCGCGACGCCGACCCCTGGTTGCGCCCGTAGCGTTTGAGGGCGGTCACGCTTTTGTCGTTGCTGCGCGCTGCGTCGTCGGTGGCGTTGCGAAAAAAGTAGCCGAACCAGTTCTCTTCACCGGTCAGAAAGCTGCCCCAAGGCGTTTTGCCCGTGCCGCAGTTGTTCAGCGTCCCGCGCATGCGTGTGCCGTTGGGCGAGTACCTGGTCACCATCAGGGCGTTGCCGCGCGCCGGACCCGAGATTTCGATGTCGCTCAGTGCTGTCAGGCGGAAATTGAAGGCCGAGTCCTTGACGTAAGCCCACTGGCCTGCGGTCCTCTTGACTTCAACGACCGAAATGCCGTGGATGGCGGTTTCCTTGTCCACCTCGGCGGCTGGACGGGGGAGTGTGGTGGTGCCGCCGCTGGCATGAATGAAGAACGAACTGAGCTTTTCGTCGGTTGTGGCTTCATGGTTGACGGCCAGCAGGCCGCGGTCGGCCGCAGTCGGCGAGGGCTTGCTGTCGGCGCCCAGGCCGAACCACTCCATGCCGTCGTGGTGATCGCCGGCGCGGTTTTCGAAATCGGTGTCGGTGCCGTCGTTCTTGTAAGCCGGCGTCGCAGCCGTCAGCGGGTCACCCAAGGCGTAGAGCACGCTGGCGCTGTAAGCTGCAGGCACCACGACGACATCGGCCAGACTCTTGGACACGGCGCCAAAGCCCAGCAGCGTTTCGGCCGGGGCCGCTGCAGCGGCGACAGCCGTGGCGGCGCCGCCGCTGGCGGACACCGCCAAGCCGCCGAGCATGGCCGCGCCTGCCGTGCCGACACCGCCACGCAGCAGGCCGCGGCGGCTCAGGCGGGCCTGCAACACCGAATCAAAGCTCGGATTGGCCGAGGTGTTGGAGTCTTCGTCATTGAAATCAGCGGGTGGGTTCATCGCATGTTCCTTGGGCCGGAATAGGGAGAAAGGAGAACCCAAAACCTTAGGTGCGCACGATGACACCGCCGTGGCGTTTGCATGACGCCGGCGTGAAGCATTTGTGACGGGACAATGGCTGCGCGAGGGAGCGGCTCAGTCTCGCACGCAGCGCGCGACCAACGGCAGCAGCGGATAGTGCAGAACGGCCTCGCGCCCACTGGCCCCGAGGCCGAACTCGGCCTTCATGCGCGGGTTGCTGTAGACGCTTTGCCGCGGGCCCTGGCCGCCCGCGTCGCGGTACAGCAGGTCGTAGCCATGCGAGCTGTCGAGGACCACGGTGTCGTCAACGAAGCGGGCGCTGAACTCGATGCCGTATTCGCAGCGGTACAGGGGCAGGTCGGCGCGGCCACCGGAGCCTGCGCAGCCGGCCACGATGAGGGCCAGCGTCGGCGTTGCCAGAAGTCGGTTCATGTCGCCTCCGGGATCGAGCTTCATTTGGGCCAGAGCACCCACAGCCGCAAAGGCTGCTTGAGGCGGCCGGCGAGCTCGCCGGCTTCGCTGCCCCAGCCGGCGAAGTAGTCGGCCCGAACCGCGCCGACGATCGCGCTGCCCGTGTCCTGCGCCAGCACCAGGCGCTGCAGCTGAACCATTGGGCCGCTGGAGGCCAGCCAGACCGGCGTGCCATAGGGAATGCTGCCGGCATCGACCGCGATCGAGCGCCCGGGGGTCAGTGCCACGCCCTGGGCGCCGCGCGGGCCGAAGGCGGCGTCCAGATCGGCCAGGGCCTCCTCGTGGAAGAACACGGTGCGCGGATTGCTCCACAGCAGCTCGCTGAGGCGCTGCGGGTTTTGCGCGGCCCAAGCCTTGATGGCGGGCCAGGAGGCGTCGCGAACGGCGCCCTGGTCCAGCAGCCAGCGGCCCACGCTGCGGTAGGGCTGCTCGTTGGAGCCGGCAAAGGCCAGCCGCACCAGGCGCTGGCTGCCGTCGGCCTCGGTCACGCGGACCCGGCCCGAGCCCTGGATTTGCAGCACCAGCGCATCGATCGGATCGGCCAGCCAGGCAATCTCGCGGCCGCGCAGCGCCGCCTTCGCTTCGGCCAGGGTGTCGATCTCCTGGCGCGTGTACCAGGGCCGGCGCGCGTTCAGCGTCGCGGGCGGGCGGTACAGCGGCACCTCAAAGCCTGGCCGCGCCTCACGCGAGGCCTCCAGCACCGGCTCGTAGTAGCCCGTCAGCAAGCCGTCGGAGGGCCCGTGCAGCGGCTCGACGCGGTAGGGCTGCAGCCGCCCCATCATCCAGGCCCGCTGCTCCTCGCCCGAGGCGATGCTCAGGCGCCGCACCTCGCCGCACAGCGGCGCCAGCGCCGGGCCGGGCCGCTCGCAGCTCCTGATCCAGGCGTTCCAGGCTTCATGCAGCGCGTCCTGCTCGAAGCCGGGCAGCTCGTCCCAGCGCACCGGCAGCCAGCGGCTCTTGGCCTGCTGCAGCGCAGGCGGCAGGGCGGCGCTGTCGCCGGGCCGGCCAGCCAAGGGCGCTGCCCGCACTGCAGCGACAGGCTGGCTCGCATCGGGGGCTTGTGGCGGCGCGCTGGCGCAGCCCGCCAGCATTCCTACAATCAGCGCTGCTGCAGCCTGCCACAGGAGTCTTTGCGTCATGGGTCTGATTTTGCTTGAAGCCTTGCTGGCCTTGGTGCTGCTGGTACTCATCGTCTGGTGGACCATGTTTTCAGGCCGCAAGCACGGCGAGCCGCCCGCGGCCGACGACAATGCGGCTTCCAAGCCCTCCAAGCCGGAGAGCTGAGCCCCTGTCACGCTGAGCAACGCGAAGCATCTGCGCCGCTTGAGATCCTTCGCCTCGCTCAGGATGACATCGAGGCGGCTGGAAGACATCGGGGCGGTTACAGGTTGCGCAGCAAATTGGCCAGCTCGACGGCCGACTTCACGTTCATCTTGTCGAACACCCGGGCGCGGTGCACTTCGACCGTGCGCACGCTGATGTCGAGCTGGTCGGCGATCAGCTTGTTGGGCAGGCCTTCGACCACCAGGCGCATCACGTCGCGCTCGCGCTCGGTCAGCTCGGCCAGCCGGCCCTGCAGCCCCAGTTTTTCGCGGCTCGCGGCCAGCACCTCGGCCGAGCGCTGCAGCGCCTGCTCGATCCGGTCGACCAGCGCATTGTCGGAAAACGGCTTCTCGCAGAAGTCGAACGCGCCGCGCTTGACCGCATCCACGGCGGTCGGCACATCGGCGTGGCCGGTCAGGAAAATCACCGGCATCACGGCCTGCAGGCCGCGCTCGATCAGCTGGTTGAACAGGGCCAGGCCGCTCATGCCGGGCATGCGCACGTCCAGCAGCAGGCAGCAGGGCTGCCGGGGCGTGAAGCCCCGGTTGAGCAGCCGCCCGAACGCCTCGGCGCTGTCGTAACACTCGCTAAGCAGGCGGCGCGAGCGCAGCAGCCAGGCCAGCGCCTCGCGCACGCTGGCGTCGTCGTCGACGATGAACACGGTGGCATCAAGCGTGGGTTCCATGGCGGGATGGGTCGACCGGCAAGGTGAATTTGAAGATGGTACCCGCAGGCTGCTTGGGCTCAAACCAGAGCACCCCGCCGTGCTGCTCGATCACGGTGCGGCACAGGCTCAGGCCCAGGCCCATGCCCTCGGCCTTGGTCGTGAAAAAAGGCGTGAACAGCTGGCGCGCCACCTCGTCGGGGATGCCGGCACCGCGGTCGGCCACCGAAAACTCCAGCCAGCGCTGTCGCTCGTTCGAGGCCGCGTCCCTGACCTGCAGCACCAGCAGCCGCTCGGTGAGCTCCGCTTGGTCCATGGCCTGCATCGCGTTGCGCGACAGATTGAGCAGCACCTGCTCGACCATGGTGCGGTCGCACAGCACCGGCGCCAGGCCCTCCGCCAGCCGCGTCTGCACCCGCACCGCCAGCTTGCGCGCCTGCAGGCTGACCAGCGGCATGATGGCGTCGATCAGGGCCTGCGGCTCAACCGCCTCGCGCGCCTGGTCGCGCCGGCGCACGAAGTCGTGCACGCTCTTGATAACCTTGCCGGCGCGCTCGGCCTGCTCGGCAATGCGGCGCATCGCCATGGCCAGGTCGCGCAGACGCGGATCCGGTGCCGACGCGCCCTGCATCAGGTTGAGCGAGCCGGTCGCATAGCTGGAAATTGCCGCCAGCGGCTGGTTGAGCTCGTGGCTGAGCAACGAGGCCATCTCGCCCACGGTCGCGAGCCTGGCGGTCGCCTGCAGCCGCTCCTGGGAGGCGCGCGACAGCTCCTCGACCCGGCGCTGCTCGCTGATGTCCAGAAAGGCGCTCATCCAGCCGGTCTGCAGGCCCTGGGCATTGATCAGCGGGGCTTCGATGATGAGTACCGGAAAGCGGCTGCCGTCCTTGCGCATGAACACCGACTCGAAGCCTTCGCGCGGCGGCAGGTGGCCCGCCAGCCGGACCGCCTGGCGCTGGTGGTATTCGTCGGCCAGCTCGGGCGGCCAATACGGCGCGGGCGTGCCGTGGCCCAGCAGTTCCTCGGCCGTGAAGCCCACCATCTGGCAAAACGCCGGGTTGACGTAGCTGATGCGGCCCTGCAGGTCGCGTGCGCGCAGCCCGGTCACCAGCGAATCCTCCATGGCCTTGCGAAACGCCAGCGCGTCGGCGAGATTGCGCTCGGCCCGCAGCCGGCGCCGGCTGTCCTTGACCAGCAGCACCAGCACCGAGACCAGCGCGATCGACATCGCCGTCACCAGCGCCGTCAGCACATTGGGGAACAGGTCGGGCGCGCCGCGCCAGCTGTCCATGCGCAGCACCAGGGTGTTGCCCGGCAGGTCCAGCAGTTGCTGGGCCGTGAACACCCGGCTGCCGCGCCGCGCCGAGCCATGCAGCGCCAGCCGCGTGCCGTCGGCCTCGGTGAACGACACCTCCTGGCTGCGCGTGAGCTGCTGGCCGACCAGGTCGGCCAGGATCTCCTGCAGCGAATAGGTCGCGAGCAGATAGCCGCTGAGCCGCCCCGCCGTCACCTGCGGCAGGCACAGCTCGATCACCTCCAGGCCCAGGCCGTCGGGCTGGGGCAGGAAGTAGCTGCTGGAATAGGCCGGGCCGCTGAGCCGGCGCGCCGTGGCACAGGCGAGAGCCACATCGGATTGGGCGTTGTCGCGTCCCAGCCGCTCGAACACCGGCGCGCGATACGGCGTATCGACCTGCGCCAGGATGGCGAGGCTGGCGTCGCGCCACTCGATGCGCATGAACTCGCGGTGCTCGCGCAGCAGGCTGGCGGCCTCGATGGTCCAGGAACTGGGCGTCGGGCTGCTGGCCTGCAGGGCCTGCAGGCCTTGCACGTTGCGCGTGAGGGCCGCGCGGATATCGCCAATCGCGTCCGCCGTGTCGCGCTCGAGCTTGCCCTGCACCTGGCTGGCTTCGTAGCGCCCGGCCAGCCACACCAGCGTCCCCAGCACGGCGAACACCAGCACCACGAGCGAGGCCCACAGCGACCAGCGCCGCCAGACCGAGGACAGGCGCAGGGCCGGGAAGCGGGCGCTCAGCCTCACAGGACGCGGTGCTCCAGCGCGGGCAGTTGCCGGCGCACGGCCTGCAGCCGCGCGATATCGAATTCGCCGAGCACCACGGCCTCGCCTTCGGCCTGCTCGGCCAGCACCAGGCCCCAGGGATCGACCAGCATGGAGTGGCCCCAGGTGCGCCGCCCGTTCTCGTGCCGCCCGCCTTGGGCCGGGGCGACCACCCAGGCCAGGTTTTCAACCGCCCGCGCCCGCAGCAGCAGCTCCCAATGGGCCTGCCCCGTGGTATGGGTGAAGGCGCTGGGCACCAGCAGCAGCTCGGCGCCGGCGCGCGCATGGGCCCGGTACAGCTCGGGAAAGCGCAGGTCGTAGCACACGCTCAAGCCGATGCGCCACAGATGGCCGTCGCGCGAGGGCAGCTCGAACCGCACGGGCTCGCTGCCGGCCTCGATGACCTGCGACTCGTCGTAGCGTTCGCGGCCATTGTCGAAGCGAAACAAATGGATCTTGTCGTAGCGGGCCACGCACTCGCCTTGCGGCGAAAACACCAGGCTGCTGTTGCGCACACGGCTGGCCTCGGTTGCGGCCAGCGGCAGCGTTCCGCCCACGATCCAGAGCCCGAGTTCACGTGCCGCGCCCGCCAGGAACTGCTGGATGGCGCCGTCGCCAAACTCCTCCCGGACCGCGAGCTTGTCGCTGTCGCGGCTGCCCATCAGACAGAAGTACTCGGGCAGCACGGCCAGCTCCGCGCCCGCCCCGGCGGCTTGGGCCAGCAGTGCGCGCGTTCGCTCCAGGTTGGCCGCCACGCGCGGGCCCGACACCATCTGGATCGCCGCGGCCTTCACTGCGTGACCCCGCTCGGGCTGGGTGTCTGGACCTGCGATTTGCCCTCGGCCGCAGCGGGCTTGTGCTCGACCTTGGTGATCCTCGGATCAGCCCAGGTGCCGTCGATGTGAAACTCCTGGGTTGCGGCCTGGATCAGCGGACGGCGCAGGAACAACTGGGCCAGGACGCTGCCCAGTCCGATCGCGGGGTTGATCGCGGTGGCCACCAGCGAGGCGGTGCCGGCATTGATTTCGGGTACCACCACGACCTTGAGGTCCTGGGTTTCCCTGGCGATGTCAGCCCGCCCCTCCATCAGAACGGCGGCGTTGACGCCCTTCATCTGCAGGTTGTTGGTCATGGCGATGCCCTGCTCGATCTGGATGTCGCCGCGCACGAAGTCAAACGCGAAGCCTTCGCTGAACACGTCGCGGAAATCCAGGACCAGCCGCCGCGGCAGCGTCTGCAGGCTCAGCACACCGAGCAGCTTGGCCAGGCCCGGGTCGGCCTTGAGAAACTGCCCGCTCTCCACGTTGACATTGAACTGCCCGTTCAGGCTCGGGTAGTCGAGCTGCAGCGGCGAGCCGACCCAGGCGACCTGGCCTTCCATCCTGCCCTTGCCGCGGCGCACCACCTCCTTCATGCCCAGGCGCGTGAGCAGCTCGCCGGAGTCCGCGATGTCGAGCTTGAAGTTCATCACGCTGCGCCGGCGCTCGCGCACCTGCCGCGGCGCGCCCGACGCGGCGCTCGGGGCCGTGAGCGCGGCCCAATGGCCCGTGGCCGTGAAGCTGGCCTCCGGCAGGATCACGTTGAGCTTGTTGAGCCGCCACTCGCGCGCGCCCGCCTCGCGTGCCGTGGCGCCCCTATTGACGGCCTCGATCTCGACGCGGCCCAGCTTCTTGCCACGCAGCTCGAGGTCGTCGACCACGATATCCAGCGCCGGAATGGCCTGGGGCTGCTCGTCCAGCAGCGACTCCACATCCTGGGCCGCGCTCTGGGCGATATTGAGGCGGGCCAGCCGCGCGTAGACGCGGCCGGCGCCCGCGGCCGAAGGCTGGCGGTACTCGAGATAGCCGTTGAGCTCCTGGGCATCGAGGTTGGCGCGCCAGGTCAGGCCCTCGCGCGAGCCGCCGACCACCACGTTGTGCAGCTTGCGCCCCTCCAGCGTCAGCTCCCTGGCCCGCACCGCCATGAGGGTGGGCAGGTAGCCCATGGCCGGCCCAGCCGCTGCGCTGGCCGCGCCAGCCGGGGCTGCGCTCGCGCCAGCCGCCTTGCCCAGCACGTTCTCCCAGGCGTCGAGATCGACCTGGGCCAGGTTGATGTTCGCCGCCACGCCCTCGTCAGGCAGCGGCGCCGACTCGCCCGCCGACAGGCCCACGGCGATGGCGCCGCGCAGCACCCGGGCCTGCGGCCCGCTGATGTCACGCAGATAGACGACGGAGGCCACGCGGCCCAGCTCCAGCGCCAGCTGGTCCTGCAGCAGCGCCGCCGGCGCCAGCGATTCGCGCAGCAGCGCGTTTTCAAAGCGCAGCGGCAGCACGGTGTCGGCGCTCTTGTTCAGCGGCGGCGGCAGGTTCAGCGCCAGCCCCTGCAGGCTGCTGGCGACCATGAGCTCGGGCTGGCCGCGCCGGAATCCCAGGGTGGCACTGTAGGCCGCGCTGCCCGTGGCGTTGTTCGCCAGGCGCGACAGGAAACCGAGCTCGTGGGCCTGGCGCAAGCCCTCGGCGCTGGCCGTTCCCTGGGCGCGCAACAGAGTCGTTGCTTCGGCAGCCCCTGGGGCCGCGCGCATGCCGCCTTCGAGCCGCAGCTCGCCACCCAGCATGATCGCCTGGGCGCCGCTGAGGGAAAAGCCGCTTTCGCTGAAACCGACCACGCCGCGCGCCCGGGCCAGCAGCGGCGTTTCTGGCGTGATCCGCACATCGTTGCCCGCCAGCGTGACGCTGCCCTGCACCCTGGACTGGGCGATGCTGCTCACCGGCAGGCTCAGGTTCAGGCGCAGATCGGCGCTGCCGCTGGCGCTGGCCTGGTCCAGCGCATGACCGATCAGCCCCCCGATGGGCGATGTCGCCACCACCTTGAGCATCTGCGCGAGCGGGCCGCGGGCCTCGGCGCTGACCGCCACCGTGCTGTGGGCCAGGTCGGGAATGCGGGCCTCGACGCGGCTGACCTGCAGCTCGGCCGCCCCGGCGAGCCGGGCGCTGGCCTTGTTGACCTGCATCGCGGCGCGCTCGAACACCAGATCGCCCGACAACTGCGTGAGCGCCGGCCATTCGAGCGCGTCCTTGGGCTGGATGCTGCGCGGCACATAGGCAAAGCTGGCGTTCTGGACCTTGGCCGCGATGCGGAACTCCCCGAGCCGGGGGTCGGTGAACGGCATGTCGTTCAAATCGCCCTTGACGCGGAATTTGACCTCGCTGGCCCGGCCCTGCGTCACCGCCTCGCGCACATAGTCGCGCACCTCGGCCGCGATCGACAGGGGCAGGTAGCGGTGCACGCGCGTGCCATCGGCCCGGCTCAGACTGCCCTGCAGGTCCAGCACCCCGGGAAAGCGCGATCGGCTGGACGAGCGCTGCGGGTCGCTGGTCTTCCAGCTGGCCTCCAGCTCGCCCTGGGCATCGGCATTGGCAAACGTCGCATTGGCCAGCTGGACGGCGATGCGCTCGCCGTCGATCTGCCACTGGGCCTCGGCCGACAGCCGGTCCAGGACCAGCTGCGGGTCGGCAAACACGCCCGGCAGGTCCAGCGCCCCCTGCTGGATCGCCAGCTTGGCCTTGCCGCCGGCCTGGGTGAGCTCGAACTCGACCGCCGCGCCCCGAACGCCAGGGGTTCCCACGGGTCCGGGCCCGGCCGTCGCGGCCGGCGGGGCGGGCTGGCCCGCGATCGCGAGCTGCACCACCCGCCCGCGCGCCTCGTACTGGGTCGGGGCCTGCAGCGCCCCCTGCCAGCGGGCCTGGAGCGTCTCGACCAGGCCCTTGGGGTCATAGGCGGCCAGCGCCGCATGGGTGGCGGCCTCCAGCGGCAGCCGCTGCGCCACCTGGGCCAGCGCCGCCAGATCGAGCCGGTCGGCGCGGACCTCGCCGTGCGCGGGCATGCGGCCTTCGCCGTCAAGGTGGCTCAGGAACAGGTTGCCGCCGGGCCAGCGCAGGCCTTCGGCGGTCTGGAACTGCAGGCCTTGCGTGGACAGCTCGAAGCCGCCGGCCAAGCGCCGGCCACCGAGCCGCCCCACGACCGACCGCAGGGCCAGTGGCTGCAGCCGGGCGCCCAGCGTGGCATGGACCTCGGTGAGCGCCAGATCGGCCAGGCCGCCGCTGAGCTGGCCCCGGCTCACGTCGGCCCAAAACCGCAGCGCCCCGTGGCCGCGGCTGACCTCGAACCCCAGGTCGGCATGGCGGCGCAGCTGGGACACGTCAACGCGCGCGAAGTCACCGTAGATCTGGCCGTCCCATTGCGGCCACCGCCCCGGATGGCGGCTCAGCAGCGGCTGGCGAAACCGGGCCACCAGGCTGAAGCGCTCGCCCCAGTCGGGCGGCGGCGTGGCGTCCAGCCGCATTTCGTGGCGCCGCGCCCGGTTGCGCATCACGAAATCGACCTGGCTCAGGACCAGCGGCGCGGCCTTGCGCTGCTCGTCGCTCCAGCGCAGCGTGCCGTTGCGGATCACGAACTCGGTTTGCGAGAAAAACCAGTCGGCTGCCCGGCCGTTCTGGCTGTCGCTGCGCGACAGGTCCAGCCCGGCCACATGGATCCTGCCGTCGGCCGAGCGCCGGATGTCGAGCTCGGGCTGGTCGAGGTAGAGCTGCTCGAAGCCCAGGCCCATCAGCGATCGTGGCGACAACGCGGCCAGCACACGCGGCAGGCGCAAGGCCTCGCGCCCCTCGCGGTCGTGCAGGCTCACGTCGCGCAACTCGAACGATGGCACCATGCCGGCCGAGCGCGCGGTGATTGCGCCGATGCGCACCGGCACGCCCAGCGCCCGGCTCGCCTCGATTTCCACCCGCGGGCGCAGGTCGTCGATTCGCGGCACAATCCAGCCATGAAGAACGCCCCAGGCCAGCAGGAACAGCAGCCATGCGGCCAGCAACAGGCCCAGCGCCCAGCGCGTCGCGGCCGCCGCGGCCTTCCACAGACGTGAGGGGGAGGGCGCCAGATCTTTCATGGTGTACGTGATGTGGCAAGAATTATGACCCGCAGCGGTCCCATGGGTTCGATGCGAAACAGCGAAGTTTTGTTCAACGGCGAGCTCGGCAGCGCGCCCGATGCCGGTCTGGCGGCACAGGCCTGGTCGGCCCATTCCCGTTTCGTGCAGCGGCTGCGCCGCCGCTATGCGTCCCAGCTGAGCCTGTTGCCCGCCGGCGCGCCGGTGCGCGCGACCATGGAGCAGGCCCTGCACGCGCTGCAGCAACAGGCGCATGATCTGGGCGCCGCCCTGCGCATGCTGCGCCAGCTCGTGCTGGAACGGCTGATCGAACTCGACTGCGATGCCCAGGCGCCGCTGCAGCTCGTGACCCACGCCGTGACCGAGCTGGCGGAGCTGGCGCTCGACGTCGCCTGCCGCCAGGCCCAGCAGGGGCTCGACGAGCGCCACGGCGCGCCACTGGCGGCCGACGGCCAGCGCGCCCAGCTGTGGGTCATCGGCATGGGCAAGTTCGGCGCGCGCGAGCTCAATGTGTCCAGCGACATCGACCTGATCTACATCTATGACCAGGACGGCGAGACCGCCGGCACGGCCGACGGGCGGGGCCGCATTTCCAACCGCGAGTATTTCGCCAAGGCCGTCAAGCTGATCTACAGCCTGATCGGCGACACCACCGAGCACGGCTTCGTGTTCCGGGTCGATCTGGCGCTGCGGCCCAACGGCAATTCCGGCCCCTCGGCGCTGTCGCTGGCGGCGCTGGAGGAATATTTCCAGGTCCAGGGACGCGAGTGGGAACGCTTTGCCTGGCTCAAGAGCCGGGTCGTCGCGCCCGCGAGCTGCGTCACCAGCGGCTCGGCCCAGGCGCTGCGCAGCGTGGTCCTGCCCTTTGTGTTTCGCCGCTACCTGGACTACAACGTCTTCGATTCGCTGCGCGTGCTGCACCGCCAGATCCGCGACCATGCGGCCAAGCGCAGCGCCGGGCGCCCCGAGCGCGCCAACGATGTCAAGCTCTCGCGCGGCGGCATCCGCGAGATCGAATTCACCGTGCAGCTGCTGCAGGTGGTGCGCGGCGGCCAGTTCCCCGAGCTGCGCACGCGGCCCACGCTCGACGCCTTGCAGCGCGTGGCACGCGCCGGCCTGATGCCCCAGGCCACGGCCTATGCACTGTCGCGCGCCTACGAATTCCTGCGGCGCGTGGAGCACCGCATCCAGTACCTGGACGACCAGCAAACCCATGTGCTGCCGACCCAGGACGAGGACCTGGCCTGGATCGCCCACACCATGGGCTATGCGGGCTGCTGCCCGTTTTTGAGCGAGCTCGACGCCCACCGCGAACTGGTGGCGCAGGAGTTCGACAAGCTGCTCGGCGGCGCTTCGGCCAAGGAGTGCAGGGGCTGCAACGGCGGCCCCAACGGGGCCAAGCCGGCCGCGCCCGACCTCGACGCCCTGCTTGCCCAGCTGCCCGAGCGCTTTCGCGAGCGCCTGCTGCTGTGGCGCGAGCACCCGCGGGTGCAGGGCCTGCGCGACGAGACGCGCGCGCGGCTGCTGCGGCTGGTGCAGCGCACGGCCCAGTGGCTGCAAGAAGGCCGCGTCAACGAGGACGCGGCCGTGCGCCTGGCCGACTGGATCGAGCCGCTGCTGCGCCGCGAGAGCTATCTGGCCCTGCTGCTGGAGCGCCCCAACGTGCACGAGCGACTGCTGCGCCTGCTGGGCGCGGCCAAATGGCCGGCCCGCTATCTGCTGCAGCACCCCGGCGTGATCGATGAACTGGCCAGCGAGGCCCTGCTGTCCGAGCGCTTCGTCGCCGCCGACTTCGAGCGTGAGCTCGCGCATCGCCTGCAGGCGCTGGCGTCCACCGGCGAGGACGACGACGAGGCCCTGCTCAACCTGCTGCGCCGGGCCCACCATGCCGAGATGTTCCGCACGCTGGCGCGCGACGTCGAAGGCCAGCTCACGGTCGAGCAGGTCGCCGACGAGCTCAGCGCGCTGGCCGACGCCGTGCTGCGCGTGACGGCGCGCTGGTGCTGGGCGCGCCTGAAGAGCAAGCACCGGGAGACGCCGCAGTTCGCGATCATCGGCTACGGCAAGCTCGGCGGCAAGGAGCTGAGCTACGGCAGCGACCTGGACATCGTGTTCGTCTACGAAGACGAGGACGAGCGAGCCCCCGAGGCCTATGCGGCCTTCGTGCGCAAGCTGATCAACTGGCTGACCGTCAAGACCGGCGAGGGCGACCTGTTCGAGATCGATACGGCCCTGCGCCCCAACGGCAGCTCGGGCCTGCTGATCACCAGCTTCGAGGCCTATGCGAACTACCAGCAGCGGCGCGGCAGCAATACCGCGTGGACCTGGGAGCACCAGGCCATGACGCGCGCGCGCTTCGTGCTCGGCGATGCCTCGCTTGCGCAGCGCTTCGATGCCGTGCGCGAGGCGGTGATCACGGCGCCGCGCGACGACAGCGCCCTGCGCAACGAAATCGTCGCGATGCGCGAGAAGGTCAGCGCCGCCCACCCGGTCAAGGAAGGCCGCTTCGACGTCAAGCACAGCCCCGGCGGCATGGTCGACGCGGAGTTCGCCGTGCAACACCTGGTGCTGTCGCAGTCAGGGCGGCACCCGGAACTCAGGGACAACGTGGGCAATATCGCGCTGTTGCGGCGAGCCGAAGCGGCCGGCCTGCTGGCCCCGGGCATAGGCGAGGCCGCGGCCAGCGCCTACCGCGAATTGCGCCGCGCGCAGCACCAGGCCCGACTCAACGAAGAGCCAACCCAGGTCGACCCGTCAAGCCGGCAGTCCGAACGCGAGGCCGTGCTGGCCCTGTGGCAGGCCGTGTTCCGCATCGCAGCCGGTTAGCGCCGCAGCCGCCGTACCGCAGGCGCAAGTAGCTATCAATTCAATAGCAAACTCTGGTCCTTCGTGCGGTTGGCCGGTCTGGGCCTGAAGTGCTGGGCGAGCAGGCCGCGTCGCAGCCCGTGGCACACTGGAGCTTGCCCATGAAAACCGTCTGGATCGTCGACGCCGCCTATCTCTACAGCTTCGGCAAATCCCGTCCCAACGGGTTTGACTATCTGAAACTGAAGAACGAACTCGTCAAAGCCAATGGCGGGCCGATCTGCGAGAGCTACTACCTGAACTCGACCTCGGACCCGACGGCCGAGGCGCAGAACGCGTTCCACACCTGGCTCAAGTCGGCCGCGCCCAGGGGGCCGCAGATGCGGGTGCAGCTGTACAGGCTCAAGGACATGCACCTCAAGTGCCCGTCGTGCAACACGCCGTTTGACCGGCAGGTGCAAAAGGGCGTGGACGTGGCGCTGGCCACGCTGATGATCAAGCTGGCCGTGCAGGGCGCCTACGACCGGCTGATCCTCTCGGCCGGAGACGGCGACCTCGAAGACGCGATTGCGTACCTGAAGTCCGATCTGCGCAAGGAGGTCTGGCTCAATGGCGCGCAGACCACGCTCTCGGCCGACCTGCAGTGCTATGCCGACCAGGTGCTGTGGCTGGACGACATGGTCGCCAGCATCGACAAGTAGATCCCGCCCGGACCCCGGGCTGAAGCGTCAGGCCGCCCGCGGCGCGGCGCCAGGCGCCAGCGAGGCGGCCAGCTCCTTGCGGTAGCGGTTGAGCTCCTGCACGCTCCTGAAGCTGCGGTTCATCAGCAGGCTCATGTTGTGCAGGATGCGCTCGACCACCTTGTTTTCCCAGACGGCGTCGAAATTGATCTGCCTGTCCAGCCATTGCTCCAGCCACTCGGGGTTGGGCAGGCGACTCTGGATGGTGTCGCGCGGAAACAGGTTCTTGTTCACATGCAGGTTGGTCGGGTGCAGGGCCTGGGCCGTGCGGCGGGCGCTGGCCATCAGCACGCCGACCTTGGTGAAGGCGGCCTTGGCCTCGTTGCCGAAGTTCTGGATCGCGCGCTTCATGTAGCGCAGGTAGGCGCCGCCGTGGCGGGCCTCGTCCTGGGAAAGCGTGGTGTAGATGTGCTTGATGACCGGCTCGGTATGCCATTCGGCGGCGCGGCGGTACCAGTGGTTGAGGCGGATTTCGCCGCAGAAGTGCAGCATCAGGGTTTCGAGCGCTGGCGCGGGGTCGAACTCGAAGCGCACCTCGTGCAGTTCGGCCTCGGTCGGCGCGAGGTCGGGGCGGAAGCGCTTCAGGTACTCCATCAGCACCAGCGAGTGCTTTTGTTCCTCGAAGAACCAGATCGACATGAAGGCCGAGAAGTCGCTGTCGTCGCGGTTGTCGCGCAGGAACATCTCGGTGGCCGGCAGGGCCGCCCACTCGGTGATGGCGTTCATCTTGATCGTCTGCGCCTGCTCGTCGGACAGCCTGGCCGGGTCAAACAAGGCCCAGGGAATGTCCTTGTCCATGTCCCAGCGCACGGATTCGAGTTGCTTGAAGAGTTCCGGATAAAGCATCAAAGTCTTTCGTAGCCGGCAGATTTTAAGCGGCGCGTATGAAAAACCCTTGACAAATCACCGGGCTTGCCAAGGGCATCGAGGCCGCGCCGGGGCTGGCGACGCACGATGGAGGCGATGACAAGAGCCAACCCCAAAGTCACAATGCGACGAACTGGTTTTGCTTGGCGGGGAGCGTTGTGTTCACAAATCTTTACCAATTTGCGATGCCAGACACAGGGAACTCCGCGCATCTGGCGCAAACTAACCATAGTGCGTGGCCTTGGTCCGCGCCAACGAGCATTCTGCTGCGAAGCCTTCCGGGAGCATTCAGTCCGGTCGAAATCCTGAAGCGGTTCTCCTCCTCCTCCCTCCCTCCCTTGTTCGCTTCGGGGCGCTTCGCAGTATCTTTATCAAGCAGTGAACTGCCTGGGCGGCCGGCATGAAGGTCGCCGTCGTGGGCTCCGGCATTGCGGGCCTGGCGGTGGCCCATACGCTGCACGGCCATGCGGAGATCACGCTGCTGGAGGCGGACGAGCATTTCGGCGGACACAGCCGCACGGTGGACATCACGCTGGCGACGCCGCAAATCTGGCGGGAGCGCGGCGCGAGGCCGGCAACGAGCTTTCACGTCGACACCGGCTTTGCGGTGTTCAACGAACGCAGCAACCCCAATCTGATGAACCTGTTCAACGAGTTGGGCGTGGCCACGGCGCAGGCGCAGCCGTCGATGTCGGTCCAGCTTCCCGGCGCGCTGAACGGGGGCAAGCTCGAGTGGAGCAGCGCCGGCCCGGGCGCCGTGTTCGCGCAAAGCGCGAACACGCTGAACTGGCGCTTTGTGCGCATGCTGGGGGAGCTGCCGCGCTTCAACGCGCTCGCCGCCCGGCTGACCCGTCGCGGCCAGGACGACGAACTGATGCAGCCGCTGGGAGACTTCCTTCGCCAGCAACGCTTCAGCGACGAGTTTCGCGACTGGTGCCTGCTGCCGCTGGTCGCCTGCATCTGGAGCTGCCCGGTCGAGCAGGCGTCAGCGTTCCCGCTGGCCACCCTGGTCCGCTTCAGCCAGCGCCACGGACTGCTCCGGTTCGGCCAGCGCTCGCCGTGGCGGAGCGTGTTGGGCGGTGCAAGAAATTATGTCGACAGGATCACGGCCAGCATCGCCGACCGGCGGCTGAACACCCCGGTGCGCCTGATCGAACGCGACGCAGCCGGCGTGCGGGTGCTGACCGATGGTGCTGCCGAGCGCTTTGACAAGCTGGTGCTGGCGACGCACCCGGACCAGGCCCTGGCCCTGCTGCGCGAGCCCAGCGCGGGCGAACGCGCGACCCTGGGCGCCATCCGCTTCCAGCCCCACCGCGCCGTGCTGCACACCGACGCCACGGTACTGCCCGACAGCCGCAGGGCCTGGGCCGCTTGGAACTACGAGGACGAGGGCGCCCAAGGCATCGACCAGCCCCCAGCCCGCGCCGCCGTGCACTGTCTGCTCAACCGGCTTCAGCCGCTGCCGGTGACCCAGCCCGTGCTGTTGTCGCTCGATCCGCTGCGCGAGATCGCGCCTGAGCAGGTGCTGGCTGAATGGGACGACGCCCATGCGGTGTTCGACCTGGCCGCCGTGCGGGCCCAGGCTGGCATGGCCGCGCTGCAGGGACGCCAGCACAGCTATTTCTGCGGCGCCTGGATGGGCGATGGGTCGCACGAAGATGGCCTCAGGGCGGGCCTGGCCGTGGCCCGCGTTCTGCTGATCGAGGCCGCCCGGCAGGGAGCGGGGCCGACATGAATCCCCTGGCCGCGGGCTGAAGACGACGTGCGGACGGCCGAGGCGCGGCGCCGTTCAGGCCGGCTTGGTGTCGGCGAAGCTCGCGCGCTGCATCAGCTTGTCCTGCAGCCGGGCCAGATTCGGGTACTCGCTGCGCCACTGGACCTGCGGGAAGCGGAACTCCAGATAGCCCAGGGCGCAGCCGACCGCGATGTCGGACAGGCTCAGGTGGATGCCGCTGCAAAACGGCTTGTCGCCCAAGCCCTGGCTCATGGCCTTGAGGCTGGCACGCACCTTGGCCAGCTGACGGTCGATCCAAGCCTGGCAGCGCTGCTCGTCGCCGCGGCCGGGCCAGACGGCTTCGTTGCGGGCCAGGATCGCGGCATCGAGCAGGCCATCGGCCAGCGCCTCCCAGGTCTTGACCTCGGCGCGCTCGCGACCCTGCACCGGAATCAGCTTGCCAACCGGCGAGAGGGTGTCCAGGTATTCGACGATCACGCGCGAGTCGAACACCGCTTCGGCGCCCTCCATGATCAGGCAGGGCACCTTGCCCAGGGGATTGGATTCGCCAATGGTCGTGCCCTGCGCCCACACGTCTTCGATGACGAAGTGGTAGTCGAGTTTCTTCTCGGCCATGACGATGCGCACTTTGCGCACATAGGGGCTGGCGGTGGATCCGATCAATTTCATGGACTGTGTCTTTGGCTTCCCTCGGGACTGTCCATTCTATCGACTCACCCTTTGACCGGGCTGCGGCGCGCATGGAACGTGGCGCCCAACCTACAATCCGGGCATGAGCTTCTCCACGATCACGGCCTTGTCGCCGCTGGACGGCCGCTACGCCGCCAAACTCGCCTCCCTGCGCCCCTTGATGAGCGAGCAGGGCTACATGCACCGCCGCGTCCAGGTCGAAGTCGCCTGGTTCATCGCGCTCAGCGATGCCGGCTTTGCCGAGTTCAAGCCGCTGTCTCCCGGCGCCCGCACCTACCTGCTGGGCCTGGTCAAGCATTTCTCCGAGGCCGATGGCGCAGCCATCAAGGACATCGAGAAAACCACCAATCACGACGTGAAGGCGGTCGAATACTGGATCAAGTCCAAGTTTGAGGGCCGCCCCGAGCTGCAGGCCGCCATTGAGTTCGTGCACTTCGCCTGCACCAGCGAAGACATCAACAACACCAGCCACGCGCTGCAGCTCAAGGCCGCGCGCGATCAGGTGATGCTGCCGGCGCTGGACGCCGTGATCGCCAAGCTGCGCGAGATGGCCCAGGCCTATGCCGAGGTGCCGATGCTCAGCCGCACCCACGGCCAGACCGCCAGCCCCACGACGGTCGGCAAGGAAGTGGCCAACGTGGTCGTGCGCCTGGCGGCCGCGCGCGAGAGGATCGCCGGCGTCAAGCTGATGGCCAAGATGAACGGCGCGGTCGGCAACTACAACGCCCATTTGAGCGCCTGGCCCGACTTCGACTGGGAGGCGTTCAGCCGCAAGGTCGTCGAAACGCCCGAGCCGCTGGGCCTGGGGCTGACCTTCCAGCCCTACAGCATCCAGATCGAGCCGCACGACTACATGGCCGAGCTGTTCGACGCGCTGGCGCGCACCAACACCATCCTGATCGACTGGTCGCGCGATGTCTGGGGCTATGTGAGCCAGGGCTATTTCAAGCAAAAGCTCAAGGCCGGCGAAATCGGCTCGTCGACCATGCCGCACAAGGTCAACCCGATCGACTTCGAAAACGCCGAGGGCAATCTGGGCCTGGCCAACGCGCTGCTGCGCCACCTGAGCGAAAAGCTGCCGGTGTCGCGCTGGCAGCGCGACCTGACCGACTCCACCGTGCTGCGCAACATGGGTGTGGCGCTGGGCTATGCGGCCCTGGCCTACAACTCGCTGAGCGCGGGCCTGAACAAGCTCGAACTCAACGAGCAGGCGCTGGCGGCCGACCTCGACGCGTCCTGGGAAGTGCTGGCCGAGCCGATCCAGACCGTGATGCGCCGCTTCGGCGTGCCCGGCGCGTACGAGAAGCTCAAGGAAGTCACGCGCGGCCAGGCGGTGACGGCTGAGGCCTTGCACGACCTGATCCGCTCGCTGGACATTCCACAGGCCGAGAAAGACCGCCTGCTGGCGCTGACCCCGGCGAGCTACACCGGCAAGGCGGCCGAGCTCGCGCGGCGCGCCTGAGCACCCGCGCATCCGATTGAAATCTGCGCCACGCCCTCGTCAACGGGGCGCTTGACGCTATCAAAACAATAGCAAGCCGACATGGCCCTCAAGTCCACCATCTTCAAGGCCGGCCTGTCGATTGCCGACATCGACCACGGCTACTACGCCGACCATGCATTGACGCTGGCGCGCCACCCGAGCGAAACTGACGAGCGCATGATGGTGCGCCTCGCGGCGCTGGCGCTCAACGCCCACCGGCTGCAGACCGTCTGCGGCGGCGACGGCACCCTGGCCTTTGGCGCCGGCCTGAGCGACCCCGACGAGCCCGATGTGGTGCTGCGCGACTTCAGCGGCCAGACCCGGCTGTGGATCGAGGTCGGCCAGCCCGAGGACAAGCCGCTGATCAAGGCCTGCGGCCGGGCCGATCAGGTCATCGTGTACTGCTTCCACCACGCAGCCGAGGTCTGGTGGCGCGGCATCGAGGGCAAGCTCGCGCGGCCGCAAAACCTCAGCGTCTGGCGCGTGCCGAGCCAGGCCTCGCAGGCCCTGGCGGCCCTGGCCCAGCGCAACATGCAGCTGCAGGCCACGATTCAGGAAGGCGTGCTGAGCCTGGGCGACGGCGCGAACAGCATCGACATCGAGTGCCTGCGCTGGAAGTAAGGCAGCCATGACCCGCCAGCCCTCGCCCGCCGGGCATCAGGCGCTACGGATTGAATAGCAATCAGACGGGCATCAGTCGGCCGCAGCGCCAGCACTGCTCGAAGCCGCCTTCCACGGTTTCGCCGCAGCGGCAGACCCAGCGGTGCTGCGGCAGATGCTGCAGGGCGGCCAGCAGCTCGCGCGCCTGCGGCTCCTGCTCGTCGTGGGTCAGCCAGATCTCCGGCAGGCACTGGTCGGGTGGCAGGTCGCCGGCGGCCGCGCCCAGGAAATAGCGCTGCATCGAGGCCGCAATGCCGGCTTCGCACAAGGTGTCCAGCCACAGCGTGGCGATCACGATGTTGGGGGCTTGCATCAGTTTGAGCATGGGGCTGCCTGCGGCTTGGGGCAGGGCCCAAACATAGTGAGTCGCGCCGGTTTTGTAAAGGCCGGCACCGTTCCTCAGGCCCCGCTGGCCTTGGCCTCGGTGGCCCGCTCGGCATATTTGTTGAAGCGCCAGGCGTCGCCCGTCAGGGTAATGCGCCGCCAGATCGCGCGCTTCTCTGCCGGGCTCAGGGCCGGCCAGAGCTGCACTTCTTCAAAGGTTCGGCCACAGCCCTTGCAGCTGTCGTCACCCTGGCTGGTCGAGCAGATCGCGATGCAGGGCGTGTCGGGCTGGGTGTCGTACCAGGCCAGCCAGGCCGCCATCGCCTTCGCGGGAAAGCCGAACTCGTCGGCCTCGTCCTCGTGGTAGAAAACCATCAGCGCATAGACCTCGGCCAGAGCGCGGATTTCGGGCGCGAGCGTGATGCCGTCGGGCGAGGGCTTTTTCTCGCGCCAGAAATTGATCGCGGCTTCGATGTCGGTAATGTGAATTCCGGCCATGGGATGCAGGCAGAGGGAGGGCGATGATAGCGCTGCGGCCCCGACCCTGCCGACAAAAACGACATGGCCCACGCGAGGCAAAGACCCCGGCATTTGCAAGGTCTGCGGCTCCGATGGTCTAATTCGCGCCCGAAGGGGAGTAGCTCCCTGGTTGGCAAGCCGTCATTACGAAGAGCATTCTTCCGGTTTGCCAGATGCGTGACAGCTCACGCATCGAGCAAGACCTTCGCCACGCACCTGCTTGCGCGCGCGAAGGCTTTGCACAGAAGCTCCAATGCCGCAGCGGGTGTTGAACCCACAACACGCCAAAGGACTTTTCATGGAGCTTTTTTCCGCCCCCTGGTGGTCGGCCTTGCTGGCCATCATCCTCATTGACCTCGTGCTCGCCGGCGACAACGCCATCGTGATCGCGCTGGCCGCGCGCAGCCTGCCGCAGCACCTGCAAAAGAAAGCCATCGTCTGGGGCACCATCGGGGCGATCGTCGTGCGCTCGGCCATGACCGTGGCCGTGGTCTGGCTGCTCAAGATCCCCGGCCTGATGCTGGCCGGCGGCATCGCGCTGCTGTGGATCGCCTACAAGCTGCTGGCCGATGGCGACGGCGACCAGGAACACGGCCCCGGCGCCACGACCTTCTGGGGCGCCATGAAAACCATTGTGATCGCCGACGCCATCATGGGCATCGACAACGTGCTGGGCGTGGCCGGCGCCGCGCACGGCTCGTTCGGCCTGGTCGTCTTCGGCCTGCTGGTCAGCATCCCGATCGTCGTGTTCGGCAGCACCCTGGTGCTCAGGCTGGTCGAGCGCTTCCCGGTCATCATGTACATCGGCGCCGGCGTGCTGGCCTTCACCGCCGGCAAGATGATCGTCAACGAGAATCTGCTGGCCCCTCTGTTCAAGGGCCCGGACATGAGCCACCAGATCGCCTACTGGGGTGTCTGCGCGGCGGCGATCGCCGCAGTGCTGCTGGCCGGATGGCTGAAAAACCGCCATCAGCAAGCGGCCGCGGAACCGGTCGCGCAGTAAGCTGACGCCCCCTGGCCGGGGTGCTATGCTCCCCGGCCATGAAGCTGATCCTCAAATGGCTGCTGAGCGCGGCATCGCTGCTGTTTGTGGCCTACATCTACGGCGGCGTGCAGGTCAAGAACTTCACGGCCGCGCTGATCGCCGCCTTCGTGATCGGCCTGCTCAACACCATCGTGCGGCCCATCCTCGTGGTGCTGACCCTGCCGGTCACGCTGGTCACGCTGGGCCTGTTCCTGTTCGTGATCAACGCGCTGATGTTCTGGGCCGCCGCCAGCATGCTCGAGGGCTTTCATGTGCGCGGCTTCGGCGCGGCGCTGCTGGGCTCGCTCATCTACTCGGCCATCGGCATCGTGATCGAATCAGCGCTCGAGCGCCTGCTCCCTCAGCAGTGACTCGACCTGGCGGGCCCGGGTGTCGATGATCGACGCCTCGATGTGGTCGCCCGCCCCCCCTTTGCGCACCAGGTCCTGGGCCGCCTTGAAGCGGTCCATGGCCGCGGCATAGTCGAAATGCGCGACCTGGGCTTCGGCCTCGGCCCGGATCGCGCGCAGCATCTGGCCCTGGGCGCTGTAGGCGCCGGCCAGCAGCTGCCAGGCCGCGGCGTCGCGCGGCTGCGTCGCCACCCAGGCCTGCAGGCGCTGCGCGGCCTCGCCCGCCTGGCCGGTGCGGATGCGCGCCTGCGAGGACAACAGCAGCTCCGGACGCCCCGGCGCCGCCGCATCCACCAGGGCGGCTGTGCGCGCCGCGTCGCCGGCGCTCCATTCGACCTCGGCCGCCAGCAGCCGGCTCAGGCGGGCCGCGCGCGCATCGGCCGCTGTCGCAGCATTGAGCCGCGCGACCAGGCTGCGCGCGCGCGCGAAGTCGCGCTGGCGAGCGCTGGACAGGGCCGCCGCATACAGCACAGCCGCCTGCCGCGCCAGGCCCAGGCCCGCGAAGGTGGGAGCGTCCACCTCGGCCACCCAGGCGCGCAGCACATCGACCCCGGGGTTGGCCAGCACCCGTGCCCGCGCCGTCATCAGGCCGTGCTCGAGCGCGGGCGCCGGGGCCGCCGCGCGCCTGGCCTCCAGCTGCTGGCGCGCCTGCAGGTCGGCGATGCGCTCGGTCGTCAGCGGATGGGTGCGCAGGTAGGGGAAAGCGCCGTTGTCGTTCAGGCGCGAGGCATTCTGCAGCTTGTCGAACATCGTGACAAAACCCTGGGCCTCGAAGCCCGCCTGCGTCATCACGCCGTAGCCTATGCGGTCGGCCTCTCGCTCCATGTCGCGCGAGAAGTTGAGCTGGCTTTGCAGCGCCACGGCCTGGCTGCCGGCCATCATGGCATTGGCCGCCTCGGGGTTCTTCCTGGCCGCCAGCGCCCCCAGAACCATCGCGCCCAGCACCCAAGGCGCCTGCTGGTTCTGCTTGGTCAGGATGCGCGAAATGTGCCGCTGCGTCACATGGCTGAGCTCATGCGCGAGCACCGAGGCCAGTTCGTCGCGGCTGCTCACGATGCCGATCAACCCCAGATGCACGCCCAGATAACCGCCGGGCAGGGCGAAGGCGTTCACGCTGCGGTCGCGCCCGAGCAAAATCTCCCAGGCAAAGCGCTCGTCGAGCTCGGCGCTCAACTCGCCGCGCGCGCGCGCAGCGGCCAGCAGCGGCTGCCAGATCCCCTGCACATACTCGACCAGCAGCGGGTCGTCGATGTAGTCCGGGTCGCGGTAGAGCTCGCGCGCAATGCGCTCGCCCATATTGCGCTCGGCGCTCACGGTCATGCCGCCGTCGCCCAGAGTCGGAAGCTGGGCCAATGAAAGCCTTGGCGCGAACAACGTTGACGCTATTAGAACAATAGCTGTCAGCGCTTGTTTGACGGGGGCTAGCGCCTGTTTTTTCATGGGAATGGACCTCAGAACTCAGAACGAGTCCAGCGGCATGAAGGCCAGTACCTGGGCGGTGATGGGGTCGACAAACACGGTCCAGAACGATTTGCGCCCTACCATTGGCACATAGGCCAGTGCTTCCGGCTTCCGCCCGGTGGGTGCAATGGCCTGGTCGATCTCGGCCGCCCTGGCGGCAAAGCGCACCTTGAGCTGGCTCACCGGCCTGGCCGCCTTCAGCACCTCTGGCCTGGCTTTGTCATAGGGCTGCCACAGATCGGGGCGTGCACTCAGCGGAAGACCTTGCAAAGCGACCATGGTAGCCTCCAGACGCTCCTGTTCGCTCGCAAAAGGGCGCACCGCCAACAGGGTAGGTCCGAGCAGGGGCAGGGCCCGCACATCGGCCGGGGTCTTATCCAGCAATTCTTCGGGCACATCGATGGCGTGCACCACCCTGTAGCGGTCGATCTCGAAGACCAGGTGCACAGGGCGCGCCACAGAGACGGTCCACAAGCCATAGCCCAGGGCCGCGAGCTGGAGCAAAGCGACCATGGCCAGATCGCGCCGCAACTCTTTCCAGGGCTTGGCGCGATTGAAGATGGTCAGAGTGACCAGCGGGCCCAGAATCACATCCACCGTCACCACGATCAGGAACAGCTCCCGTCCGCCCGAAATGTCGCGGTAGGGGTAGGGATACCACAGGCCGAACACCAGCAGCGCGGCCAGCGCCGCAATGACCAGGCTGAGCCCGAAGTGAATGCCTGCGGCACGGAGACGGTCTCTCCAGAAAAACGGGGCCATGGCAAGCATGGCCGTATGATGCTTGAAGGACATAAACGTTTTGTAAACAGTTTTTACCAGCAGTTTTCTGCCGATGAGCTCTCTCACCCACTTTGACGCCCAGGGCCAGGCCCACATGGTGGATGTGGCCGCCAAGGCCAGCACGCACCGCATTGCCGTGGCCAGCGGGCGCATCCTGATGCAGCCCGAAACCCTGGCCATTATCGAGTCCGGCACCGCCAACAAGGGCGACGTGCTGGGCATTGCCCGCATCGCCGGCATCCAGGCCGCCAAGAAAACCAGCGATTTGATCCCCCTGTGCCATCCGCTGGCCCTCACCCGCGTGGCCCTTGATTTTGCAGCCGAAGAAGCCCCCTCCACGGAAACCCCCAGCATATTGTGCACGGCCACGGTGGAAACGGTCGGCCCCACGGGCGTGGAAATGGAGGCCCTGACGGCCGTGCAGGTCGCGCTGCTCACGATCTACGACATGTGCAAGGCCGTGGACCGGGGCATGACCATGACCGACGTGCGCGTGCTGGAGAAGCACGGCGGCAAGTCGGGCAGCTATGTGAGTGCGTCTTGATGCTTGATTTCACCCTTGCCGCAGGGCGCTCGACTCGCTGGGCGTGTGGTCACGCGCTGAACGGCCATCCCGGCAGGTGAGGAATTGCGGGATGCATGCATCCAGCCCTTCGAATGCCGACCGCACCGGCCCGCAGTTCCGCCAGCTGATCGAGGCGCACCTGAGGCCCTTGGGGCACTGAGTCGGCCACAATCATCTTCCAATACGGTTCGGGCTGAGCTTGGCCTATCGTGAGCTTGTCGAACGATCGAAACCCTGCGACAGGCACGCGGCCAATAGGCTGATCAACGCCTGCCGGTTTCTGAAAGAATGGGAAGCCACATCATGACGGAACAAAGATCCAAACCTCGGTTGCCGCCCCGGCTGAGCCTTGCACTGGCGCCCGAGGGCCCCGTGCTGGCCGCCCTGCTCGCCCGCTTTCCTCATACCTTGGCTGTCTATGCATTCGGCAGCCAGGTGCAAGGAGCGGCAGGATCGGACAGCGACCTCGATCTCGCGGTGCTGCTGGCCGGTTACGCCGATCCCGTGCAGTTGTGGGAGTTGGCAGGTTCGCTGGCCGATGTGGCGGGCTGCCCGGTCGATCTGCTGGACCTGCGCGCAGCCTCCACGGTCATGCAGTACCAGGTGATCACCACGGGTAGGCGCATCTGGACGCAGGGAATCGATGCCGACCTGTTCGAAAGTTTTGTGCTGAGCGAAAAAACCGCGCTGGACACGGCACGGTCCGGACTGCTGTCGGACATTCAAAAAGAGGGACGCGTTTATGCCCGATGACATCCTGATCAACAAGGCGGCCACCATCGAGCGCTGCGTGGCCCGTGCCCAGCAAGAGTACGGCCGCGACCCGGCGAGCTTCGCGACCGACTTCACCCGGCAGGATGCCGCGATCCTGAATGTGCAGCGTGCCTGCGAAGCGGCCCAGGACATTGGCCAGCACCTGATTCGCCGTGACCACCTGGGTGTGCCCGCGAGTTCCGGGCGAACGGGCTCAGCTCGAGCCTGACCGACTCAACAAGTGCGCGCCGTGGACGCGACCCAGGCCGCGTGCTCCTTTGGAAACGCCGCCCGGTAACGCGCCAGATGGGCCAGCGCCTCGTCATGGCGGCCCAGCAGCACGGCGCTCTCGATCAGCTTCTCGATCACGCGCGGCTCGGGAGAGTAGTGCAGCAGCCGGCGGGCCATCGCATGAATCCGTGCCGCGTTGTCCTTGGTCGGTGACGTGGTGGTCAGTTCGGCAAAGCGGACCTGATCGGGAAACAGCCAGGAGTCGCGCGCCTTGGCCAGCGTGTTCTCGCGGTACGCCGCATCACGCGCCGCCGGCGGCAGGTAGATCTGGCTGATGCGGCGGTAGTCCCAGGCGGCATAGGCGCAAACCGCTATCAAAAATACAGCAACTCCCGCTTGCCGCGCCTGGGCCATTCCCTGATGGGGCTTGCGGCCTCGTCGGTCTGCACGTGGCTGGGGCCAAAGCATGACCAGACACAGCCCCAACGCCACCTGGAACGGCCCATACCACAGCGGGTACTCCAGCAGGCTGTGCAGCCCGATCATGGCCAGCACCCCCCACGCCATCTGTCGCGTCGGATCGGTCTCGCGCCAGGGCCTGGCGCACAGCACCAACCAGCCCAGGCCCCCGCAGATCAGCAAAGCGGCCGGCACGCCGAGCTCAACCGCCAGATGCAGCGGCAGGTTGTGCGCGTTGTCCAGAATGTCGCAAAAGCGTTCGCCCGGATACAGCGTGATGTAGTGCGCGTAATCGAGCTCGCCCCAGCCCCAGCCGAGCCAGGGCTTCTGGGCGATCAGGTGCAGCACGTTGGACCAGAGGGTGATGCGACTGGCGCATATGGGAGCGCCTTCGGCCACCCGCGCAAAAATGCCATGCACAGCCGGGTCCAGCCCGGCCAGGCGAGGCAGGGCATAGGCAGCGAGCCCATAGGCCACCATCGCCGCCAGCAATATCAGCATGACATCGCGCCGCCGCCATCCGCGCCAGACGGCCGCCAACAAGCCAAGAAAAAGCAACTGCACCAGGCCGGTACGCGACGATGATGCCGCGTTGCCAACGGCCAGCAGACAGGCCGCCCCCAGTGCCAACCACTTCGCGTGCCCGGCGGGCCGGCTGTGGGTCGTGAACCAGAGGGTGGCCGCAAGAGCAATGTTGGTCAGAGTTGCAAATTGGTTGCGCTGGCGCAGGTTGGCAAAGGCCTCGCCGATGGCGGCCCGGTTCATCCAGGGCTCAAACCAGGCCGCAACGCCGACGTATTGGCACAGCCCGATCACACAGCTCAGCAGGCCTGCGGCAAGCCATGCCCGGGACACCGCCCCGGCGCCCGGCACCGCCCCCGAAAGGAACAGGCCCGCCACGCAAAGCCAGGAAACGAGCAACGGAATAACGGCCGGGGATGGCCCCGTTGCGATCGGGTTCACCCATGGGACGACGATCAGCAGCGATAGCGCAGCGGTGCCGACGGCCTGCCGTGCAGGCCACTGCACGTGGGTCAGAATGAAGTCCTTCCACACAGTACGTCACTATTGAGCGCCCCCAGCCCTGCCGCTTCGCGTCAGGCCCCCCGAGGGGGTGCAAGAAAGCTTGGGGCGGCCCGGCGTTTTCTTGAGAGACTTCCATAAATCATGACATCACCAAAGCGTAGCCTGTTGCCAGCAAGCGGCGATGATCGAGGGTCGCTTCCGGGCGCTCTTGAGCTTTTTGCGCGCGGTGCAATGCAGCTCGGTAAGGTCGTTGGGGCAGCAGTTCTGCTCGAGCCGGCGAATAGCTCCAATTCGGTTACGGCGATTCAAGGCGTAACCACTTGGGAAAGTTCAGGATACTTTTCTTGCTGCAGCGCCCGCAATACGCTGACTGCCGCCTGGTAATAGTAGTCACCGTACATGCCACGAATAACGGCCATTTGATGTGTCGCACCCGCAGGATTCCCGTTGAGCCCTAATGCCAGGGCATATCGCAAGCCCAAACTGCCATACGGAAAGCGCAACGATGCCTTGCGAAGATTTTCGAGTTCCTCCGCCTTCATGCCGGGCAGCGCCTGCTGACGCGCCGCCTTAAGCATCGCACCCATGTGCGAAAGCATCCAAACACGTGGCACCTCATATTCCGCCGGGGTCTGCCCTATGCGCAGGTTCTCGAAACGGACAACGCGGAAGTCTTCCTCAATCAACAGGTACTCATAAACCATGTAGCTGCCAAGCACAAACCATATTGCCAGCGCGCCGCCAACCCAGCGCAGCTTGACTTCGACGGTTTTTATCCCCCCATGAGATGCCTCCACTATGCCCACCATCAATCCCGCAGCCAGCAGGAAATAGGAATAGGCGAATGGGTATTCCACCATGCTATGCACGGCAATGGGAAGAAGGCAAGCCATTGCATAGACCGCATTTGAACGAGTGGCCACGAGCATGCGCGATGCAAACCAGTAGGCGCACACACCCGTCAGCAACAAACCCAGGGGGACTCCGCTCCATGCCAGGATGTCCAGCACGATGTTGTGAGCATTGGTGTAGGTCAGGGAGCCCGGCACCACCAAACCACCGGCTGCATGCGCGGTGGGGGTCTGGTTCCATCCATAGCCCAGCCATGGCGACTGGCCTATACCGCTGAGCATTTGTTTCCAGATCGTGACACGCGCACTATCCCCCAGATTCACACTGCGACTGCTCCCCATCAGCAATAGCTCATGGAGATAGGGAAGCATTTGGACCGCAGCGCCAAAGGCCAGCAACCAGGCAACAATATAGCGCGGGGCGATCCGCCCTGGCATGACGTGGGCCTTCCAGGTCAGGAAAACGGCCACCACCAGCGCGCTCAACATGCCTGCGCGCGACTGGGTAAAGACCAGGGCCATGGACATAAAGGCCACGCCCACGATGAGTCCCAAACGACCGATGCACTTTCGCTCAAAGGTCCATGCCAAGGCGGCCATACCCACCAGCAACAAGGTCGCCAATTGATTGGGCTGGCCCAAATTGCCCATGGCACGGTCCCCGGCGTCGGTTTGCACCACATACATGGCCAGACCCTCCTGCAAAGTCAGCCATTGCAGTAACCCTATCGCCGCCGACACCAAGGCGGCGAACCAGAGCATGTAAAACACCGAGGCGAGGGCGGCTTGCCGATCCGAGGGGACCGTCGTATAGCAGTACCCTAGCCATACCGCTGCGCCCAGACCGCAAAGATACAACGAGACAAGCAGCGCATCGCCTGCAAACAGGCTGATACCCAGCAGATACTGCAGCCATGGCAGCAGCGCTACCGCCATCACCCAGCAAACAATGCGAGGCGCCGAGACCATTGCCACATGTCGACTCGAGCATTGGCTCACCATCAGCAAGCCCATGCTTCCCAAGGCCAGCGCCTCGGAATGAAAGTTCACCCAGGGACGGTAATGGTCATACGCCAGCCAGGCCAGCGCAAAGCCACAAATCCCAAGCGCATGTAAACGTGAAGAGAGCATAAAAAAAAGCGGCCCAGGCCGCTTTTTGAGGCGTACAAGCTCAGGTTGCGCGGCAGGAGCCGGGCAAGAACTTAGCATTAACGGCAGTGCCCGTTTGGCCGGGACCGCAGACCCAGCTATGCACAGTCGTGCCTAGTGCCGGCTGCAGGCAGGTGGCGAAGGTTGATGATGTGGCGTCACAAGGAGCCAGGGACACCGTACCGTTTGCGCCTGTGGCAATGGCTTGGGAAGTGATGGTGACCATGGCGCCCAGACTCACGCCAGGGTTTGAAGCATTCGTCACGATTGAACTGACATACTTGGTGCCCGAACCAGTCGACACCTCACAACCCCAGCCGTTCGCCGCAATGGCGGCGCCAGAAGACGCGGACTGGATGGTTTCCGTGATGCTGGTGCGGCAAGAGGAGCCTGCCAGGATCACCTCAGACATCTTGGCGCGGGCCGTGTAGTCCTGATACGCCGGCAAAGCCACGGC
>Ga0187892_10002881_pt1 | contig 32863 bp, 22 predicted proteins | sample MA1701073metaG_FD_139345 | JGI IMG/M metagenome (GOLD analysis project Ga0187892, IMG submission 139345) | Bio-ooze microbial communities from a basaltic lava cave in the Kipuka Kanohina Cave System on the Island of Hawaii, USA - MA170107-3 metaG ...
TAAAGCCACCGCAGGTTGGACAACCTACGGTACTGCGCGCGCCCTCATCGTTCTAGGACTTCATCGGGTTGACGCGAACCACTCGGCGGAAAACGTACCGTAGGTTGTCTAACCTGCGGGGCTCGATTAATGAGTTGTTCAGTTACTACCAAGCGGCTCGATGATAAAGCCCCCGCAGGTTGGACAACCTACGGTACTGCGCGCTGCGGCGCCCGAACGACATCTACGACTCCTCATTATTCAATGCGCGCCGGAGCCAGGCCCTGGCGAATCTCCAATCGCGGAACGCGGTGGCGCGGTTCACCTCGAGCAAATCCGCCGCCTCCTCGACGCTGAAGCCCCCGAAACACCGCAACTCGACCAGGCGGGCTGCGCGCTCGTAACGCTGGCCGGACGCTTCCAGGCTGGTCAACGCTTCGTCGAAGGCCAGCAGCGTCTCCGGCGTCGCCGTCAGCAGCTTCTCGAACTGATCGGCGCCCAGATGATCGAGCGACACGACCTCGCCGCGATGTTCCCGCGCGCGGTATTTGCGCACCCAATCCATCACCAGCCACCGCATGGCCTGCGCGGCGACGTTGAAGAAGTGGCGGCGGTCCTGCCACTCCACCTGCGCCGCGCCCATCAGCTTCAGATAAGCCATGTTCACCAGTTCCGTTGGCCGGAGCAGGTCGTGGCTTTGCCCGCCAAGTTGTCTCTCGGCCAGTTGATGCAATTGTTTGTGAACCTTTTCAATCAGACGGTCATACGAACCACGGTCGCCCTGTCTCCAGGCGCGCAGAAGCTCGGTGACCTCGTGGGTTTCGGACTGTTGGTCGCGTATATCTTCGCGTATGTCTTGAGGATCAGACATGCCTTTCTCCCTTGTGGCCGCAATTTGAGCGGAATGGCTGGAAGCGTCAGGAAACCTCGCCTGGCGTTAAACACCCAGCCCTTAAAAAAATCCCTTAACGCGATGCGACAAAAAATCCCGATACCGCGATTTATAAGTGAAAGGAGAAAAGCGAACTCTTGAGCCAAGCGCCCAATCATCCGCCGTAGTCTGACCGCATGCGCAAAGCTGAAAGGCGGCGGCAGTATGCCAGCGCCGTTCAGTTGAGACAAGGTTGGAGGATGGTTCGTCGCGGGCGAATGAGTTGTCTCCTTGCCGGGAGCGAGGACTGGAAGCTCTCGCTCCCGGAAATCAAACAATTACAGTTCATAACAAGAGGAGGCCATGAATGAAATGCATGACTTGCTTCATCACTTTAGTCTGTTTCTGCTACGGCTCAATTCCTGGGATTGGCGCTCAAACCGGCAGAACACAGCCGCAGTCACACCAAAAGAGCAGCCAGCCACAGAAGCCGACACAAGACCCCCAACAAACGGAGGGATGGCAAACCTCATTCGCAACATTCGCCCAAGAGATTGCCGCCTGGAGGGGTGAGATTGCAGCTGGAGGATTTGAAGGTTTGCTTGTGGAAGGGCATGTCGTCCCGCGAGATTACGGAATAATGAAAAAATATGGATACAAGCCAGTCCGCTGGGAGGGCGTATTTCGAAGCGCAGAAAAGAAGAGCTTACCCCCGGAACACAAAAATCAAGCAGTTCAAATCACGCTAGAAATGGACAAGGCTGCGGAGGTGGCGCGTGTCTTCGTGTTTGCCAGAGACTCCGCCTTCGATGAATGGCAGAAGGTGAAACCCGGCACCCGAGTATCGTTTCGCGCCCAGGTTGTCGGTATTGTCAAGTACCACGTGCCGATTCGGGGTGGGGTCAATCTTCAATATGTCACTCTGCACGACGTGACATACCTGGGGGAGGCTGAAAAAACGTCAAAACCTCAATAGAGGCCTTGCTAATGTAGCCGTTAGACGCTCGTAGCCTGACAAGCTATCAACCAAGCAGTAGATCTCAAGGGAGACAATCAATGAAACGAATCACGAACATAGCTCTACTAACCTTAGTAGCAATGATCCTAGTTTCTTGCAATGCGAGTTCAGATAAGCCATCACCCACATCCGTGCGAGGAACCGCGTCATCGCCTAGTACGGCGCCGTCGCGCATCCAAGAGACGGCGCCTACAACAACTCCCGCGCAAGAGGCTGCGTCATCGCCTAGTACGCCACAGCAGCCTGGCAAGATGTACTACACTGTCAGCGGCTCAACGGTCACTGTTTACAATACGCCTGGCGGCGCGATGAAGGGCGAAATGAATTTCCCGACCGGCGCAAGCGGTGGGCGTCAGTCCCTTTACGTTATTGATAGCAGGGGAAGGATGACTGGCGATACGATAGATATTGAATATGATCGAACTGGCGTAAAGTCAGTAACGTTGAAAGGTGTCCCGATTCCTCGTAAAGAATAAGGAGCGGAAATGGCGCCGCGCCGGGTTCAACTGATCCGGTCGTCAATCCAGTTTTGCAATTGGCTGGCTGGCAGCAGGTCGTGGAAGTCGGCGGTGTTGCGGGTCACCAGGATGTGACGACCGGCGATGACTTGCGCCGCAATGAGCACATCGGGGTAACGCCGCCTGGTTTTAAATCGCTCTTTGAGTTGTGCGACGACCGCGAGTGAGGGCGCGTCGAAGTAGAGAATCTGAAAGCTGTCCAGCAGTACTCGTGTTTGCCTGAACATCTCCTGCGCGCGCGCTAGCTGTGTTGGTTCGGATTTGAGGATGGCGTCGGTTCTGCCTCTGAGTTGTTCCGCGGCCACGACGACCGGAAGCATCACGTTTTGGCGCGGAACTTTCTTCAGATTCTCCAGCAGCAGCGGATGGTCATCGAGATAATGACGCACAATGTTGGAGTCCCAGAGCCAGATCATTCGCCTCCGACCACGTTGCGGTTGCGCTCCTCTTCGATCTGATCAAAGAGCTTCAAGGCTTCCGGGTCATCCTTGAATAGACCGTGATCGTGCCAGCCCATCGCCACCAGATCGTCGTCGCCATTGAGCGCGGGCGCGATCAGATGCTTGTTGCGCTCTTCCTCGATTTCGTCGAAGAGCTTAAGCGCTTCCGGGTCGTTCGCGAAGATGCCGTAATCGTGCCAGCCCATCGCCACCAGTTGGTCGTCGCCATTGAGAGCCAATGGTAGCGATGGCGCAGTCACGGTGACGATCTCCGCGTGGCGCAGGAGTTCCTCAAGGCCGGCCCTGATCTGGTCGAGCGCCTGTTCGCGCGAGCAAGCCTCGGCCGTCAGGTAGGGAAAGCCCAGCACGGTCGCACGCCAGCATTGCTGCTGACCGGCCTCCGGCGTCGCTGGCGGCTGGCGCGTCAGTAAAACTTTGTACTCTGTATTGGTGGTGATGTTCATCAGGTTGATCACTCCCTTTACTTCCACAAATTCGGCAGGGTTGCTACCTAAGCCAATATACATCCGCTGCTAACGCCGGACAAGCAGCGATGACTGCTGGCGCGCTCCGCCAGCGACGCTTGCCCGTCACTTCACTTCTACGTCATTGCTCGACAGTGTGGTCGAAAGCGCCCGCTGAAGCTCGGCGACCGCCTTCGTGTAATCGGTCAAAGCGCGCAACTCACGCCCACGCGCGGCTGAGAGCGCGTTCTGGCGATCCAGCACGAAGAAGTTGGTTGATTGGCCCGCGTCGAATTTGCGCTGCTCGCTCTGGTATTGCAACTCGGCGTTGGCGCGCGAATTCTTCGCCGCCTCCACGCGCTTCTTCGCTGTTTCGACCGCCTGCAAAGAGTTGCGGACTTCGACTTCGATCAACTGCTCGGTTCGCTGGCGTTGAACTTCGATCTGCTTGCCTTCGGCCAGAGAGCGTCCCAGGTTCGCTTCCGCCGTCCGGTTGCGGATCGGCAGGTTGATGTTCAATCCGAAGCGCCAGGTGCGGAAATCGTTCTTCAGCAGGTTGGCCAGACTCTGTCCATAACCGCCGATCAGCGCATCGGGCGTTGAGCCGATGCTGGTGATCGGGATCGCTGGCAATCCAGCCAGCGCTGAAAGCTGGTTGATGCGTCCGTAAAGAAGCGCATTGCTCGCCGTGATCGGATTTGCTGTCGTCCGTTCGGCTCCGGCCAACCCCGCAGTCCCGTAAGTCACAAAGAAATCCACTTGCGGCTTCGTCTGGTTGCGGAAATAGTCCGCGTCAATCTTGTTCAATTCGCCGCGCAACCGGAACTGCTCCATTTCGGGCCGGTGCTGAACCGCCAGCTTCAAAGCGTCTTCAAGCGGCAATGATTCGCTGGCGGCAATCTGCGGCTGTTCGACTGGCACAAGCTCCGATTGCCAAAGCTCGCTGCTGCTGGGAAGCAGCAGCAACGCCTTGAGCGCGTTCTCGGCGCGCTGGATCGCGTCAACCGCGGCTTCGGCTTCGTCCTTGCGCCGTTCAAGCTCGACCCGCGCCGAGATGATGTCGGATTTCGCCAGCGTCCCGGCTTCGACCAATCGCTCGTTGTGATCGAGTTGCGTGTCGGCCAACTCGACCGATTCTCGTTTGATCTCGCGGTCGCGCCGGGCGAAGACCAGGTCCCAGTAAGCGCGCTGCACCTGAGCGATGATCTCGATCGCGCGCTGGCGGAACTGGCTGTCGGAGATGTCCAGCCGCTTCTTGCCGATCTTGATCTGCCGCCGCGCCAAGTCCGTCACGCGGTTTCGCAGCAACGGTTGCGTGAAGGTGAAGTTCAGATTGGTCGTGTACTGCGGGTTGAGGTCGTTGAACAGGTTGGCGGTTGTCGCACGGTTGTTGTCGAGCGCGCCGGTGAAGCTGCTCCCCTGCCACGGCGTGCGCTGCGTGAAGGTGGCCGAGCCGATCAGGTTGTCGGTCTTACTCGACGCGAAGATCGAGGTCGCCGGAATCGTGCGGCGGTCGTAATAGAACGTCGCCGCCAGGCTGGGATCGTAAACCCCCTGCGACGCGCGCAGATCGAACTCGTTCATCTGCACGTTCAAACGTTCGACCTCGATGTCGCGATTGTTCTCCAAAGCCATCATCATCGCGTCGCGCAAAGTCATCGTGACGCGCTTCGACGAATCAACGCCGACACGCTGATCCGATTGCGGATTGCGGATTGCGGATTGCGGATTGTCCTGAGCCAGCGTCGTTGGCGAGATCAACACAGCCGCCGAAACAAAATGCAGTATTGCTGTTTTCATTCTTCTCATTTCAGAATTCCTTCCCCAGTTTTTGCTCTTTCGCTTTTCGGTAAACGACGGCGGCGGTCGCCACGTCTTCGATGGCGATGCCGAGCGATTTGAAGAGCGTGATCTCCTGATCGTTTATCCGCCCGCGCATCTCGCTGTTGACGACGTGGCGCAACTCTTTCACTCGCTCCCACACGAGCAAACCTTTTTCGACCGCCGTGACGAACTCTCCCGCTTCGATCTTCGCCTGGTCGAGCGAATCAACCGCGATGAACGAAGAGCGTTTGATCGCTTCGTCGTCCAGCTCGCGTCGCAGGATCGAATTGCCGCCGGCGGCGTTGATGTGCGCGCCGGGTTTGAGCCACGCGCCTTGCAGCACCGGCTCGCGCGAAGAGGTGATGGTGACGATGACGCCGGCTTCCGCAGCCTCTTCCGGTTTCCCAACCGGCGTGATGTTCACGTCGTTCAACTGCGCGCTCATTTCCAGGCAGAAGCGCGCGCGGTTTTCGGGCGAGCGGCTGTAAACCTTCACGCTCTCAATGTCCCGCACGGCGCACACGGCTTCGAGTTGGCTGCGCGCCTGCCAGCCTGTTCCGTAAACGCCGACCGTTTTCGCGTCCTTGCGCGCCAGAAACTTCGTCGCCACGCCGCTGGCCGCGCCCGTGCGCATCTGGCCGAGCTTGTCGGCTTCGATGAAGGCGAGCAGTTCGCCCGATTCGGCGTCGAACAGACTGACGTAAAAACGAGCCTGGCCGCGCGCGACCGTGTAAGCCTTCAATCCGAGCAGACCTTTGAATTCGGCGAAATTGGCGACGGCGCCGCTCATCACCTGCAACACCGAGCCAGCGGCGCGCATGCGACGGCGAGGTTCGTTCGTCGCTTCGCCGGTGGCTTGTGATTTGAAGACGGCTTCGACGGCGGCGAGCGTATCTTCCATCGTCAGCAATCGCTCGACATCTGGTTCAGTCAAAAAGATTGGCATGTGGTTCCGGTTTGTTACGCGACGGCAAAACCCGTGTAAGGCCGCTTGTACGGCGCATGGAAAGCCAGCACGATGTCTTCCTTCGGCACGCCACGTTCCATCAGCCTTTCCACAATCCCTGGATCAGTCGCGTCCTCCTGTATCCAGATTTTTTCATCTTTGATATCGAGATGCAGGACAGTATGGTGAATACGGTTGTAATGATCCCAGCCGACATCCACGATCTGGTAATGATCATTCTCCCGATCAAGGATGATCTGGCGCTCATATTCTTCCACACTCTCTTTCATTAACGGCTTGAAGCTGCCATACCATTTCAGCAACTCCTGCACCTGAGTCCGGTATTCATCTAGCTTAGCCATTTGACAAGTACCTCCTTTTCCGGGTCGTAGACGATGATTTTCAGGTCGTACTGCTCCATCGCTTTTCGAGGAAGCCATTGCCCGAAGAAAATCTGATAAACGTCAAGCGGAACGGCGAGATAGAGTATACGATCTGGCTCAACTTCAGACAGCATCAACCGGTAGTCCAGAAACTGCCCCAGCGCGTAGTGAAAGTCATCTGTGCGCGACTTGCCGACAAAGCTTTTGATCTCGACCGCAATCTTTTGCCCGTCTTTCTGCGCAGCAATCATTTTCTCTGCCGCCAGATCAACATATCCTTCCGAGCCTTCCACTTTAATCCAGAGAGGGTCAGCAGTAATGACCCAACCTTCCTTTTCCAAGCCAACTTTAACCGCATCGTGAAAAATGTCTTTCGCAGGCATAACGCCTCCTACTTGTTAAACAAACCTAGAAACGATGACGCAGCCGTAGCCGCTTTCTGCCGCAACCGTCCCGTCGCCGCCTCCCAGCGCCCGGCAATGCGTCCCCACACCGGCGAATTGATCCAATCGTCGAAGATCGAATACGCCACCGGCGTGACCAACAACGTCAACAGCAAACACAAAGTCTGCCCGCCGATCACCACCACCGAAGTCGAACGGTTGATGCCCGAACCGGGGCCGCTGCTGAACGCCAGCGGCGCCATACCCGCGACGAACGCGATAGTCGTCATCAGGATCGGGCGCAAACGGTCGCGGCTCGATTGGATCAAGGCTTCGTGGCGTTCCATCCCCTTCGCGCGCAGCCCGTTCGCGTGGTCAATCTGCAGAATCGAGTTCTTCTTGACCATCCCGAAGAGCACCAGCAGTCCGAGCATCGTGAACATGTTGAACGCCTGGCCGGTGATGAGCAGCGAGACAAGCGCAAACGGCAGGCTCAGCGGCAACGCCAGCAGCACCGTCACCGGATGGATGAACGATTCGAACTGCGCCGCCAGCACGATGTACATGAAGATGAACGACAATCCGAAGGCGATGATGAAGCCGCGGCCCGTGCGCGCCAACTCCTTGCTGTTGCCCGACACGCCGGCGACGTAATCCGGCGGCAGGTTCATCGCTTTGACTTCCTGGTTGAGTTGGTTGATGACCACGCTCTGCGAAAAACCGGGCTTGAGGTTGGCCGTCAGCAAGACCTGCCGCTGCCGACCCGTGCGTTCGATCTGCGTCGGGCCGGTCGCCTCCTGCATCTTCACGATGTTGTCGAGGCCAACGCTGCCCAGCCGCGTTGACGGCACGTTGAGCTGGCTGATGCCGCTCGCGTCCGTGCGGAAGCCCTCAGTCGCGCGGATGTGGACTTCGTATTGCTCGCCGCCCTCGTTGTAGGTCGAGATTTGGTCGCCGCCGACCAGCAGCCGCAAACTCTGCGCGACATTCTGAATGCTCACGCCCAGGTCAGCCGCCTTCTGCCGGTCAATCACCGCGCGCATCTCAGGCTTGCCGACGATCAGCGAGGAGTCGGCGTCCACCACGCCGGGCATCGCTTTGAGCTGGTTGAGCAGGCGCTGGGAATATTGATCGAGTTTGTCCAGACTGGGGCCGCGCAGCATGAACGAGACGTCGGCGTTGAAGCGGTTGCCTCCGCCGCCGATGGCCGCCACCGGCGCGACCGTTGTCCGCAGGTTGTAAGCGGCGAACTTCGGGAGCACCTGGTCGCGCACTTGGCCCATGACCGCGAACTGCGAGATCGGGCGCTCAGCCAACGGCGCCAGCTTCACGTAAATGCTCGCCAGGTTCGGCGTTCGCTGTTGATCTTCGCCGATGGTCATCAACGTGTAGCTGACATGTTTGAGACCGCGAATGCCGGCGGCGAACTGTTGCGAGATGTCCAGCGTCTTTTGCAGCGAAGTTCCTTCCGGCGCGCGCAGCGTGACCTCAAACTCGTCCTGGTCGTCCTGCGGGAAGAAGTTGAAACCGACGTAGCGGGCGAAGAGCAAAGGCGAGCAGACGACAGCAATCGCGACCACGGTCACGAGCACTCGATGATGCAGCGCGAAGGTGAGAATCCTGGTGTAACCACGATCCAGCCAGCGCATGATCCACGACGATTTTTCGCCCGCGTGGCTGTTCGCCGTTTCGCCTTCGGGCAGCGGTTCCTCCGACTTGCGCTTCAGCCGCTTCAGCAGCCGCGCGCTGAGCATCGGCGTTAGCGTGAAGCTGACCAGCAGCGAAACCATGATCGCGAACGACATCGTCAACGCCATGCTCTTGAAGAACCGTCCGGGGATGCTTTGCATAAACGCGACCGGCAGGAAGATCACCACCAGCGAGAGCGTCGTCGCCATCACCGCCAAGCCGATCTCTCTGGTCGCTTCAATCGCCGCTTCGAACGGTTTGTAACCTTTCTCTTCGATGTAACGGAAGATGTTTTCGAGCACGACGATGGCGTCGTCAATCACGATGCCGACCGACAGCGTCAGGCCGAGCATGGACGGGGCGTTGAGCGTGATGCCCGCGAAATCCATCGCCGCGAAGGTCGAGATGATCGAGGTCGGGATAGCGATGGCAGAGATGATCGTCGCGCGGACGTTCTGCATAAACAGCAGCACGACCAGCGCTGCCAGGATCGAGCCGAGGATCAAATGCTCACGGATTGCATGAAACGCCGCGAGGATGAAAGTTGATTGATCGCGCACGATGTCGAGCGAGTAACCGGCGGGCAAGCCCTTTTTCAATTCATTGAGCCGCTCTTTGATGCTGTTGACGACATCCACCGTGTTTGTGCCGGATTGACGGCGCACCTGCAGCAACAGCGCGGGCTTGTCGTTCAAACGTCCGGCGGTCAATTCGTCTTCCTCGCCGTCTTCTGTGTGGCCGATGTCGGAGATCTTGATCGGGTAGCCGTTGCGGTTGGCGACGACGACGTTGTTGAAGTCGGCGGATGATTGCAATCGCCCGAGCGTGCGCAGCGTCAGCGTGCGGTCGGTTTGTTCGACTCGCCCGCCGGGCACTTCCAGGTTTTGTCCTTGCAGCGCCTGCTGGGCCTGGGCGACGGTCAGGTTGTAAGCGCGCAGCTTGTCGCCATCGAGGTAAACGTTGATCTGGCGTTTGCGCCCGCCGACGATCTGCACCTGGCCGACGCCGTTGACCGACTCGATCTGGCGACGCAACACCTTGTCGGCGTACTCGGTCATCTCGCGCACGCTGCGGTTCGACGCGACCGAGACGGTCATGATCGGCGAGGCGTCGGGGTCGAGTTTTTCAATCGTCGGCTGTTCGATGGTCTGCGGCAAATTCGGCAGCGCGCGGTTGATCTTGTCGCGCACATCCTGCGCGGCGCTGTCCAGATCGCGCTCCAACTCGAAGGTCACGAAGACGAGCGAGACGCCTTCGGACGAGTTCGATCGCAATTCGTCAATGCCGCTGATGGTGTTGACGGCCTCTTCGATCTTGTCTGTGATCTCGGTCTCGACTTCCTGTGGGGCAGCGCCTGGCAGCCGCGTGGTGACGGTGATCGTGGGAAATTCGACGCGCGGGAAACGCTCAACGGTCAGCCGGTTGTATGAAAAGACGCCCAGGACCATCAAGGTCATGATGAGCATCGTGGCGAAGACCGGACGACGGACACAAATTTCAGCCAGCTTTTGCATACCTTTCCTCTCAACTCTCCTGCGAAATGCTAGATGGGAGAGATGGGAGGGATGGGAGAGATGGGATACGCCCCATATCTACCATCCCTCCCATCAGAATATTTGCTTACCAAGGAAGAGTCTCACCCAGATGGAAAAATCCGCCTGTCGGTCCATCGTCAGGCGCCAGCGCCAAAGCCACAGCGGTCTTCGCGCCGGCGCCCACCTCCATCGGCGCTCGCTCACTTCCCATATCCGTCTTCACCCAGCCGGGATGGGCGGAATTCACTTTGACGTTTGTGCCTTCCAGTGTTCGCGCGGTTGTGACGGTCAGCATGTTCAGCGCCGCTTTTGACGAGCAGTAAGCCGGCACGGCCATTTCCGGCGGAAAGCTGTTCGGGTCGCCCATCACGGTCATTGACCCCATAATGCTGGAATGATTGACAACACGCCCAGCCGGGCTGGCCTTCAGCAACGGCAGCAACGCCTCGGTGATGAAATAAGGCGCGAAGACGTTGGTCTCGTAAGTTCGGCGGAACGCGTCCCAGGTGACGCCGCCAAAATCGAGCGCGATGCCGGCGTTGTTGATGAGAATGTCCAGGCGTCCGAACTTCGATTCAAAGAAAGCTGGAAGCGCTGCGACATCCACATCGTTGACTACATCAATCTTCACGGCGTGAGCGTCAAGGCCTTCGGCTTTCAGCTTGCGCGCCGCCTCGTCCGCTTTTGCCTGGTCTCGCGCGCCCAGCGCAACCGTGAGGCCTTGTTGTCCAAGCTGGCGCGCGATTTCAAAGCCCAGCCCTTTGTTGGCTCCGGTGATAAACGCGACTTTGTTTGTATGCATTTCTCCCTCCCCTCCTGGTGGTTGGTAAATTGTGGATGTTGGTTGGCAATGATTATTTTCCGCCGCTCACGACGGCGCCGGTTTGCAGTTTGTCGAGGTTGCTTGTAGCGATGGTCTCGCCGCTCTTCACGCCTTCGACGATCTCGATCAGATCGCCGTCCGTCGCGCCGGTTTTGACGATGCGTTCGACAGCCTTGCCGTTTTCGATCACGAAGACTTTGGTCAAGCCAGCGACGGTCACGACGGCTCGTTGAGGAACCATCACGGCTGGCGCATTTTTCGCGGTGATCAATTGCGACTTGGCGAACATTCCCGGACGCAATAGATTGCCGGAATTGGCGACCTGCGCCTCGACCGTCAGCGCGCGGGTCTGCTCGTTGAGCGACGGGCCGATGCGAACGACGCGCCCGGTGAACGTCCGATTCGGAAAGGCTTCAACGGTCAGGGTCATCGTTTGCCCAGTGCGAACGGCGGCGGCTGAAGATTCGGGAATGTCCGCGCGAAGCCTGAGCGGATTGATTTTGACCAGCGTGACGATGCGCCCGTTGACCGGCAGATATGATCCGCGCGAAGCGTGTTTCTCTTTCACCGCGCCGCTGATCGGAGCGCGCACGATGGTGTCGGTGACGGCTTTCCGCGCCAGGTTGAGCGCCGAGCGTTGTTGTTCGACAACCGCCAGTTGTTGGTTGACGGAGTCGAGGGCTGCCTGGTAACGCGCCTGGGCCAGATTGTGTTGAGTCATGGCCTGATCGTAGTTCGAGCGCGAGATGTCGCCGTTCTCGATCAGTTTCGTGTTGCGATCCAGGTCCATCTTCGCCCAGTCGAGTTGGGCTTTCGCCACGCGCACGTCGGCGTTCTGATGCGGATCGAACCTCTCTCCATCTTTCATCCCCAGCCGCGCCAATGTCTGTTTCAACGTGGCTTCGGCCTGCTCGACCTTGAGCTTCGCGTCGCGCTGATCAATCAGCGCGATGACCTGGCCCTGCGAGACGTAGCTGCCGAAATCTACGTTGAGCTGCGAAAGCTCGCCCGGCGCCTGCGCCGAGACGACGACTTCTTCGTCCGCCGCCAGCGAGCCGACGACCTCGACGCTGCGTTGCAGGTCGCGAGTAATCGCCGCTGCTGTGGCCACGTCTATTGGCGTGGGAGCCGCCAAAGCGTCGGGCTTCGGCGCGGCGACGGCCGTGCCCTCCTGCTGCTGCGTCTTTGAACACGAGGCCGCGAGCGCGGCCATCAAAACGAGCGACGAAACGAAGATTGTTTTGGTTATCCGTGAACTTGCCTTCTCCTGAATTGAAATCTGTTCGCGCATGTAAATCGTCCTCAAGTTGGTAATCGGGAACATTATTGTCAACGTTTGCGGCGAGCGCGTTGGTTGTCGTAATCGTGATTGGTCATCGAAGCCAGAAAAAGATCGGTGAACTTTTCCGCCGCCTGGCGGTTCGTCAGGTTCGGCGTTTGGCTCCCGTGACGCTCGAAGAATTTTTTGTGCATTACCTGATTGATGATCATTCCCATAAAGCCGCGCACGGCGACCATCGGATCAACCCGGCGGAACGCGCCTTCGGCGATCCTTTTTTTGACGTATTCGGCCAGTTGGCGATGTGTCTTGGAAATGTGGTTACGAAAGATCATGTCCGCGAGTTCGTGGCCTTCGAGCGCGCTGTAAAACAGCAAACGGATCGCCGTGTCGTCGCACTCGTGGAACTCAAGCATGTGAAAAGCCAGCCGCTCGAAGACTTGGCGGTCGTCTCCCGCGTCCATCGCTTCTTCCAGAGCATTCTGCATCGCCTGAATGTCCGCCGAGCAGGCCTTTCGATCCATGATCGCCGTGTACAGGTCGCTCTTCGTCGCAAAATGGCGAAAGATGATCGCCTCGTTCACCCCGGCGGCCAGCGCAATCTCTTTGGTAGTCGTGCCACGAAAACCTTTTTGCGAAAACAACTGCACAGCCACGTCGAGTATTTGCTGCCGGCGGTCTTGCGCCGCCATCCGCGATGACGGCCGCGGCTCAGCTCCGTCACGCATTTTCTTCGCTGTCTTAATTGTCATTACTGGCGGTCTCAGGCTGAAGCCCGATAGCGTTCAACCCATACTTCCTTTTTATTGTCGTTATCAACCCTCGGCTCAATGTCCGGGCATCGAGCGCCTACTCGTAAGTAAGCGCATACTTACTACCACACGAACGCTGGGACTGGCAAGCGGATTTTGTAAGTGGACACTTACTTCGCTTGTGGCAGGTGGAATTTGGCGGATGCCTTTTTGTTGATCTGGGGAAGTCCGGGGGCGCCGTCAAAATTTGTACAAGCTGTAAATTGTTTTGTTTTCAACTGGCCGTTATGCGCAAAGTCAGCCCAGGCGCCAACCATTTGTCCAAGATGTTGTGGTCAGAAAGCCCCTGACCCACATTTCGAGATGGTCGGAAGGCCGCGCGCAAAACTGCGATGCAAATCTAACATCAAGAAAGGGCTTGCCTCTAACCCATCTGTCACTGTAAATTTACCTCGCACACAGCGGCCTAGTGGGTCAAATGAGTGGTCGCTAAAGACAAACGGTCAACATTTCGTGTCTCAGAATCGCAAGCCCCAAAATCACATTCCTCCACTATGAGTAATTTGGGAAATTGAAAACCCAAAGAGTTCATCCGGTTCTCGGGCCTCCATCCAATATTGAAATCACCGGCCTGATTGCTTGATTGAATCCGGCTTGTGGGAGATTTCGTCTCACAAGGATTGTGAATGGTGGGGCTGTTGCCTGGCTCCTCGTGTCACTACTTATGAAGAATGGGCGTTAAATAATGAGTTGGGAACCCAGTGTCCGCACGCGGCACTTAACCGTCATCATCTTTCTGATCATCGTCACAGCGAGCGCGTTGTTGTGTTTCAACTTGGCGCGCCTGCTCAACGCCCATGCCGCGGCCAAGCACGAGAAGTTCGGCTTGCTTGAAACCCCTGTTTACGAGGCGGCGCAACAGGCCATTTTCACTCGTCCGTACGAAAACCCGCAAAGCGCCATCGGATTGGACGCCAATGTCCGCGCGCTGCTCAAAGCCGGCGCCCACGATCCAAAAGACTTCGCTTATTGCGCGCTCATCTCTCTGGACGGCGTGGTAATCGCTCAATCCGACCCACAGAGCGTGCTGCAGCGCGTCGGACAACCGAATAGCCCGATTAAATCCATCGGCCAGTTTGAATCGTCCCGCTGGTATCGCCAGTTGTGGGATTTGTGGCGCCACGACAACGTCTATGAGATTCAGAAGACATTCAATCTCAAGAACGAGCCTTTCGCCAAGCTGATCGCCGGAGTTCCCGCCGCCCGCTTCCGCGAAGACCTGGCGCCGACCATCAAACTAAGCTTCATCTTCGCCTCGATCATCGCCGGTTTGTGTCTGCTGACCGCCGTGATGTCGTCGAATCTGGTGCTCTGGCCGTTGCGCGAAGTGATGGACAGCATCGAGGACCTCGAGGCCGAAAGCACCAGGCACACGGAACCGCGTCCGGTCAATGTCGAGATGCAGTCCATCGCGCAACGCCTGCGCGAACTCGGACGCCGTTTCGCCGGCAACCGCACGGAGATCGAAGCGATCCGCGATCAGTTGCAACAGGTCGTGGGCAGCCTCTCCGAGCGCGTGCTGCTGCTCGACCGCGAGCGGCGCGTGATTATGGCCAGCCCCGAAGCTGAGAAGATGTTGAGCGGCGGGCGATTCACCCTGCGCGGGCAGAAACTTTCCGAAGCGCTCAGTTACAACCATCCGATCACGGCGCTCACCGAACGAGCCTACAGCACAGGGCAGTCGTTGCAGGAAGTCACAACCCTCCCCGTCAACGGTACGGGGCAACCTGCGGCCGTCGTCGCGTCGCTGCAAATCTTTGAAGACCGCGGTCATCCGGCGGGGGCGCTGCTCACGCTGCGGGATTTTGAAACGCTCCAGCGGCTGGAGACGCAGCTCGATTTCGCCACCAAGCTCGCCGCGCTCAACCGCATCACCGCCGGCGTCGCGCACGAAGTCAAAAACCCGCTGCACGCGATGGTGCTGCATCTGGAACTGCTCGGCGCCAAACTCGACGCGGGACTCGATCCGAAACCGCACGTTGACATCCTGATGTCGGAAGTCAACCGGCTCAAACGCGTCGTGCAGACCTTCCTGGATTTCACGCGCCCGGTCGAATTGAAACTCCATCAGGTTGACGCCAATGTGCTGGCGCGCGAAGTGGTGCTGCTGGCAGCGGACGCTCGCGCTCAGGGCATTGATCTGGAAGAGCGTTATGGCGGCGGCCCGTTGATTATCAAAGCCGATTCGGACCTGCTCAAACAGGCCATCCTCAACATCATCATCAACGGCTGCCAGGTGATGCCGAATGGCGGCAAACTGACGGTCGAAACCGGACACGACGACGAAAATCACGTCTTCCTCGCCATCACCGACAGCGGCCCAGGCATCCCCGAAGAGACGCGCGACAAGATTTTCAACCTCTATTACACAACCAAACCAAAAGGCAGCGGCATCGGCCTGGCGCAGGCGTTCCGCGCCGTGCAGTTGCACAACGGCCGGATCAAAGTCGAATCGGAAGTCGGCGCGGGCACGTGTTTCCGCATTATCCTTCCCACAGCATAGTTTTAGCCGGAAAACATGGATCACGATCAACTTTTCAAGGAGTTGTTGCGCGTCTGTTTCGTGGACTTCCTCGAACTGTTCCTGCCGGAAGTGCTCGAATATCTCGATGTCAACTCAATTGAATTCATCGAGCAGGAGAGCTTCAGCGAGATCGTCAAGGATGAAAGGCGCTCGGTTGACCTGCTGGTCAAGGCGCGTTTCAAAGGGCAAATGACTTACTTCCTGATCCACGTCGAGGTTCAGGCGCAGAGACAGGGATGGTCGAGTAAGCGGATGTTCTTCTACTTCGCCACTCAGACCTACAAACATGAATTGCCCGTTTACCCCATCGCCCTCTTTTCCTGGGACAGCCCGCGCGACGCCGAAGCCGATCAATACGTGGTCGAATTCCCCGGCCGGCGCGTGCTGGAATTCAACTTTGTCGTGATTCAACTCAACCGCCTCAACTGGCGCGATTATCTGAACGCCGACAACGCTGCGGCCAGCGCCTTGATGGCGAAGATGGGCGTCAAACCCGCTGAACGACCGAAGGTTCGCGCGGCTTGTCTCAGGATGTTAATTCGGCTAAAACTTCCTCGAGCGAAATGGCGTCCGATCACGAAATTTATTGACGCCTATCTGCCACTGACTGAAGCGCAGGAGAAGGAATTCGATAATGAGATCCGCCGCTTCGAACCACGAGAAAGGAGAAATGCCGTGGAATACATAACCTCCTGGGAAAGAAAAGGATTCGAGAAAGGCAAGCTCGAAGGCAAGCTTGAAGGCGAACTCAAAGGCAAGCTCGAAGGCAAGCTCGAAGGCAAGCTCGAAATAGCGTTGAAGCTGTTGTCGCGCCGCCTCGGTGAATTGAGCGCAACGATGCGCAAACGAATCGGGAAACTTTCCGCCGCCCAATTAGACGGTCTGGCGGAAGCGCTTCTCGATTTTCACAACAAGGCCGATCTCAGCCAATGGCTGAAACAGAACGGCGCCTAATCCCGGAAAAGAGATGAGCAAATATTTCGACGACTACAAACTCGGCGACACCGTCACTTCGCGTACCCGCACCATCACCGAAGCCGACATCGTAAACTTCGCCGGATTGTCGGGCGATTTTCACGAGCTGCACATGAGCGAAGAGTTCGCGCGTAGCGGCCCGTTCGGACGCCGCATCGCTCACGGCGCGCTGGTCTTCAGCGTCTCGACCGGCCTGACCATCCAGATGGGCGGCCACGAAAACATCATCGCCTTCTACGGCGTAGACAAACTCCGCTTCACCAATCCCACCTTCATCGGCGACACGATTCACGTCACCAAACGGGTCATCGAGCTGACGCCGAAAGACGATGCGCGCGGCGTGGTCGCGTTTGAAACCAAAGTGATCAATCAGCGCAACGAGCCGGTGGTCGTTTATCAGGATCGGGTGCTGGTGCAACGGCGTCCGCAATAATTTCAGCCATCCTCGGTGGCGGCGCAAAGGATTTGCCAAACCACAGTCTGGTGTCGTTCAATGCCAACGGACGGCGGTTCGAGCTTAGACGGCATCGGCTTTGATCATCCCGTCTATGGCGAATTGATGAGGGAGCGCGCAGCCCAACGCACATCATCATTCGATCAAAACTCAATCAAGCGATTTATAGAATCAGTTCGAGCATCCGGGACTGGCCCGCGGCCAGCCCCTCGACAACCGGTCATCATTTCGTATCGGCTCGCGTCCTCACTGTCGGAATGGCCCCGCCCGACGATAAACACGAGGTTCGCGTTGTTCCAGGAGGCTCATCGTGAATATCCCGCAGTTCGGCGCACACACAACGCTCAAGGCTTTGTCGGTCGTCGGTTCAGTCTGCTTACTGCTATTAGCTTACCGGTTGATACCCGCCGGCGGAGCCGGAGAAGCCAAAACGCCTCCCCCACTGCACACGCTCAAACAATCCGAAGGCATTCACAAACCTGAGACGGATCAACCGCAATCTGGCGGCGGCGCGAACCAGGAGATCACTTCGATCAACGCCCAACTCGCCCGCGCGAAAATAGATCGCGAAATTGATCGCTATAACCAGCCCGCCGAAGCCGCCGACTTTTACCGCCTCAAACGATTGCCCGCCGGCGCGACGGAAATCCCGGTTGAACGCTATCTGGCCGCCCAGGAACGGATGCGGCGCCTGCCTCAGTTTTCGACCCTGCAGGGGCGTTTCGTTCCTTCGCGGCAAGAAATGGGAGAAGCGACTGAAGCGTTGCCAGCGTGGACTCCGCTTGGCCCCGGAAACATCGGCGGACGCACGCGCGCGTTGGTCATTCATCCGACGAGTCCGAACACTATCTACGCTGCCTGCGTCGCGGGCGGCGTCTGGAAAACGACTGATGGTGGAGTCTCCTGGACGCCGATCTCAGATTTGATCGCCAACCTCGCAGTAGGCGCTCTGGCGATGGACCCAACGAATCCCAACACGCTTTACGCCGGTACCGGCGAAGGTTATTTCAATAACGGTTCGGTCAGAGGCGCGGGGATTTTCAAAACCGCCGACGGCGGCGCAACGTGGGCGCGATTGACCGAGACGAACACCGCCGATTTTCACTACGTCAACGATCTCATCGTCAGCCCGAAAAACAATCAGCGGATTTACGCGGCCACACGCACTGGCGTCTGGCGTTCGACGGATGGCGGCGCGACTTGGACGCGCGCGCTCGACCCCGAGATCAATGGCGGATGCCTCGATCTGGCGATGCGCACGGATCAAAGCGGCGATTACCTTTTCGCGGCTTGCGGCATAGCGGCGGGAACTTCGGACACGATTCAAGCCAAAGTCTACCGCAACGCCAACGCCGAAGGCGACGCTCCGTGGAGCGTGGTTCTGACCGAAAGCGGAATGGGAAGAACCAGTCTGGCCATCGCTCCGTCAAATCAGAACATAATCTACGCGGCGGCGGCGGACAGCAGCGCCGGGCCGGATCGCGAACGCCTTTACGCCGTCTTCCGCTCGACCGTGAATGGCGACAGCGGCAGTTGGACGGCGCAGGTTCGCAAGACCGATTCAACCAAGCTCAACACGCTGCTTTTCACCAATCCCTTGGCGGCGACCCAGCTCGAATGCGGATTGAACCTCGGCAATAACTTCGTTCACCAGGGCTTTTACGACAACGTGATCGCGGTTGATCCGGCGGACGCGAACCGCGTCTGGGCCGGCGGCGTTGATCTGTTCCGTTCGGACGACGGCGGCGCGAATTGGGGTTTGGCTTCGTACTGGTGGGCGGATGGCCGGGTCGCTCCGCGCGCGCCACAATACGCGCACGCCGATCATCACGCCATCGTCTTCCATCCCCAATACGACGGCGCGGCGAACAAAACGATGTTCGTCGCGGGCGATGGCGGCGTCTTTCGCACTGACGACGCGCGCGCTAACGTGGCCAGAGGAAGCTCCGCCGCCTGTAATCCTGCGAACGCGGCGGTGACCTGGGCGTCGCTGAACAACGGTTACGCCGTTACGCAGTTTTATCACGGGCTGCCTTACCCCGACGGCAAAACATATTTCGGCGGCGCGCAAAACAACGGAACGCTGCGTGGCAATGACGCCGATGGCCCCAACCAATGGCGTCAGATCAACAGCGGCGATGGCGGTTACGTCGCCATTGATCCGACCAATCCCAACATCCTTTACGCCGAAACCACGGGCATCTCGATCAGCAAATCAACCGACGGCGGCGCGACTTTCAATCGCGCGACCGCGGGCATCACCGATTCGGGGTTGTTCATCAGTCCGTTCGTGATGGATCCGAGTTCGCCGCAGCGGTTGTGGACCGGCGGCAGTTTCCTGTGGCGCACGACGAACGCGGCGTCGAGTTGGATCTGGGCCAGCGGGATCGTCGGAAGTGGCAAAGTCAGCGCCATCGCCGTTGCGCCGACCGACGCGAACTTCGTGATCGCCGGAACCAGCGAAGGCCACATTCACCGGACATCCGAAGGACTCACTTCAACTTCATCCACTGTCTGGCCCGGCGTTCGCCCGCGAACCGGCTTCGTTTCATCGGTCGCCTTCGATCCAAAGAACAAGATGATCGTCTACGCCACCTACTCGACGTTCGGTGGCGTCCACGTTTGGAAGAGCGTGGATGGCGGAGCGACGTGGAGTGGGATTGACGGAACAGCCACCGCTGCAATCCCCGACATTCCCGTCCACTCCATCGTTGTTGATCCGAACAACGCCGCACGGCTTTACGTCGGAACCGACCTCGGCGTCTTCGCTTCAACTGACGGCGGCGCGAGCTGGGCGGTCGAAAATACAGGCTTCGCCAACGTCGTGACCGAATCGTTGAGTTTGAACAATTCGGGCGGCGTGACCACGCTCTTCGCCTTCACGCACGGTCGCGGCGCGTGGCGCGTGACCGCCGGCCAGGGCGAGTGCGCTTTCGCGATCTCGCCGTCGGATCAAACTGTCGGCCCCGGCGGCGGCGAGGGAACGGTCAACGTAACCGCGACAGTGGCCAACTGCGCCTGGACGGCGGCGAGCAACGCCGCCTGGATCACGATCAGTTCCGGCGCGGCGGGCAGCGGCCCCGGCGCGGTCAGTTTCACCGTCACGGCCAACGCAACGACTGCGCCTCGAGCAGGCACGGTCAGCGTCGCTGGCCAAACCTTGATCATCACGCAACCTGGTTGCGCTTCGATTTCGCCCACGACCGCAGTATTCGAAGCGGCGGGCGGAACCGGCGCCGTGACTATCACGACGACGGGTGGTTGCGCTTGGACCGCCAGCAGCCCGGTAAGTTGGATCACCATCCCGGCGACCGGCTCTGGCAACGCGACGATCAATTACACCGTCGCGGCGAACCCCAACCCGACGGCGCGCTCCGCAACGCTGGCTGTCGCTGGCCAATCGTTGATCGTTTCGCAAGCCGGCGGCGGCGGAAGCTGCGCGGCGACACCAATAAATCCAGGCCAAGCTCTGAACGGTAGTTTGATCGCCAGCGATTGCTCTTCGCCTCGGCGCGGCGGCTCTTCCCTCGCCGACCGTTACTCGTTCACCGGAGCGGCGAACCAGATGATCGCGATCTGGTCGTACTCGTCTGATTTCGACACGTACCTCTACCTGATCGCCCCCGACGGCGCGGTCATCGCCGAGAACGACGACGGCGGCGGAAGAACCAACGCGAGATTGCCTTCGGGCGCGGGCTTCTTCACTCTGCCCGCGAGCGGGACTTACACCGTCGAAGTCACGTCGTTCACCGGATCGCGCGCGGGAAATTACACGATAAGTTTGAGCGCCGGGTCGCCCAATTGCTCCTACTCGATCTCGTCGAGTAATCGATCGTTCAGAGCCGCTGGCGGCGTAGGCGCGATCAACGTGACGGCGGGCGGCGGATGCAATTGGCAGGCAGCCAGCAACGCAAGTTGGGCGACGATCAATTCCGGCGCGAGCGGCGCTGGCCCAGGCGTGGTCACTTTTACCGTTGCGCCAAATCAAGGCGGCACGCGCGTGGCCAGGCTGTTCGTCGCCGGGCAAATCTTCACTGTCATTCAATCCGGCGGGAACCTGTTCGCCGGCGGCAAGTGGAGTTCCCGAACCAGCGGCACAACGCGCGATCTCTTTTCAGTACACTTCATCAACAACGACCGTGGGTGGGCTGGCGGCAGCGGCGCCACGCTGCTCAGCACGAACGATGCCGGAGCAACGTGGAACCCGGTCAACACTGGCGTGGCGACGACGGAAAATTTCCACTCGGTGAGGTTTGTGGATTCGAGCTACGGCTGGGTCGGCGGCGAGCGAGTGACGGCGGCGACCTACAATGGCGGAACGAATTGGGGACGGCTCGATTTCACCAGCGGCAGCCGCCGCAGTTTGTTCCCGATCAACACGATCTCAGCCTGGGCCGTGGGCGAAACCCAAGGGCAGGGAGCGCATTTCTTCGATCTGCTCGTTCTCAGCCCGTTCGGCGGATTCGGGAGCGGAACCCCGGCGCTGACTTTCGCCGAAACGCTCAACGACGTTTACCTACTGGATGACACCAATCTGTGGTCGGTTGGCAATAACGGCCGCATCATCCGCGCGTCCAAAGCCGAATCCTCGAACGCCGCTGCGTTCATTGCGCAGCCGAGCGGCGTGACCGGGCAGCTCAACAGCGTCTTCATGCTCAACCTGGATTTCGGCTGGGTGGCCGGCGCGGGCGGCGTGATCCTGCGCACGACCGACGGCGGGCTGACCTGGACTGCGTCGAGCAGCGGCGTGACGGCCAACCTGCGTGACCTGCATTTCACCGACGCCGACCACGGCTGGGCCACGGGCGATGGCGGCTTGATTTTGTCCACGAGCAATGGGGGCCAGACGTGGTCGCCGGAAACCACCGGCGTGACGGCGAATTTGAACAGCCTCTTTTTCACCCCGACTGGGACTGGTTACGCCGCCGGCAATGAAGGCGTGATCATGAAACGCGCCGCCTGCGCTTACGCCATCGCGCCCACTTCGGCCCAAGTCGTCTTCGGCGGAGGAACCGGCCAAGTCAACGTGACGACGGAGACTGGCTGCAACTGGACAGCCGTAAGCAATGACGCCTGGCTGACAATCACCTCCGGCGCGAGCGGCTCTGGTAATGGCGTGATTGCTTATTCAGCCGCCGCCAACCCAAACGGCTTCCAGCGCACGGGAACCATCTTCATCGCCGGCCAAACTTTCACAGTCACGCAAGCCGCCGCGCCGATTCCCTGCCACACCGTCAGTGGAATCGAGCCGGCCAGTGGCGTCCCCGGCTCGGTCGTGACAATCACCGGAACAAACCTGAGCGGAGCCACAGCGAAATTCGCAGGCAATGTTGCGGCGACAAGCAACAGCAGCAGCGACGCGCAACTCGTAGTCACGGTTCCCAACGGCGCAGTCAGCGGTCCGATCACGATCAGCAAGACCCTCTGCCTGGATGTGAACACCACGCCGTTTACCGTCATCCCCGTTTACGAAGGCGATGTCTCGCCGCGCCCGCTGGGGAACAGTTCGGTGACAGTGGCGGATTGGACGCTGATTGGGCATTTCGTTTCGGGCTTGGAGACGGCCCAGCCGGGCGGCGAATTTCAACGCGCCGATTGCGCGCCGCGCGCCACGCTGGGCGACGGACGTTTAACTATCAGCGATTGGGTGTTGGCGGGACGTTACGCCACAGGGTTGGAACCGCTCACGCCCGCTGGCGGGCCAACGGCGCCGAACGACCCGCCATCGGACGCCAATGTCGCCTTGCGAACCAACGCCCGGATCAGCCCGGCGCCTATTGATCAAAACCAGATTAGCCGCATCAGCATTGCGCAGCTTGGCCGCTCAGGCCGCCAACTCACGGCGGCAATTACGCTCGACGCTCGTGGCGACGAAAACGCGCTGAGCTTCAGCCTGATCTTCAATCCCTCGCAATGGCGCTTGGTTTCGACTGTCGCGGGACGAGATGCGCGCGGAGCGGCTTTGAGCGTCAATGACGCTGAATCGCCCGGACGGATCGGACTGGCGATGGCGTTGCCCACCGGTCAATCGTTCAAAGCGGGCGCGCGCGAACTGGTCATCCTGCAATTCGACGCCGTCTCCGATGCGGCGGAATCGCCGTTCGCCATCGGATTCGGAGACCGCCCGGTCGCGCGCGAAATCGTCGCCGCCGACTCGCGCGCGCTGCCAGCAAACTTCGTCAACCACGCTGGCGTGGCCAACGTGTCATCCGCTTTGATCGAGATTAGGCAGATTTCGCCCAGCTTGTTCTCAGCCAACAGCGACGGGCAGGGCGCGGCGACGGCGGTCGTCTTGCGCATCGGCGCGGACGGAACGCAGAAGTTCGAGCCGATGGTCGTCTTCGATCTGGCGCGGAGGAGATTCATACCAACCCCGATTGACGTGAGCAGAGACGACGAACAGGTCTTCCTGATCTGCTACGGCACGGGATGGCGAGGTCGAAGCCCGAAGGCTCCCATCAAGGTGATGATCGGCGACACGCAGGTAGACGCGCTTTACGTCGGCCCGCAAGGCGAGATGGCGGGGTTGGATCAACTCAACGTGCGATTGCCAAGATCGCTGGCCGGACGAGGCGAGGTGGATTTGACGCTGACCGTCAGCGATTGGCAATCGAACCCGGTCAAAATCAGGATCAAGTGATATACTCGCGGACACAACCATCAATCGGAATTTTGAGAAAGGAGTATTCGAGATGAGTGTAGAGGTTCATATTCCTGAGGCGCCAAAGACCGCCGCCGCCCCGGCGTTCACTCTGCCTTTGATTCCACCGCTGGAAAACGGCGATTACTTGACCAGGGATGAGTTCGAGCGCCGCTACAAGACGATGCCTGAAGCGACAAAAGCTGAGTTGATTGAGGGGAGGGTCTATATGCCATCACCAGTTCGCAGGAAAAGCCATGGCGAGCCTGACAGCAAAATGATTACCTGGCTTGGGGTTTATAGCGCGTCTACACCGGGCGTCTTCGCAGCCAACAACGCCACCGCGCGGATGGATGAAACCAACGAGCCACAGCCTGACGCGGACTTGCGCATTGGTGAAGCTTCAGGAGGACAAGCCACACTCAGCCCTGACGATTACTTGGAAGGCGCGCCGGAACTGGCCGTCGAAGTCTCGGCCAGCAGCGCCTCATACGATCTGCGGGAAAAACTTTCCGCTTATCGCCGCAACCGAGTTCAGGAATACATTGTCTGGTCAATCTACGACCAACAGGTGAAATGGCTCAGTCTGGAAGCCGGACAGTATGTCCCGTTGGAGCCGGACGAAGATGGCGTCATCCGCAGCCGCGTCTTCCCCGGTCTCTGGCTCGATGTCACGGCCTTGTTGAATGATGATATGGCAAAAGTTCTGGCTGTCCTGCAGCAGGGTCTGGCTTCGGCCGAACACGGCGAGTTCATCAACCGATTGTCGTCAGCCAAAAGTTGAGCCTCCGCCGCTTCCCCGACGCTTCGCTACGAACTCTCAGCTTGCCTCAGAAACCCACAGGCCCGCGCCTCAGGAAAGATTCCCGCCACGAAACGAATTCTTCATCATGAACACGGCTAACCATGGCGCAATCCCGGAATTTTAAAGCCGGCGAAAATAAATCCGAGAATCTGAACTTTTTGTCGAATTTTTTGAATGCTTGGCGCCAAGCCCAATAATCCTGGACAACATTAAACAGCCTGACTGCTTCAGTTAGGCTGATAAGAGATATGATCAATCAGGTTGGAATAGCAGTTGCCTTGCTCGTAATGAATTGGAGAATTATCCAAACGCAATTTTGAATCAACATAGTTGGATTTCAAAAATAGCCCAATTTCTCTGAATCCGAGACAAAGTCCTCAACAAAGTTTTCGACTGATTGAGTTGTCCATTCGACAACTCAGGAAGTGATCAAACCTGAGACATTCAGCCAGCCGCTGAACGTCTCCCATATCAATGGAGAGTAATACCATGAAACAACCGAGTCTTCTCAGGAGTGGCGTGAGGCTTCTGCTGGGCGCATTCTTGATCCTGCTGGCCACAGCAGGTCTTGGTTTTGCGCAAGACACCCTGACCAAAGGCGGGATCAGCGGGCGCGTCGTTGACAGCGCCGGGGCCGCCATCGCCAACGCCAAAGTAACTATTTCAGGCCCGACCGGCGACCGCACGGTCACGGCCAACGCCGAGGGCACGTTCGAATTGCAAAACCTGATCCCCGGCTCCTACAAAGTAAAAGCGGAACAGACCGGCTTTAAATCCGTGTCGGTCCCCGGCGTCGAAGTCTTCGTCGGCAAAACCTCGGCGCTCAAGTTGACGCTGGAGGCCGGAAGCATTTCTGAGGTCATCGAGGTGACGGCTGGCGCAGCGTCTGTGGACACGACCAGCACGGCTATCGGATCGAACCTGAACGATCAACTTTACGAGAACCTGCCGCTGCAACGCACCGTGACCAGCCTGTTCTATCTCACACCGGGTGTGACCGACAGCTTGGGTGGCGGCGCGGCCAATCCGTCCATCTCTGGCGGTTCGGCGCTCGATAACCTTTACGTCGCTGACGGCGTCAATATCACCGACGCTTCGTTCGGCGGCCTGGGCGTTTTCTCGCGCGTCTACGGCACGCTCGGCGTCGGCATCAACACTTCCTACATCAAGGAAGTGCAGGTCAAGACCGGCGGCTTCGAGCCGCAATATGGCCAGGCGCAGGGCGGCATCGTCAACATCATCACCAAGTCGGGCACGAACGAATACCACGGCAGCGTCTACGGTTTCGTCCGCCCCAACGCGTTCGAGGCCGAGCGCCTTCAACCTGACGACGTGAAGGTCAACAAGGTCGGTAAGCTGTTGGCCAATGAGGAATACGACACGGGCGCGGATGTCGGCGGGCCGATTCCCGGTTTGAAAGACAAGCTCTTCTTCTTCGGCTCTTTCAACCCGTCCGTCCGGCGCACGCTGGTCCGCCCAGCCGCCGGGTCAGGCCTGTTGCAACTTTTCGGCAATCAGACCCATCGGCGCTTCTTCACCAAGAACTATGCGGCCAAGGTGGACTTCAACGCCACGCCGAACCATCAGATCAACTTTTCGATCTTCGGCGACCCGACCAAGACCAACCGGGCGCCGTTCAACACGCTGAACATTGACAACGACACGGCCAACAGCGTTCTCGATTACGGCACGCGCAACACCGCGGTGCGCTACAACGGCTCGCTGACTTCGACCTGGACCGTCAGCGGCGCGTTCAGCCAGGGCCGGAATCGTTTCAACGAGGTCGGATTTGAGAACATTCCGGCGATCACCGACCGCACGGGGCAGCCGCGCGGAGTCTTCGTCGCCGCCGGATTGGGCTTCTTCGAGCCGACCGACAGCACCACCTACCGCGCCACTTTTGACACCCAGAAACAGGTCAACTTCCTGGGCAAGCACACCGCCGGCGTTGGCTACCAATTCCAGCGCGCGTTCTACAACGGCATCCGTGACCGCAGCGGTCCGAAATTCACGGTCCCCTCGGCGAACACCACAGGAACTTTCGCGGTTCCGGCGGCGGCGGCGGGACAACCGTTGAATGGCGCGTTCTCATTGCGCATTGCCCCGGCCAGTTGCACGCTCTGCCCGCTCATGAACGTCCCGGGCGTGGGTGAGCGCGCGGTCTACCTGCGCCAGGATCGTGGCGAGTTCGGCGGCGCGGCGTTCGAGACCGAATCGAAATTTCACGCCGCCTACGCGCAGGACACCTGGCAGGTCAACAAGTACATCACCGGCCTGATCGGCTATCGCTGGGAGCAGGAGCGGTTGGTCGGCGCTCCGGGCGTGACCGGCGATCGGTTGAACTACACCTTCACGGGCAATTGGTCGCCGCGCCTCGGCGTCACGGTTGATCCGACCGGCAAGGGCCGGATGAAGGCGTATTACAACTTCGGCCGCTTCCACGAGTTCATCCCGCTCGACCTGGCCGAGCGTTCGCTCTCGACCGAAAAGAGTTTCATCGGCGCGCTCTACGCCCCTGAGTTCACGGTCGTGAACGGCGTGCGTCGCGCCGTGATCAATCGTTTCGGCACGGTCAACGTGGTGGTCAACAACGCCAGCCTGTTGAACCGCGCGGCGGGCGGATTCCCAAACAACGGCATTTCGATCTCGCTGCAGGATCACGACAACCCGATCCTGCAGGGCACGAAGCTGGGTTACGCCGAAGAGCATCTGTTCGGCTTCGAAGTGCAACTGCCGAAGAACATGGTCTTCTCGGTGCGCTACATTGATCGCCGCTTGCAGCGGATCGTCGAGGACGCGGCGGTTGTGTCGCCCGAAGGAATTGATTTCTTCGGTCAGACCTACTTCATCGGCAACGTCACGGCGAAGCTCGATGCGGCGGTCAATCCGATCGCCTTCAAGGTTGCGGCCAACACCCCGGTCAACAGACTGCCTGCGCAATGCGATCCGAACCTCTACAACCCTGAAGTCACCAACAGCGCTGGCGACGTAATCGGCGGCATCTGCTTCGCCGCTCTCGGAAAGAACGGCGGACACGCCGGCGATCCGGGCGCGGACGGCGTGCCGGATGGCTTCCCCGATCCGATTCACAAATACCGTGGCGTCGAGATCGAGCTGAACAAGCGCTTCACGAACAACTGGCAGTTGCTGGCCAACTGGCGCATTGCGAAGCTCGAAGGCAACTTCGAGGGTCACTACCGCAATGACAATGGCCAGACCGACCCGGCCATCAGTTCGCTGTTCGATTTCACCGCCGGTGAATACGGCTTGCTCGGCGACCAGTTCGCGGTCGGGCCGCTCAACACCGACCGTCGTCACGTCGCGAACATCTATGCGAGCTACGTGCTTGGCGAGGGTGGTCTGGGCAAGGCGCTGAAGGGGCTGAACCTCGGCGGCGGTCTGCACCTGGAATCCGGCGTGCCGATCAGCGAGTTCCTGGCGCATCCGGCTTACCTCAACGCCGGTGAAGTTCCGGTCGGCGGTCGCGGCAAGCTGGGGCGCACGGACTTCCTCACCAGACTCGATCTGAGCGCGTCTTACACGTTCAGCCTCACCGAGCGGTGGAAGCTGAAATTCACCTCCGACTTCTTCAACGTCACGAACAACCGGGACGTCAGGTTGCCGGATCAGAGACGCCAACTCACCGTTGGGCAGAATAACGTGGACTTCCTGAAGCCACTGAATTATCGCCTGCCATTCAACATGCGCCTCGGCGCCAAGCTGGAGTTCTAAAGAATTCCGCTGACTGAAACTCAAGAGGGAGGGGAGCAATCTCCTCCCTCTTGTTTTTTCCACGGCCATCGGCAACGATGTTTCCTCATCAATCCCGACAATTCTATAAACTCGCTGGAGGATTTCTTATGCCTCGCTCGTCGATTTTCAAGCTCAGTTGGCTGGCGCTCCTGCTCGCGCTTGTAAGCGCCACATTCGTAGCTCAGGCGCAACTAGGCGCGGCGCGGCCCGCTCCCATTATGGCGGAGATTCACGGTCAGGTGCGTTACGGCGACACCCGCGCGCCGGCCGAGAGGGTTTTAGTCCGGCTGGAAGGCTTCGGCAGCGGCGTGAACGGACAGGTGATGACTGACAGCACTGGCAAGTTTCGCTTTTCGGGCTTGGGACAGGTGACGTACGTGGTTACTGTCCGCGCTCCCGGTTATGCGGAAGCGCGCCAGGAGGCGGATTTAAAGACAACATCGAGCGTCTATCTGAATTTCAACCTCGCGCCCGATAAGCCCCAAACCATTCCGCTGCCGGTTTCGGGGGCTGTGGTTGACGCCAAAATCCCAGCCGAAGCGCAAAAAGAGTTCAATCTGGGCCGCACAATGCTGCTGGAAGAGAAGAAGGTGGAAGGCGGGATTGCGCATTTGGAGAAAGCCCTCAGCCTGTACCCGGAATACCTCAACGCGCATTTATTGCTCGGCACGGCGTACCTGGACAGCAAACAATGGGAGAAGGCTGAGCGCGAGTTGAAAAAGACGCTGGAGATTGACGCCAAAGCGGCGGCGGCCTATTTCGCGCTCGGCGAGGTCTACCGGCGCCAACAAAAATACGCCGAGGCTGAAAAAGTCTTACAGGATGGTTTGAAGCTCGAGCCGAAATCGCACCAGGGGCATCTGGCTCTGGGGCAGGTTTATTTCGCCAAAGGCGACCTGGCCAAAGCCGGCCCCGAAATCGGCCAGACGCTACAACTCAAACCCGATTATGCGGAGGCTTATCTGTTGGCAGGCAATCTGTTCCTGCGCGCGCGCAACGCCCAGAACGCGCTTCAGATGTTCGAGCAATACTTGAAACTCGAACCCAAAGGCGCGCTCGCGCCGCAGACGCGCGAGATGGTCGAGAAAATCAAGAAGGCGATGGCCGAGAAAAAGCAGTAACGCCTCGAATAGAGGAGCAGGAACGGGTCAGGATTATCGAATCGGGTCCTCACCGTTCAACTTTCCGACCCGTTCCCGTGCTCCCCATCGTAGTGAGAAGCCCAAGGGGCACCTTCAAGCTTCCCACACGACCTCGTAATTACATTGGTTGAGATGGACGCGAGGGCGACGAATCTCTTTGACCTCGCAATCCAGTAACGCCAGCTCACGGAACATCATCTCCAGAATGTTGCGATAATATTCGTGAGCGCCGCCCAGAGTATCCAGCCTGTCTGCAAAAACCCCCTGGCGAACCGACACAGCGATGACCTGCCGGTGGTGCTCGGCCAGGAGGTGATGCGCGCTGCCGGCGAAACCATACGCGATTTTCCGCGTCCACGCCAAAGCCAAGCGGACTCGCAGCGGGTGAGGCAGATTGCGAATCGCCGCTTTGACCACGCGGGGAAAACCACGGTTCATCTCATCGAAGAGGTTGTGACCCGCTTCGCCGAAAACATCGCGCGCGTTCGGTTCCCAGGCGATCATCCGCGCCAGTTTGATGGCCCGCGCGGAAGAGATGATCTCGACTCGACGATCAATCATTTCCTGTGTGCGCGAAACGGTCAGATCGAACTCTCGTGCAGCGCGAGCGTATACTTCCGGCATTTGATGTCGCACGGCTTTCAACAACTCGTGCTGCACGAGCGGGGCACATGACGGGACTCCGAGGCAGATTTCCCAAGAAACATCCCTTGGAATCCCTGGGGCAGACGGGGTTAAGGGGCGAATCTGATTGGGGAAGCTAACCGGGGCTAACATAAGCTTCACCTCCATTTGTATTCAGTTGTTTTGACGGACTGACGCGGCCGGAAAGACGGCGTCAGTAAGAGCAATTGTGTGTGGCCTGACTCACTTGCCGGTACCAGGCGTCGCTGTTTCTCACCGGCTTTCCCGCTATCCCACGTCAAGAGGCGAGACTGGTCGAAACTTCGAGCTACCCGCGATTGTCTTTGCCCGAAACTTCTACCTGCGCCCGCCGAATCCGTCGAAAGCCGATAGAATCCTGCACCGCTCGCAAAACCGAATTGCTTTAATTGGGAGGAAAAACAGTTGCAACCACGAAACCTGTAACGGCTGTGATGTAAAGAACCAACCACGATCTTTACTATCCAAGTGCGCGGCGAACATTAAGCCCAGAAGCGATATGCTGTCAACATCCGCCGCCTCACTTTGCGTAAATTTCTGAAAATTTTACTGATAACCGGCTATGAAGGATTTGATCGGAGTTGATCGATCAGTTCCGATCCGTACTTGGCGATCTTGGCCGGCCCCAGCCCAAAGATGTTCGCCAGTTCCTCGACCGTGCCCGGACGCGCAATCACCAGATGCTCCAGCGTCTTGTCCTGGCAAATCAGGTAGGCGGGGGTTCGTTCGCGCTCGGCCAACTGGCTTCGCCATTCTTTCAGACGCTCGACGACCCGCCGCTCCTCAGCAGTCAGCGGGCGCAGGTCAACGGGCCGGCGTTTTTGTCGGATGTTGACGCGATTGAAAGCATCGGCTTCATCGGCGGGAGGGCCAATCTTCGCGCGTCTCAACTCTTCGTCCAACCTGCCCGCCTCTTCCAACCGCGCCGTCAATTCCTGGTACACACGTAACGCTATCTTCGCGTCGAGCGCGGCGTAATCAAGTTGCGCGCGGCTCAGTGGTCGCCGCCGCCAGTCACTCTGCTGATAAGTTTTGTCCAGCGGCAGTCCGAGGAGATGCTCAGAAACCGAAGCCAGGCTGAACGAGCGCAACCGCAGCGTGCGCCGCGCCAGCCGCAGAGTATCCACCAATCCGGCGACAGCGAATCCGGCTCCGCGCAACACGCCGTCATCGAAGCGGGCGTTGTGCGCGGCCATCATCGGCGCCGGATTTTCGATCAATGCGCGGGCTTCCTCAATGCCGGCGGTCAAGGCGTCAACGACGATGATCTCGCCCGTCGGCGCGGCCAGTTGCAGCAGGCTCAGATGATTCCGCCGCGCGCCGAAATCATAGAAGGTTTCGGTATCAAGCCCGATGACTGGCTGGTTGGCGAACGCGAACAGAGCTTCGCGCGCTTCATCGGGATCAATCAGGTATTGGTACGAGATGCTCAAAGCCATCGCTCTCAGTCATCGAAATAGTGGTTGCGCCGTTTATCCGAAGGAATGTGAAATGCGAATTGCGCGCGCGCATACTGCCATCCAACAATTGCTAAGGCAAGGCCGAATGATTGTAATGACGCCGAAGCAAGAGGCTTCTGGCTTCAAGCGATCAGCCTCTTCTTGGAACCACCTTCCCAGTTGCGCCAAAAATGCGATTGAGCTTCAAGTTCGACTTTTTCAGCGCGATTTTTTCGGCCTCGTCACGAGCGAAAAGCCGCAAATCAAGCCCTCCACACGGAACACCTTCACGAAACTCAAAGTAGTAGCGAACAGAGATCGAAGGCGCTGCGCAATCTGCGACAGCGCGATTTGTCGAGAGAAAGATCAACTGTTTTGGAAGGACTCGGAAGGAGGGATAATGATCAAAACCGCTCGAATGATCGCCAGTACAGAACTCAACCAACCAACATTCCTGGCGCGCGCCTGCTTTTGCGCCATCGCCATCGCGGCGTTCTGCGCGCTCTTTCCTTCGCTGATCGCCGCCTCGGGTGATCCTTTTCGTTATCGCGGCGGATTACGAAACAGCCCCGAAAACCGCAGACTCAACCCCAAACAACTCGACGCCGTGCTCAATAGTTTGCGCGAGAAAGCCGGGTTCCTCGAAATGCGTTTCGATGAAAACGGATTCCTCGCGCTCGGCGACCGGACGAAATTCATCGGCGGCTCGGCCTCGGCGCGAGCTTTGCTCACGGCAGCCGTGGATATGACGCACGCCGTGGACCTGGAATGTCACAACCACAGTTCGCAGGTCGCCTTCGGACGGCTGGCGACTCCGATCGCTTACCAGCGGCTTTCTACCGCAACGAAAATAGATGTCTACCCCCTGGAGATTGATTTCAGCGATCTAGTCCAATTACGTGGTGACAGAGTTGCGCTGGCGGCGTTCGACCTGGGCTTTGTGATATTGCATGAGCTGGGACACGCGGCTCTCGGATTGCGCGACGCATCGGGCGACGCGGCGGGGCTGGGCGAATGCGAAGAGTTCATCAACCGCATCCGCCGCGAACTCGGACTGCCCGAACGCCAAACCTACATCGCGCAAGTTAGCACCGTCCCCGCTTCGACAACTGCGCAGCTCTCGACCAGACAGGCGAAGCTGATCTTTGCGCGCGCCATTGAGAAACAAGGCCAATTGAAGCTGGAGAAATTCGACCTGAAGTGGGACGCGCCGAGAGTCGGGCCGATCCGCGATACGCCAATTCAATCAGTGGCCGGAACGCGAAACGCCAAACCAATGACCGCGACTGCGTCTGGACAATGAGGATCGAAGATCGAGGATCGAGGATCGAGGATCGAAGATTGGAAATAGACGCGGCCTTCAATCCTCGATCCTCGATCTTCGATCCTCGATCCTCGATCCTCGATCCTCGATCCTCGATCCTCGATCCTCGATCCTCGATCCTCGATCCTCGATCCTCGATCCTCGATCCTCGATCCTCGATCCTCGATCCTCGATCCTCGA
>Ga0187892_10002884_pt1 | contig 32848 bp, 26 predicted proteins | sample MA1701073metaG_FD_139345 | JGI IMG/M metagenome (GOLD analysis project Ga0187892, IMG submission 139345) | Bio-ooze microbial communities from a basaltic lava cave in the Kipuka Kanohina Cave System on the Island of Hawaii, USA - MA170107-3 metaG ...
GGCCATCGAGGCGTTCGTGACCCACTACAACAAAACAGCCGCGCCGTTCGTTTGGAGAAAGCGCGAGGTCAGAGGCGCTCAGCTCAGAAATACAATTGTGAATTTACGCAATTAAACACTAGTTAAGTGCCCGCCTCGACGCGGCGCACAAATGGCTCGCCCGACCGCTTCACCTGGCGGGATGGCTGTGGACCAGGCGACGTCGCCAGCCAGACCACATCGAGCTCGCCGGCAGCGGTGCGGCAGACCGAACGGAATGGTTGTCAACCGCCAGTCACGGCCCCGTGCGGTGCGGTTCCCACCGACGACAGCCCCCAGCACCGGGCGCCAACGCGCGACAGCTGCCCTATCGAAGCGGCACATTTTTTGCAGGCGACCGCCTGGCCATGAAGCCTCCTTGCCACCCAACCAACCGCCCTGGGTATCGCCTTGTTCCTCCGTCGACGACAGAGCGGGCGGCGCCTCTCATTTCTATCAATATGCATTCGCAGGCTTCCGGTTGATGCGCTCAACGGTGCTGTGCCCCGAAAAACACTGGAGGAAGAAAAGATGGAGACTTCCGCAACCCATGTGAGCGAGGTTCTTTCTCAGACCAGCGCTCGTCTTTGGCGCAAGGGTACGGCCGCGTGCGGCCTTGCCTTTGCGGAATGGGAGTGGCGCGACGCTGAAGGTTGGGCGAATTACGACCAGCCGGGTCACCACACGCTGAGCGTGTACCTTGAAGGGGGCGACAAGATCGTTCGCGCGGACAGGCAACTGCTTGGAGGGGCTCCCGACAAGTTTTGTTTGATGCCTGCGGGACGCGCGAGCCGGTGGCATGTCGGTGGGCCGATTCGAATGTTCCATCTCTACATAGATCCGGCTGTTCTTGCCTATCAAGCCCATGCATCTTTCAACATCGACCCACGCCAGATCGATCTGCAAGATCTCACATTCGTCGACGACCCAGCGATCGCGATGATCGTGAGAGGCGCCGTCCTTCCGCTCGACTGGTCCAATCGCGCCGATCGAATGGCGCTCGATTCAGCCTGCCATCTGCTGATTCATCGCCTGCTACGCCACCACACCGACCGCGCAACGAAGGAGGTTGTCAAAGGCGGCCTGGCTCCTTCAGTTCAGAAACACATCATGGAGTACATCGAAGCGAATCTGAACTGCGCACTCACGCTCGAAGAGTTGGCTCGCCGAGTCAACCTCAGCACTTTTCACTTTGCCAAGACGTTCCGTACAAGCGTTGGACTTCCTCCGCACGCCTATGTTGCAAAGCGGCGTGTCGATCGCGCAAAGTGCCTCCTTCGCGACGGCAAATTGGAGCTCGCGCAGATCGCTCTGGCTTGTGGCTACGCTTCGCAGAGCCATTTCACGAGGGCGTTCAAAGGCGAAGCAGGTATGACGCCCGGTACATGGCGACGCGTTCAGGAGATCAATCTCAGCGGCCTGGCCGCTTGAGTTCCGAACTGACGCCCCCCACGGGGAGAACTCCACAGTGCCCGCCGCGCGTTCATCGCCCTGACGCGCTCCCGTTGAACAGTCTGCGGATATAGGACGTTCGCCACGCTACTGATGAACTGCTAGCCACTGCATCGGGGGACGGGTATCACCAGCATCTACCCCACACGCATCGGCGCATCGCAGGTGCGGAAGTCCCCTGGTTCCCTCCTGCCTAGCTCAACATGCCTTCTCGCAGCATGTTCTGATCCGCCCCCTTCCTACCCCAGGGCTAAGGAGCAGACATCCCACAGATTCCCTTATTAATAAGCACCAGGCCATTAATGTATGTATCTTGACATGTTTTCATCGAAATACCAGAAATAACCCCGGACAAACCCTAACGACACGCCCAATTTTGCGTCAATGTCTTGACATATATAGTGATTCCCTGAAGAATTCGCCAATCGGCATTGGTCAGCTACGCCCACCTATCGGCAGCAAGACTGACCGCCCTTCCAAGATCAGCAAATTCACAGCAAGACAACCATGACAAACAAGTTCGAAACGGGCCTGGAAAAGTGCGCGGCCAACTACCAGCCTCTGACGCCCCTGGGTCTGCTCGACCGCGCTGCCGACGTCTACCCTGATCGCACAGCGGTGATCCACAAGGATCGGCGCTACACGTGGTCCGAGTACGCGCAGCGCTGTCGCAGCCTGGCCCGTGCACTGGTGGGCGCGGGGATTCAGCGCGGCGACACCGTGGCGATCCTGGCGGCCAACATCCCTGCCATGCTTGAGGCCCAGTTCGGCGTGCCAATGTCCGGCGCCGTCATCAACTGCATCAACATCCGCCTGGACGCGCCAGCGATCGCCTTCATCCTGCAGCACTCCGAGACGCGGCTGCTGCTCGTGGACCAGCAATTCGCAGACGTGGCCCGCGAGGCAGTGAAACTCTCGGGCATGCAGATGGACGTCGTGGACATCCGCGACAGCGACGTTCCCGACGCGGATCCGGTCGGCGTGGTCGAGTACGAGGCCTTCCTAGCCAACGCCCCGACCGACGCGCAGTTGCGCTATCCGCAGGACGAGTGGGACGCCATCGCACTGAACTACACGTCCGGAACCACAGGCAATCCCAAAGGCGTCGTCTACCATCACCGCGGCGCCTACCTCAATGCTCTGGGCACAGTCGTCTATGCCGGCTTGAACATCGGCACGCCGGTCTATCTGTGGACCCTGCCGCTGTTCCACTGCAACGGCTGGTGCTACGCCTGGGCCATGGCGGCCGTGGCCGGCACGCACGTGTGTCTGCGCAAAGTGGTCGTCGAGGAGATCTACGAGGCCATCGACCAATATGGCGTGACGCACTTCTGCGGCGCGCCGGCGGTGCTGAGCTCGCTCGTGGGCGGCAAGCCCCAGAACTGGACCAAGCCCAGTTCGCCCATCACGGTGGCCTGCGCCGGAGCTTCGCCGCCAGTGACGGTGATCGCGCAGACCGAGGCGCTAGGCTTCAAGGTGCTGCACGTGTACGGCATGACCGAGCAGCACGGCGTCAACACGGTGTGCGTGTCCCAAGAGTCGTGGGACGCTCTGCCCCCCGATGACAGGCTGCGCCACATGGGTCGCCAGGGCGTGCGCACTGCCGTGGCAGGAGACATGATGGTCGCCGACCCCCATACCTGCCAGCCCGTGCCCCGCGACGGCAAGACGATCGGCGAAGTGATGTTCCGCGGCAACCTGGGCATGAAGGGCTACCTGAAGAACGCCGATGCCACCCACGAGGCCTTCGAGGGCGGCTGGATGCGCAGCGGCGACCTCGCCGTGGCGCACGAAGACGGCTACATCGAAATCAAGGACCGCTCCAAGGACATCATCATCTCCGGCGGCGAGAACGTCTCCTCCATCGAGGTCGAAGAGGTACTGTTCACGCACCCGGCCGTGCTGCAGGCAGCGGTGGTAGCCGTGCCCGACGAGAAGTGGGGCGAGGTGCCCTGCGCCGTGCTCGAGTTGCATCCCGACCAGGTCGGCACGCTGACGCAGGATGACGTGATCAAGTTCTGCCGCTCCAAGCTGCCCGGCTTCAAGACGCCCAAGCACGTGATCTTCGAGCCGATCGTACGCACCGCCACGGGGAAGCTCCAGAAGTTCAAGCTCCGCAAGCATGTTGCCGACCTCATCGCGGCCCGCCGCTCCTGAGCCTCGCATCGAGGTACCCCGTTCGGAGCGACACCAATGAACTCAGAGACCATTCTGGAGACCAGCGATCTCACCAAAACGTTCAACGGCTTCACGGCTGTGAGCAAGGTCAATCTGAGAGTGCGAGGTGGCTCGATCCACGCGCTGATCGGACCCAACGGGGCAGGCAAGACGACCGTTTTCAACCTGCTCACGAAGTTTCTCCCCGTCTCCGGAGGAACGATTCGCTATCGTGGCGAGGACATCACCCACGAAACGCCAGCCAAGACTGCGCGGCGCGGCATCGTTCGCTCCTTCCAGATCTCCGCGACCTTTCCTCACCTCACCGTGCTTCAGAACGTCCGTGTTGCGCTTCAGCGCAAGGACAGCGCGTCGTTCGAATTCTGGCGGCATGAGAAGGCCCTCGCGGTGCACGACCGCCGGGCCATGGAACTGCTCGAGGCTGTGGGCCTGGCTTCGTTGAGCCACGTGAAGGCTGTTGAGCTCCCCTATGGCCGCAAGCGCGCCCTTGAGATCGCCACGACCCTGGCGCTTGATCCGGAACTCATGCTGCTCGATGAACCGACACAGGGCATGGGCCATGAGGACGTCGGGCAGATCGTCGACCTGATCCAGCGGGTTTCGTCCAATCGGACCATTCTGATGGTGGAACACAACTTGTCCGTCGTGTCCCAACTGTGCGACACGATCACGGTACTCCAACGGGGAACGATCCTCGCCGAAGGAGACTACGAGACCGTGTCCAACGATCCTCGTGTGCGTGAGGCCTATATGGGAGTGGAGGCAGCATGAGCGACGTTCTGCTTGAGGTCCGCGACCTGCACGCCTACTATGGAGAGTCCCACGTCCTGCACGGAGTGGATCTTGAGGTTCGACGGGGTGAACTCGTCACCCTGCTCGGGCGCAATGGGGCGGGCCGCACCAGCACCCTCAAAGCCATCCTGAACCTCACCGATCGGAAGACCGGCACCGTTCGCTTCAAAGGACAGGACATCGGGGCGCTTGCCCCGCACGAGATCGCTCGTCGCGGCATCGGCTACTGCCCCGAGGAGCGAGGTATCTACGCGGGGCTGTCCACGGAGGAGAACCTTCTGCTACCCCCGGTGGTGGAGGCCGGTGGAATGAGCGTAGAGGCAATCTACGCGATGTTCCCCAACCTGCGCGAGCGGCGCCACAGCCCTGGCACCCGGCTGTCCGGCGGTGAGCAGCAGATGCTTGCGATGGCCCGCATCCTTCGCACCGGCGCCCGGCTGCTGCTGCTGGATGAGATCACGGAAGGTCTTGCTCCAGTCATTGTCCAGGCTCTGGGGCATGCGATCCGCCACCTCAAGGAGCGGGGCTACACGATCGTGCTCGTGGAGCAGAACTTTCGGTTCGCCGCACCGCTGGCGGATCGCCACTATGTCCTCGAGCACGGCAAGGTCGCGCTCACCATCGACCGGTCGGAACTCGCGGACCGCACCGACACCCTGCACGAGTTGCTTGGCGTCTGACTATCCCCATCCCAAAAAAGGAGACAGCAAATGCGTTTCAAGGTCCTGGCACTCGGTGCCGCGATTTCCACTCTGCTCGCCGCTCCGGCGCATGCGCAGATTTCCGACAACGTCGTACGCATCGGCGTTCTGACCGATCTGTCTGGTCTCTACTCCGACCTCTCCGGCCCCGGTTCGGTGCTCGCCACCCAGATGGCAATCGACGACTTCGTTGCCAAGGAGAAGCCTTCGTTCAAGATCGAGATGGTCACAGCGGACCATCAGAACAAGGCCGACATCGCTTCCAACAAGGCGCGTGAATGGTTCGAGCGCGACAAGGTGGACATCGCCTCCGAGCTGGTGACTACCTCTGTCGGCCTGGCCGTTCAGAAGATCGCCAAGGAGAAGAACAAGATTGCACTCAATACCGCGACGGCCTCCACGCGGATCACCAACGAAGACTGCAACGACGTCACGATCCACTGGACCTACGATACGTATGCATTGGCCAGCGGCACGGCGCGTGCAATAGTCAAACAGGGCGGCAAAAGCTGGTACTTCGTGACCGCCGACTATGCGTTCGGCCACTCGCTCGAGAAAGACGCTTCCGAAATCGTCAAGGCGAGCGGGGGAACCGTCGTGGGCGCCGTGCGCCACCCCTTCCCGGGCAACGATTTCTCCTCCTACCTGCTGCGCGCTCAAGGCTCCGGGGCGCAGGTCATTGGCCTAGCGAACGCAGGCGGCGACCTGATCAACACGATCAAGCAAGCCGCCGAGTTCGGCGTCTCACAGAAACAATCGCTCGCCGGCCTGCTGATGTTCATCTCCGACGTCCATTCGCTCGGGCTGAACCTCACCCAAAACATGTACCTGACCGAAGGCTTTTACTGGGACCTCAACGACGAGACACGCGCGTGGTCCAAGCGCTTCTTCGAGAAACAGAAGCGCATGCCCACCATGATCCATGCGGGCCAGTACTCAGCCATCACGCACTACCTCAAGGCTGTCAAGGCCACCGGCTCGGATGACACCCAGAAGGTCCTGACCCAGATGCGGAAGACGCGGGTGAACGACTTCTTCGCGAAGAACGGCGAGATCCGCGAGGACGGCCGAATGGTCCACGACATGTACCTGCTCCAGGTCAAGAAGCCATCGGAGTCCAAGGCGCCCTGGGACTACTACCACGTCCGGGCCACGATTCCCGGCGCCGAAGCGTTCCAGCCGCTGTCCGCGTCGCGCTGCCCGCTGATCAAGAAGTCCTGACGCAGGGAGATCGCGATGAGTACCCAAGCTCTTCTGAGCCAGCTACTGCTGGGCCTGATCAACGGCTCGTTCTATGCGATCCTGAGCTTGGGACTCGCGGTGATCTTCGGCCTGCTCAACATCATCAACTTCGCCCACGGCGCGCTGTACATGGTCGGCGCATTCTGCGCGCTGCTGGCGATGCGCTGGCTCGGAATCGGATACTGGGGCGCGCTCGTCATTGCTCCGCTTGTCGTGGGTGCACTCGGCGTCGTGATCGAGCGGCTGATGCTACGACGCCTGTACCAGCTCGATCACCTCTATGGGCTGCTGCTGACATTCGGCCTGGCACTAATCGCCGAAGGCTTCTTCCGGTGGAGCTTCGGCATCACCGGTGAGTCCTACCCCGTTCCTGCGGAACTGCATGGTGGCGTCGACATAGGGATCATGTACTTGCCGCTCTATCGTGCCTGGGTCGTGGTCGCCTCCCTGGTCGTGTGCGTCGCAACCTGGTACCTGATCGACCGCACTTCGCTCGGTGCGCGCCTGCGAGCGGCCACCGAACGCCCTCGCCTGACGCAGGCATTGGGCATCAACGTGCCGGTACTGGTGACCGCAACCTACGCCGCGGGCGTCGCACTCGCCGCCTACGCCGGTGTTCTGGCGGCACCGATCCTCCAGGTGAACCCGCTGATGGGCTCCAACCTCATCATCGTGGTCTTCGCCGTCGTCGTGATTGGCGGCATGGGCTCCATCCTTGGTTCCATCGTCACTGGCCTGGGTCTCGGTCTGCTGGAGGGCCTCACCAAGGTGTTCTATCCAGAGGCGTCGGCTGTCGTGATCTTCGTGATCATGGTGATGGTTCTGCTGGTGCGTCCGGCAGGCCTTTTCGGAAAAGCAGCCTGAGCGGCGCGACTACATCACATCGAAGGGACCTTTGGCATGCGCGCACGCTACATCCTCCTGATCCTGCTCGGGATCGCAGCACCGTTCTTCATCTACCCGACCTTTCTGATGAAGATCCTGTGCTTCGCGCTGTTTGCCACGGCGTTCAACTTGCTGCTGGGCTTTGGCGGCTTGCTCTCGTTCGGCCATGCGGCATTCTTTGGCGGAGCCGCCTACATCTGTGCAACTGCCAGCAAGGATTGGGGCCTCACGCCCGAACTGAGCATTCTGATCGGTGGCCTCTATGCCGGCACCCTGGGTGCCCTGTTCGGGTGGTTGGCAGTGCGCCGATCGGGCATCTACTTCGCGATGATCACGCTGGCTCTCGCCCAACTGATCTTCTTCCTCGCCTTGCAGTTGCCATTCACAGGCGGTGAAGAGGGCATCCAAGGGGTCCCACGCGGCCGGCTGCTCGGTCTCGTCGATCTGTCGGACAACGTCGCCATGTACTTCTTCGTGCTGGCAGTTTGTTGCGCCGGCTTCTGGCTGATCCACCGAACCATCCATTCCCCGTTTGGGAATGCGCTGACCGCAATTCGAGAGAACGAAGCCCGCGCGATATCACTCGGCTATGACGTGTCCCGCTACAAGCTGCTTGCGTTCATCCTGTCGGCGACGATCGCTGGGGTGGCCGGCGCACTGAAGGCGCTCGTCTTTCAGCTGGCTACGCTGACCGATGTTCATTGGCACATGTCGGGCCAGGTTGTCCTCATGACTCTGGTCGGCGGCCTTGGCACGATCTTCGGACCTGCAGTGGGAGCCATCACGATCGTCTCGCTTGAGAACCAACTCGCCGACCGCGTAGGCTCCTGGGTGACTGTCATCATGGGCTTCATGTTCGTTTTCTGCGTGTTGCTCTTCCGCAGAGGAATCGTAGGTGAGTTCAATGCGTGGCGCGCCGCACGCCGCAACGTGGGCTCTGCGGCGGTGTCGAGCGACGCGCGATGAACAACAGGCCGTCCCGGAGCAGTCTTCCGGCATGGGGCGCTGGCGATGGTTCCCTGGCGCTGATCCGTGCCATGCCCGCAGTCTTCGTTCTGATTTGGAGCACCGGGTTCATCGTCGCACGGTACGGAATGCCCCACGCACCGCCGATGACGTTTCTGGCGATCCGATACACGCTGTCCGTGGTCTGTCTGATGGCCTGGGTCTGGATCGCGGGCGCAACCTGGCCCTCCAGCCCTCGCCAATGGCTGCATCTGTCGATGACGGGCATTTTGATGCACGGCATCTACCTGGGCGGTGTGTGGACCGCGGTCAAGCTCGGCATGGGAGCCGGCCTGACCTCATTGCTGACCAGCCTGCAGCCCGTACTCACGGCGATCTGGCTTTCGAGCAGGGGGCATCGCGTCACCGTAGCCCAGTGGCTGGGCCTCTCCCTGGGGCTCAGTGGCCTGCTCCTGGTCGTCTGGGCCAAGCTCGGCGTCGGCGAAGCCCATCTCGTGAACCTGGCGTGTGCGACAGCGGCCCTGCTCGGCATCACCGTCGGAACGCTGTACCAGAAGCGATATGTGGCGCCTTGCGACGTGCGAACCGCCAACCTCATCCAACTCGCCGCAGCCTTCATTGTGACGTTGCCGGTCTCCTACTTCGAGGCTGAGCCCGTGCGTTGGCTGATGCAGGACGGCCGGGCAAATCTGCAGCTTCTAGGTGCAATGGCGTGGTCTGTTCTGGGTCTCACCCTGGGCGGGAGTTCGCTGCTCTACCTGCTGATCCAGCGCGGGGCAGCAACTTCGGTCGCAAGCCTCTTCTATCTGGTCCCGCCGACCACGGCACTGATCGCTTGGGCACTGTTTGGCGAGCCCATTACCGCACTCACCATCACCGGCACGGCCCTTGCGGCGATCGGCGTGAGCATTGTCGTGCGGCAACGAACTGCCTGACCCGAAACCTATGCCCATCGACTACGCGCGACTGAAGAATCGCCCCTTCAAAGATGTGGAGAGTACCTACTCGCACTCGGACACGATGCTCTACGCCCTGTCGGTAGGCCTGGGCTCCGACCCAACAGATGCCGGTCAGCTGAAGTTCGTGTACGAGGAGGGTCTGAAGGCTCTTCCCACCATGTCGCTCGTGCTCGCCGATCCTGGGTTCTGGCTCCGTGAGCCGGATACCGGCATCGACTGGCCACAGGTCCTCTATGGCGAAGTCGGCATGGAACTCCACGCGCCACTACCGGCTTGCACCGCCGTGATCGGAAAGACGACGATCAACGAGATCGTCGACAAAGGCCCAGGAAAGGGTGCGTTGATCTACACCACCCGCCGCGTCGTGGAGCGCGACTCCGGCAAGTTGCTGTGCACGCTGGACTCGACCTACTTCTGCCGGACCGACGGAGGCTTTGGCGGAGCCTCGGGGCCGACCCGTGTGCCGCACGCGCTGCCAGAGCGGCACTGCGATGAAGTCTGCGATCTCCGAACCTTGCGGCAATCCGCCCTGCTCTACCGGCTGACCGGAGACTTCAACCCATTGCATGTCGATCCAGCCGTTGCCGGGCGCGCCGGCTTCGATCGTCCCATCCTGCATGGACTCTGCACATTCGGCGTCGCGGGGCACGCCCTGCTGAAGACACTCTGTCACTACGAGGCGGACCGGACTATTCGGATGCGAGCCCGCTTCTCGAAACCGGTCTTCCCAGGCGAGACGGTCCGCACGGAGATCTGGCGAGAGGGCCGCGGACGGGCTGGATTCCGTTGTCGCGCCCTGGAGCGGAACACTGTGGTGCTCGACAACGGCTTTTATGAGTACCACGAAGACTGAGAGCCTGAGAGTTTTTCCCTGACCCTCGTGAACTGGCACGGGACTGGCTACAGCCCCGGCATGTCAATGCGAGCCACAGGCCAGGCGATGAATCAGGACGAGGGACTGTTTGAGGACTTGCCGGGGCCCAGCGCTGCGGATGTGCAGCAAACGCAAGCGCGAGCCGGCACGCGCAGCCACGCAGCGCCGCGCATCCTCGAGCCCAACCGCAAGCAAATCGAGTTGCGCGCCTCGGACCTCGAATCGCTGCTGCCCGAAGACCACCGAGCGCGGCTCGTATGGGGCTATGTCGAACGGCAAGACCTGGGCGCGCTGTACGAGGCCATCAAGGCGCGCGGCGCGGCCCCCGGACGCCGCGCGATCGACCCGCGCATCCTGTTCGCACTGTGGCTGTACGCCACGCTCGACGGCGTGGGCAGTGGTCGTGAAGTCGCGCGACTGACCCAGCAGCACGACGCCTACCGCTGGATCTGCGGCGGCGTGTCGGTCAACTATCACGCGCTCAACGACTTTCGCTGCAGCAACGAGCGTGTGATGGACGAACTGCTCACCGACAACGTGGCGGCGCTGGCGGCCGTGGGCGCGATCAGCCTGCAGCGCGTGGCGCAAGACGGCATGCGCGTGCGCGCCGATGCCGGGGCGGCGTCGTTTCGCCGGCAGGGCCGCCTGGAGGAACATCTGGTGCAAGCGAGCGAACTCGTGCAAACGCTCAAGGTGCAGGCCGAGACCGACCCGGGCGAAGCCAATCGGCGCGCCCAGGCGGCCAAGCGGCGCGCAGCCCAGCAGCGCGAAGCATGCATCCGCGACGCGCTGCAACAACTGCCCGAGGTGGCCGCGGCCAAGCGGCGCAACGGCGGCAAGCCCGAGGACGCGCGCGCCAGCACCACGGACGCCGATGCGCGCGTGATGAAAATGGGTGACGGCGGGTTCCGCCCGGCCTTCAACGTGCAGTTCGCCACCGACTGCGAGGGCCAAGTCATCGTCGGCATGGACGTGGTCACCGCAGGCAGCGACATGGCCCAGCTCGAACCGATGGTGGCCCAAGTCGAGCAACGCCTGGGCCACACGCCCGAGCAGTGGCTGGTCGATGGAGGCTTCCCCGCGCACGAGCAGATCGACGCGGTGGCGGGCAAGACCGAGCTGTACGCGCCGGTGCCCAAGAGCAAGCCGCCCAAGTCGAAGGACGAGCCAAAGGACGCTGCCAAGGGCGACGCGAACCCCGCCGGCGAGACCGACCCGGCACCGCAGCCGCCCAGCGAATTCGAGCCCAAGCCCGGGGACAGCGAGGCGGTGGCGCAGTGGCGCCAGCGCATGCACAGCGATGCCGCGCGCGAGATCTACAAGGAGCGCGCGGCCACCGCCGAATGCGTGAACGCGCAGGCACGCAACCGCGGCTTGCAGCGCATGCCGGTGCGCGGCTTGGCCAAGGTCAAGTGCGTGGTGCGGCTGTTCGTGCTGGCACACAACCTGCTGCGAATGGCCGCCCTTGCGCCCGAATTGGTCGGCTGGGGCACAGCTGCGTGCGCAGCGGTCGCAACGCCCGGGTGAAGGGCGAAACAGCGCCCCAAAACCTCGCCAGGCACCCCATGAGCGTGCTTACCGAACCGGCATGGCACCTCGGCGACGCCATTCGCCTCCTTGACCCGGCGATCCTCTGGCGCTTTGTTCAGCAACCCCCGTCAGCGAAAAGTCAAAAGCTTCTCAGCCTCTGAGTCTTCTCCCAGCGACCGGCGAAGCTTCCCCTCAGGATGAAAGCAGTCGTCATCCGTCAATTCAGCGAGGACTCACGCACCCATCAAGTCGAAGAGGTCGCCGAACCGATTGTCGGACCCGACGACGTCCTGATCAACGTCAAGGCTGCATCGATCAACTTCCCCGACCTCCTGGTCATGAGCGGAAAGTACCAGGTTTTGCCCGAGCGCCCGTTCATCCCCGGAAAGGACGCGGCGGGCATCGTGGAGGCCGTCGGCGCGAACGTCGGCACCCTCCAGATTGGAGATCACGTCGTAACGCACGTGGAAAACGGCTGCTTCGCGAGTCGTCTGTCCGTTTCGCAGGCAAGGGTGTACAAGATTCCCGTCGAAATGCGCTTCGCCGATGCAGCGGCGATGGGTCTCGTGTACCAGACTGCGAACTTTGCGCTGATGGATCGCGCCGGCTTCCGCAAGGGGGAGACCGTGCTGATCAGCGGCGCCGCTGGCGGCGTCGGCCTGGCCGGGGTGCAGATCGCCAAGGGGCTCGGCGCAAAGGTGCTCGCAGGCGTGACCTCCGAATCCCAGGCGGAGGCGGTGCGCCAAAGCGGCGCCGACGCAGTGATCGACCTCTCCGCCCCCAACCTCATCGAGTCCGTTCGCGAACAGGTTCTTCACGCCACAGACGGTAAGGGCGCCGACGTGTTTCTGGACCCTATGGGTGGCGATGTGTTCGACGCGAGCATCCGAGCGCTCGCATCGCGCGGTCGGGCAGTGATCATCGGATTCGTCTCCGGGAAGGTGCCGGTGATCAAGGGTTCCTATCTGCTGCTGAAGAATATCTCGGTCTCCGGCATGCAGTGGACGGACTATCAGATGCGCACGCCCGAACTCGTCGCTGAGGCCCAGACGGAGTTGAACCGTCTCTACGAACACGGGCTCGTTCGTCCGCGCATTACGAAGACGCTCCCCTCGAATCCTTCGCGGACGCACCTACTCGGCTCGCATCAAGGGGGGTCGTTGGGAAACTCGTCCTGATTATCCGATAGAACGAGCAAGTCCCCTTGGCGCTCGTAGTAAGCGGTAAGCCGGCAGCGCTCTTCCGCTGCTGACGATGTCTTTCGACAATGCCCCACATCGACAACACGATGGAGGCAAGGACGATGGAAGCGAAGACGGACACGCGGCGGCATCTGGGTGCGCAGGCCTGGCGTGAGATGTTTCGTCGCTTTGACGGCAGCGGCGATTCGGTTGTGGGGTTCTGCAAGCGTGAAGGGCTGAACGCGAGCGGCTTTCACAGAAGGAGGCGCCGCTTGGCGATAGCGCGGCCGCAGCGAGTGCGACGCAAGAACCTGCGCAAAGCCGCTCGGCAATCGGCGGCGGCAAACCGCTTGGAAGTTGCATCGGACATCACGTCACAACGAACTTTGCGACAGTGAGAACATTTGAATAAAGCTTCTTAACAATGGATCGCTGGCGCCTGTACGCCAAACCAGTTCAAGATCGAGTTGCAGGTCGAGGCTGCGGATCTCTTTGAGGACGACGTTCGCCGGGCAGTGATGCTTGTATGACGACGGAACGATGGCGCAGCCGAGCCCTGCCGAAACCAATCCGACGATGGTTGGAATGTCGGCAGCCGCTGCGCCCCGGTGCCCAATGGGGAGGTCTGCCGCTTTCAGGATGCGAACCAGCGCGTCATAGTAGGCTGGCGCATGTTCCCGCGGGAAAAGGATGAACTCCTGTCCAGCCAAATCGTTGAGCGCGCGAATCCTACCCATACTGCGCGCTACCGCAACCGGCATGGCAAGCGCCATTCGGTCCTGGTAGATCTTCATGCCTGTCAACGCACCGTCGAGTGGCGAGCGCCAAGCGGCGATGCCTGCGTCGAGTTCGTGCCGCTTGATGGCCTCAAGCTGCCGGGCAGACAAGCTGGATTCAACGAACACTTCAGTATTGGGTGATTCGCGTGACAAGGTGGCAATGGCTCGTCCCAAAACAGGCAGCCAGCTGTAGCCGGGCATGACCCCGATTCGCAAGGAGCCGGCCTTACCCTTCGCCGCCAACCCGACTTGCGTCCGCAATGCTTCGGTGCCCGCGAGCACCACTTTCGCATGGGCGAGCAGTGCCTCTCCCGCCCGCGTGAGCGCCATGCCGCGCGGCAGTCGCACCAGCAACCTGGCGCCGAACTCCTCTTCAAGGGCCGTCATTTGGCGTGACAGCGCAGGCTGGGCGATGTGCAACACCTTTGAAGCACCTGCCACGCTGCCTGCGGCGCAGACGGCAACGAAATAGCGCAATTGTCGAAGTTCCAATATATGCCTCACAAGCATAGGAAGCTACCTACAACAGTATTTGTTATGGCGCCCCATCATCCCTAACATTCTCAAGCAATTTCCATAGCATATATGCCCAAAAGGTCTATGAAAGAACAACAATTTTGCACTAAGCCGTTCCTGCGTGACCGGCAGCGGGCGCATCTTCCGGCACGCAACCCGCATTGCTCGACGGCATTCACCGACATCGACCTTGACGCGCCAGGGCGCCAGGTGGGGTTCCTCCATATTCCCCAATCGCCACATGACGATGCCTGGGGTACGGTGCGAATTCCAATGGCCGTGCTGGCGAATGGCGACGGACCCACAGTCATCCTCGAAGGCGGCAATCATGGAGATGAGTACGAGGGGCAGATCATGCTTGGCGAACTCATCCGCGACCTCCCTCTCGAACGTATCCGTGGTCGCCTGATCTTCATGCCATCGCTCAATGCACCTGCAGCCGAAGCGGGCCTGCGGACGTCACCGCAAGATGGCAAGAATCTGAACCGATCGTTCCCCGGCGACCACGCAGGAACCATCACTGAGCAGATCGCTGCCTACGTCAGCGACGAGTTGTTCTCACGCGGTGATGCGTTCCTGAGCCTTCATTCCGGCGGATCTTCGCTCGACATCATTCCGAGTGCGTTGGTCCAACCCACCGACGACCCTGCTCAGACTCAGCGCAACATCGACTCGGCCTTGGCGTTCGGCGCACCCTTCAACGTGCTGCTGGACACCCTCGGTGATACGCGCACCAGTGTGGCCACGGCAGTGGCGGGGGGACTTACTTGCGTGAGCACCGAGATGGCAGGTCGGGGTACGGTGACGGACACGGCGCTTGAGCTTTGCCGCACCGGTGCATTGCGTGTGCTCGTGCATTGGGGCGTTCTAGACGAGTCGTATGCCGAGTCGGTGCCAGAGCCCTTGGCATCGCCAGCGTCATTGTTCAAAGTGCTCGGCGCGAAGTCTTACGTCATCGCACCGGAACGGGGGGTCTACGAGTCCTTCCACCGACACGGCGAGTTTGTCGAAGCAGGTCAGCCTGCAGGCAGGATCCATCAGATCTTCGATCCGCGTCGTGCGCCTGTCAGTCTCACCTACACCACCAGTGGTGTCGTATTCGCAAAACGTCATCCTGGCATCGTCGTGCCGGGAAACGTCTGCTGCGTCGTCGCAACCCCTACCTGACGTCGCACCATCGTCTTTACAAAGGAGCCAGCCATGGATTCTGTCGCCATTTCGGGGTCGTCTATCGCAAGTGAATCGCCGCAGTTGAACAAGCCAACGAGCCTGCGGGCCGTGTTTGCGGCAACCGTCGGTTGCATGCTGGAGTGGTACGACTTCGCGGTTTATGGCTACTTCGCGGTCGTCATCTCAAAGCTCTTTTTCCCAACGGAATCGGAATGGGTGTCGCTGCTTCTTGCAGTGGCCACGTTCGGCGTTGGCTTTGCGATGCGGCCAGTCGGCGCACTTGTACTGGGAACTTTGGCGGACACAAAGGGACGGCGTGTTGCGCTGAGTTGGACCATTGTCGTGATGGTCGTTGGAACCTCCATCATTGCCTTTACGCCGACCTTTGCGTCCATCGGCATTGCGGCACCCATGTTGATCGTACTGGCGCGCCTGATCCAAGGCTTCTCCTCCGGTGGAGAGATGGGAAGCGCGACATCGTTTCTCGTTGAACATGCGCCAGCGCATCGGCGGATTCTGTTTGCGAGCTTCCAGCAATTGACGCAGTTGCTTGCGCTGCTGTGTGGCTCGCTCGTCGGCGCAGCGATTACGACGTGGATGAGTCCGGCAGAAGTCGAGGCTTGGGGTTGGCGGGTGCCATTCATGCTCGGCTTGCTGATTGGGCCTGTTGGCTGGTACATCCGCAAGCACACGGAAGAGCCGCCTGAGTTTGCCGCAGCCCTTCTGGAGCGTCAGGCGCGAGAGAAAGCTGGCGCCAAGACGCCTCGACCATCGCCCTGGACTGCGATTCGTGCGTATCCCAGGGAATCCGCCACGGGGTTCTGCATCACGGTGCTTTGGACGGTCTGCACGTACTTCTTCCTGGTGTATATGCCGACCTACGCCGTCAAGCAACTCCATCTTCCGGCCGGAAGTTCGCTCATCAGCAATTCCATCGCGCTGGTCGTCGCTGCGCTGGCTCTCCCACTGTTCGCGTCGATGGCGGATCGCCATGGTCCGCGCAAGCTGTTGCAGATTTCTTCAGCGCTGATCCTGGTCGCAGCGTACCCTGCACTTGTGGTGCTCAGTATGTCGCCGACCGTGGGCACATTGATTGCGGTGCAGGCTGCGTTCGCTGTCCTGATTGCGGCCTACACCGGTCCTGCTGGTGGTGCCATGGCCGCCCTCTTTCCTGCGGACATCCGGTCGACCGGGATCTCGATCGCCTACAACTTCGCGGTCACGATCTTTGGCGGCTTTGCCCCATTTATTGCAACGTGGTTGATCGGTGCAACAGGCAATCTTCTTTCGCCCGCTTGGTATGTGGGGGCTGCGGCACTGGTGGCCGTCATTGGTTCGCGGCAACTCGAAACGGTGTTGAACTCAAGAAAGTAAGACATGGCAAGCGGGTGCTTCAGCGCCTGCTGCACAGTTTGTTCCGGTCGCGGTCTCATCTGTCGTTTCGGAGTGACCGGGACGCAAAGCGTTGAAATCTAACTGCGGCGCATCGGCATTACGGTGAAGCTGCCCTTCGTTGGTGGGAGCGGGCTCGCAGCATTCAGGCTGTGGGCTTCGCTCCCGCAGGTGCTGCTGATCGTTGCGATTATCCTTCTGATCAACAGCCGCCATTTGCTGATGACCGCCTCGTCCTCGGCGGAGAGAACGGTGGATCTGGGTTTGCTTGGCCCTGTCGGCCGATCTGCCGCGGAGCGGCGAGGCTTCCACTTTGGGATGGTCTTCTGATCGACCCCGTAGCGCCTGGACAGTGCCCTTAGAGTAACCAGTTTCGCAAATAAGGCCACGTATATTCTTGATAAGTTCGGCCGCGTATGGCATCTCGAAGCAATCCTCCGACCGGGAAGAGCCCATTCCGTATCGAGTTGATTCTGGTCGAGTCGGCCGAGTTGAATCGTCGTGCGACCAGATATACGTTGCCGCATTTCGGGGTTCTTCGAGCCAAGATGATTCTGATTATGATGGCCGCCAACGGCACGGACAATGACGAGATTGCCGCGCGGCTGGACACCCGACGCGAGGTGGTCAGTCAGTGGCGCCAGCGCTTCTTCAAAGGCGTGAGCTGCTTGTCAATGCGACGGGCTCCTAGCTCGCTCGCAGTCGCACGCGGACAGCTCACTCCTAAAACCGTTTTCGCACGACACCCTGCATGAACACACATGGAAGCCACGATTTTTACTCGAATCATTCAGCGTGAGATTCCCGCAGCCATCGTCTACGAAGATGATTTGACGATCGCCTTCATGGATGCAGGCCAGGTCAACCCTGGCCATGTGATCGTCGCCACGAAGAGGCAAGTGGAGACGATCCTCGATCTCGACGACGAGACAGCCGGCGCGCTGTTCCGCACGGCCACACGCATCGCGCGTGCCGTTGACGCCGCCTTCCATCCGGACGGGATCACTGTGCTGCAGGCCAACAAGCCAGCGGGCTGGCAGACGGTGCCGCACGTGCATCTTCATGTGCTGCCGCGCCAGCACGACGATGGCGTGACATTGGGATGGCCACGCAAAGAGCCGCCGTTGGCGGAACTGCAGTTGCTGGCCTCGCGCTTGGCTGGCTTCGTATAGAGTCAAGCAGCCGCGGCGCCCCCAACCAGAGCATCGCGGCCGAAAGCCATCAGATCGAGATCACATGCCGGTGTAGTTCGGCCCGCCCCCACCCTCGGGTGTGACCCACACGATGTTCTGCGTCGGGTCCTTGATGTCGCATGTCTTGCAGTGCACGCAGTTTTGCGCGTTGATCTGCAGCCGCTCGGTGTCGTCGTCGTTTTTGACGAACTCGTAGACACCCGCAGGGCAGTAGCGGCTTTCGGGGCCTGCAAACTTCGCGAGGTTGATCCGGACCGGCACACTGGCGTCCTTCAGCGTCAGGTGAGCCGGCTGGTTTTCCTCATGGTTGGTGTTGCTGATGAACACCGAGCTGAGGCGGTCGAAGCTGAGGTGGCCATCCGGCTTCGGGTAGGCGATAGGCTGGCATTCAGCGGCCGGCTTCAGATACTCGTGGTCGCGCTTGATGGCATGGAGCGTCCAAGACGGGCTCTTCACCCCCAGTTTGGGTAGCAGCCACTGCTCGATGCCTGTCATCAAATTGCCAGCGAGCTTGCCCTTCTTGAACCACAGCTTGAAGTTGCGCGTCTGCTGCAACTCCTCGTTCAGCCAGCTTTGCTCGAACGCTTGCGGGTAAGTGCTCAGTTCGTCGTGCGAACGGCCGGCGGCCAACGCCGGCGCCAACGCCTCCGCGCACAGCATGCCGCTCTTGATCGCGGCATGGCTGCCCTTGATGCGGGCCGCGTTCAGATAACCCGCGTCGCAGCCCACCAGCGCACCGCCGGGAAACACGGTCTTGGGCAGGGCCTGCGGCGTGCCGTTGTTGATGGCACGTGCACCATAGCCGATGCGCTTGCCGCCCTCGATGTACGCACGAATGTCTGGGTGTGTCTTCCAGCGCTGCATCTCCTCGAAGGGACTCATGTAGGGGTTCTGGTAGTCCAGGCCAATCACAAAGCCCAGCGTGACCTTGTTGTCAGCGAGGTGGTACAAGAAGCCGCCGCCGAAGCTGTTATCGGTCATGGGCCAGCCAGCGGTGTGCACCACCAGGCCGGGCTTGGCTTTGGCTGGATCGATCTCCCACAGCTCCTTGATGCCGATGGCGAAGCTCTGCGGATCCTTGCCTTCGTCGAGCTTGTACTTGGCGATCAACTGCTTACCCAGGTGACCGCGCGCGCCCTCGGCAAAAACCGTGTACTTGCCCAGCAACTCCATGCCGAGCTGGAAGTGGTCGGTGGGCTCGCCGTCCTTGCCAACCCCCATGTCGCCGGTCGCCACGCCCCTGACGCGCCCCTGTTCGTCGTAGAGCACCTCAGAAGCGGCAAAGCCCGGGAATATTTCGACGCCCAGGCTCTCCGCCTCCTGGGCCAGCCACTTGACGAGGTCGGACAGCGAGATGACATAGCAACCATCGTTGTGCAGGTTGCGCGGCACCAGCCAGTGGGGCGTGCGGGTGCTTCCCGTCTCCGAGAGAAACAGCACATCGTCGCCTGTGACCGGCTGGGACAGCGGAGCGCCGAGCTCTTTCCAGTTCGGGAACAGTTCGCTGATTGCTCGAGGGTCCATCACCGCGCCCGACAGGATGTGGGCACCGGGTTCCGAGCCTTTCTCGAGTACGACCACCGACGCATCGGGGTTGAGTTGCTTCAAGCGGATGGCCGTGGCCAGCCCGGCGGGGCCGCCGCCCGCGACGACCACGTCGTACTCCATCGACTCGCGCGCCCCGCATTCAGGGCTGAGGTTGCCGCTTGCCATGTTCTTTCAGACGCGCTCCAGAATGACCGCAATGCCTTGCCCTACCCCGATGCACATGGTGGCGAGCGCGTAGCGGCCGCCCGTGGCGTGCAGGCGGTTCACGGCCGTGGTGGCCAGCCGCGCGCCGCTGGCTCCCAGGGGGTGGCCCAGCGCGATGGCGCCGCCCCAGGCGTTGACGCGCTCGTCGTCGTCCTTCAGCCCCAGTTGGCGCAGCACGGCCAGGCCCTGGGCGGCGAAGGCCTCGTTGAGCTCGATCACGTCGAGCTGTTCGAGCTTCAGGCCTGTCAGAGCCAGCACCTTCTCGGTGGCGGGCGCCGGGCCGATGCCCATCACGCGCGGCGCCACGCCGGCCGTGGCCATTCCCACGATGCGGGCCTTGGGCGTGAGATCGTACTGTGCGGCGGCGGCCTCGTTGGCCAGCAGCAGCGCGCAGGCGCCATCGTTCACGCCGCTGGCGTTGCCGGCCGTCACCGTGCCGTCGGGGCGCACCACGCCCTTGAGCTTGGCGAGCGCCTCCAGGCTGGTTTCGCGGGGGTGTTCGTCCTTGTCCACGATAAGCGCATCGCCCTTCTTCTGGGGAATCTGCACGGGCGCGATCTCGCGTGCGAGGTGGCCAGCCTTTTGTGCGGCCACGGCCTTGAGCTGGCTGGCGAGAGCCATGCGGTCCTGGGCTTCGCGTTCGATCTTGTACTCCACGGCCACGTTCTCGGCCGTCTCAGGCATGGCGTCCACGCCGTACTTCTCCTTCATGAGCTTGTTCACGAAGCGCCAGCCGATGGTGGTGTCGTACACCGCGTTGGCGCGCGAGAAGGCGCTTTCGGCCTTGGGCATCACAAAGGGCGCGCGGCTCATGCTCTCCACGCCGCCCGCGATCATGAGTTGCGCCTCGCCGGCCTTGATGGCGCGCGCGGCCGTGCCCACGGCGTCGAGGCCCGAGCCGCACAGGCGGTTGATCGTGGCACCAGGCACCTCCAGCGGCAGGCCCGCGAGCAGCGCGCTCATGCGCGCCACGTTGCGGTTGTCCTCGCCCGCCTGGTTGGCGCAGCCGTAGAGCACGTCGGTCACGGCGGCCCAGTCCACGCCGGGATTGCGCGCCATCAGCGCCTTCAGCGGAATGGCACCCAGGTCGTCGGCGCGCACGCTGGAGAGCGCGCCGCCGTAGCGGCCGAAGGGGGTGCGGATGGCGTCGCAGATGAAAGCTTGGGGAGTGTTCATGATGATTTGTGGATCAGGTTGAAAGCAGCGGGTTGAGGTTGCCCAGAACGACGCCGTGTCCGGCTTCCTCAGCCAGGCGTTTGAGGTCAGTTTCGAGCAGGGTGCGCTCCTGCTGGCGGGCCCAGAACACCGGACCGCCTTCCCAGCGGGGAAAGCCGTAGCCCTGCACCAGCACCACGTCGACGTCACTGGGGCGGCTTGTCACGCCTTCGGCGAGCAGCAGGGCTGCCTCGTTGACCATCGAGAGCAAGGCACGACGCTGGATCTCTTCAGGCGCGAGCGCCCGGCGGGTGATGCCGCGCTGTGCGCTCGCCTGCAAGATCACTTCGCGGACGGCGGCATCCGTGGTTTTCGTCTGCTTGCCCTCAACGTAGGTGTAGTAGCCAGTCCCTGTCTTGCGCCCGAGGCGGCCCGCCTCACACAGTCGATCCAGAATGGCCACGTAGCGTTCACGCGGGTCACGCATAGGGGCCTGCGCCTTGCGCATGCGCCAGGCAATGTCGAGGCCAGACAGATCGGCAACCGCAAACGGCCCCATGGCAAAACCCAGGGCTGTCAAAGCGTTGTCCACATCTTCGGGCCATGCGCCGTCCTCGAGCATGAACTCGCACTGGCGCCGGTACGCGTTGTAGATGCGGTTGCCGATGAACCCGAATGCATTGCCGGTCAGGACCGGCATCTTCTTGAGGGTCGCGCCGAGGGCCATGCCGGTGGCGAGAACGTCCGGTGCGGTTTTTGCGCCCCGCACCACCTCCAACAGCTTCATCACGTTCGCCGGACTGAAGAAATGCAGCCCCAGCACATCCTGCGGCCGCGAAGTCGCCGCGGCGATCGCGTCGATGTCGAGGTAGGACGTGTTGGTGGCCAGCACCGCTCCCGGGCGCGCGTGGAGGTCGATCTTGCGGAACACCTCCTGCTTGACGGCAAGGTCCTCGAAGACAGCCTCGATCACCAGATCGGCCTGCTGCAGGAACTCCCAGGCGAGGCTCGTGAGCAGGCGTGACTCATTGGACGACGCGGCCTCGGCCGAGAGCTTCCCCACCGCCACGCGTTCGCGGTAGTGGTCGACGATACGCTGCCGTCCCCGTTCGAGCGCGGCTTCCTCCTGCTCGAGCAGCAGCACGGTCAAACCGGCATCGAGCGCGGAGATTGCAATCCCCGAGCCCATCGTGCCGGCCCCGATCACTGCGACGGATCGCACCTGGCGCGCGGGGGCCTGGAACTCCGGTGGAAGCTTGGTGGCTTCTCGCTCGGCCTTGAACTGGTAGCGCAGCGCCTGGGCGGCTGTCGTGGGCACGAGAGCAAGGAATAGCTCGCGCTCCTTCCTCATGCCTTCATCGAACGGCAACGTGGACGCGGCCAGCGCGTCAAGCAATGCGACATGCGCAGGTTGGAGCCGTTGGCGGGCTGTGAGCTTCCCCCGTTGCACGTCAACCGCCGTCTGGACTTCGGTGGCGTCGAGTTCGAGATCACACGCCCGCGGATAAGGAAAGCCCTGTTCAGCGAGCATTGCCGCGCGAGCCACTGCGGCCTCGACCACGTCACTGGCCAATACCTCGTCGAACAGGCCAGCCTTCGCGAGTTGCCGGGCGCTCTGCGGCTGACCGCCGGACATCAGGGCATGGGCAGTCGCAATCCCCACCAGGCGGGGCAGCCGCTGCGTCGCACCCGAACCGGGAATGAGGCCCAGCGTGATTTCCGGCAGGCCGATCCGGGCCGTTTCGTGCGCAACTCGTCCATGGCAGCCCAATGCCAATTCGAGTCCTCCGCCGAGGGCTACCCCGGTGAGGGCCGCCACGACCGGCTTGCTGCTCGCTTCGATGCGTGCGATGACGGAGCGCAAGATGGGCTCCTGCAACTGGCGGGGCGTGCCGAACTCAGTGACGTCCGCGCCGGCGGAAAACGCCTTTTCGTTGCCCGCGAGTACGATCCCGCGCACCGCAGGGTCCGCCAACGCGGCTTCAAGCCGCTGCACGATGCGCTCGCGCAGCGCGTGGCCCAGGCTGTTGACGGGGGGATTGTCGAGGGTGATGACGGCAACGCCGTTATGGATGTCCAACATCGATCACCTCACGCCGACTTCATCAAGTGCTTGCCGATGACGACCTGCTGGATCTGCGTGGTGCCTTCGTACAGGCGCAGAAGACGCACGTCACGGTAGAACCGTTCGACCTTGTACTCGTTGATGTAGCCGGAGCCGCCATGGATCTGGACACCGCGGTCCGCGACGCGTCCCACCATCTCGGTGGTGAACATCTTGGTGCACGACGCCTGCATGCTGACATCCGGGTCGCTGGCACCGAAAGGCTTCGCGTCATAGCGGCGCGCCACCGACTGCACCAAGGACCAGCCGGCCAGCAATTCGGCCTGACTGTCGGCCAACATGGCTTGAACCAACTGGAATTCGCCGATGCGCTGCCCGAACTGCTTGCGCTGCTGGGCGTAGGCCACGCTCTCCTGGAGGATGCGGCTCGCCATGCCGCACGCCAGCGCAGAAATATGCAGGCGTCCGCGATCCAGTACCTTCATGGCAGTCTTGAAGCCCTTGCCGGGTTCACCGCCGATGATGTTGGCGGCAGGTACGCGTACATTGTCCAGGTTCACGTCGCAGGTCTTGGTTCCGCGCTGGCCCATCTTGCGGTCGGCCTTGCCCAACGACAGCCCCTGCAGACCGGCCGGAACGATGAATGCCGTGATGCCTCCGGCACCGGGCCCTTCAGTGCGCGCCATCAGCGTGAATGCGCCAGCGCGCGGTGCATTGGTGATGAAGCGCTTGGTACCGCTGAGAACGTAGTCGCTCCCCTCTTTCACTCCCTTGGTCTTCAGCGAGGCCGCGTCCGAGCCGGCATCGGGCTCGGTGAGCGCGAAGGAGACGATCAGATCGCCGCTCGCGATGCGCGGCAGGTACTCGGCCTTCTGCTCAGGCGTGCCATCCATCAGGATCCCTTGGGAGCCGATGCCGATGTTCGTACCGACCACCGAACGGAACGCCAGCGCGGTATGGCCGAGTTCGTAGGCCACCTCGCACTCCTGGGCCATGCTCAAGCCGATGCCACCGTACTCCTCGGGGATCGAGAGCCCGAACAGGCCAAGTTCCTTCATGTCATTCACGATATCGGTCGGAACCTCGTCGTGTTCTTCAACGTGATCCTCGGCGGGCATCAATCGCTCGCGGACAAAGCGCTGAACGCTGTCCTTGAGCAGTTGGAAGGTTTCTTGATCAAGCGACATGGAATCTCCTGCGAATTTGCAGGCATTGTTCGCCTTTCGATTAATCTTGACAATCACAAATAACATGAACATTCTGTCAAGGATTTTCGACAGATGAATACCCATGGACGCCCACTCACTCGCACTCTTCGTTGACATCGTGGAAGCAGGGAATCTCAGCCTCGCGGCGCGGAACATGAAGATGAGCCGGGCCAACATCAGCTACCACCTGACCCAGCTCGAGAAGTCCGTCGGCATGCAGTTGATGCGGCGCACAACGCGGCGCGTTGAGCTCACGGAAGTCGGCCAGCGCCTCTACCGCCACGGGTGCGTCATTCGCAATGAAGTGTTCGCCGCCAGGGAATCCGTTGCCGCTTTCGGCAAGGGTCTACACGGCTCGGTCAGGCTGAGCTTGCCAACCGGCTTCGGACACATGGTGATGTCCGGCTGGCTGATCGAGTTCAAACGCCACTATCCCGACATCTCGCTCGATCTGCTGTTCGACAACCGTGTCGACGATCTCTTGCGCGAGGAAGTGGACGTGGCCGTACGCGTCATGTCCGAGCCGCCACAGCAGATGGTGGCGATCGAACTGGCACAGGTCCGCTACGTCACCTGCGCATCGGCCGAGTATGCGCGCGAGCACGCCATGCCATCGCGGCTGGAAGACCTCGGCAGCGTTCCCTTGATCACGTCAGCCGTGGCCGGGCGCGAGCTCCGAGTCTCGGCCTACCAGGGAGAGGGGCGGCGCGAGCTGACGCTGCACCCTACGCTGGCCTCCGAGAACTTTCAATTCCTGCGGGAGGCCATCCTGGCCGGCCTGGGGGTGGGTCTCGTCCCGGACTATGTCGTCGAACAGGAAGTGGCCGAAGGACGCGTAGTCGCCGCCTTGCGCAACTGGCGTCTGAGCGTGTTCGGAACACGCATGTTCCTGCTGCGAATGCCCGGCCGGTACCAAACCCTCGCCACCCGAACGCTCATCGACTTCGTCGTCCAGAAGGCCCGGTCCTGGGCGAAATGATCCAGAGGACGTTCAAGCCTGTTCGCTGGGCATCGGCGGCCGGCGCGCCCGCTTCAGCGCGTCAGATCACAGTGGCCAGGTGGAGCAGTTTGGGGTGGCCATCCGGGCTTTGCACTTGGGCAGGCATTCGACTTCCGGCGCAGGCAGCACGTACAGCTTGTTCTTGGCGTCGCGGCGCTGCTCGCACAGGCGCGGCGCAACGTCCAGCCTGGCCTTCAAATGCCCCGGCGATCTTGCCGCCTTTGCGCTTCACATCGCGGATCACACGGCCGAGCCAGGTGCGCGGCCGCTTGAGCTCGCGCTGAATGCGCCGCTACTGCTTGGAATGGGCATAGCGCCCGGCCTGACGCTCGATGGTGCGGCCCACCGTGCGTAGCTCTGCCGCAGCGCAATGCCTGCCTGCTGCGCGGCTTGCACCAGCTACTCGCTCGCTCGGTTGAGCAACCGGCTGTCAGTCGGACGGGCGATCGCGTTGGGCTGACCGTGGTGTCCAGCACCGTGTCGAGGCTGGCGCGCTTGATGACCTCAGCCTTCTTCGCGGCTTCGATGCTGCGTGCGAGCAGCCATTCGCAGCCAGCCTCGCCAATGCGCGCTCGCCAGCGCACCAGACTGGACAGATCGCAGGCGTCGCGCACCTCCAGCACCAGTCACACTGGATGAGAAGGAGCTTCAAGTCCAGCCCTCGTGCCGGGACAGATCCAATCACCTCTTGTCCAGAATCATTAGCCTCGCAACTACGCAACGGCGGCAACAACCCCAACGTCTGCCCCGGGAGCGGCGGCCAGGAGCCTTTGGGTGTACGGATGAGCGGGTCGCGAAAAGACTTGCGCGGTTGGGCCCTCTTCGACAACCTGACCCCGATTCATCACAATCACTCGGTCGCACAACTGAGCAGCCACACGAAGATCGTGCGTGATGAACAGAATGCCCAGCCCCAGGTCACGCTGGATCTCGCGCAGCAGGTCCAGAATCTGAGCCTGCACTGACACGTCCAAGGCCGACACCGCCTCGTCTGCCACTAGCACGCGGGGTTGGCAGGCCACAGCGCGCGCGATGGCCAGACGCTGCCGCTGCCCGCCTGAGAATTGGTGGGGATAGCGCTCAAGCGCCGCGCGTGGCAGGCGGATGCGGTCCATCAGCGTCTCGGCCAACTCCCGCGCCTTGGCCGCAGTCATGCCGAAGTTGATCGCACCCTCGACCAGGGACGATCCCACGGTACGTCGCGGGTTGAGCGAACGGTTCGGGTCTTGAAATACGACTTGGACATGCGAGCGAAGAGCGCGCAGCCGCCGCTCCGGCAGTGACTGCACCTCGGAATCGCCCCAGGTGATCACCCCTTCTGTGGGCTCGATGAGGCGCAGCATGCAGCGTGCAAAAGTCGACTTACCCGAGCCGGATTCGCCAACAATGCCCACCGTCTCGCCAGGGCGCACGGAGAGGCTGGCGTCGTGCAATGCGGCACTGCGGTGAGCCCTACCTAGCCAGTCACGACGAACATAGGTCTTGCCGACCCGCCTTGCGCTCAGCAAAGCCGAGCCTCCGGGAAGCTCGCGCGGCGGAGGCGGGACCATACCCGGCACCGCCGCGAGGAGCATCCGTGTGTACTCCTCGCGCGGTCGATGCAGAACCTGCTCTCGAGAGCCCTGCTCCACCACCTTGCCACGGTGCATCACCAGCACCTCGTCTGCGATCTCCGCCACCACGCCCATGTCATGCGTGATGAAAAGAACCGCACTGCCCTGTTCAGCGCGCAGCTCCGCGATCAGCTTCAGAATTTCCGCCTGCGTCGTCACGTCCAGCGCCGTGGTGGGTTCGTCGCAGATTAACAGGCGTGGCTTCAGGATGATGGCCATCGCTATCACGATTCGTTGGCGCTGACCACCCGAGAGCTGGTGTGGGTAGCTCGCAAAGATGCGCGCAGGATCAGGCAGGCGAACGCGCTCAAACACTTCGAGGATCTGCGCCTCGCGCTGGGCCGAATCGGCATTGGTGTGCGTGCGCAGCAGCTCGTCCACCTGTTCGCCGCAGGTCAGTACGGGATTGAGCGCGGTCATCGGCTCTTGGAAGACCATACCCATGGCCCGGCCACGAAGTGCGCGCAGGCGTCGCTCCGGGACGTACTGTCCGCCGCCGAGGATGATTTCGCCCTTCAAGTGGACTTCGCCGGAGGTGATGCTCAAACCCTGTGCGAGCAGGCCCATCACCGTCGTGGCCAGCACGGACTTCCCGGATCCGGACTCACCGACGATGCATAGCGTGCGCCCCTGATCGATCCGCAGATCCATGCGCTCGATCGCATGAGATCGATCCGCATCGCCGGGCAATGCGACCTGCAAGCCGCGCACGTCCAGAACGGGAGCTACAAGACGGGAGGCGTCTCCAGCTACATGGGGCATCGGTTGATCTCTCATTGACTCACTCATGCGCGCTTGGCGAACTTGGGGTCGAGCACATCGCGAAGCCCATCGCCCAGCAGGTTGACGGCCAAGATCGTGGGCACCAGGAACAGCGCAGGAAACAGCACATTGCCCGGCGCTTGCGAGAACGCCACCCGGCCTTCGGCCATGATGTTTCCCCAGGTGGGCACATCGGCCGGTAGGCCAAGCCCAAGGAAGCTGAGGATGGCCTCGGTCAGCACGGCAGACGCTGCGATGAAGGTACCCTGCACGATCAGCGGCGCGGCGGCGTTGGGCAGGATGTCTCGCCACAGGATGACGATGTTCCGCGTTGCCAATGCTCGTGCAGCTTCCACGAACGACTCCTCACGCAAGCTGATCACCAAGGACCGCACCAAGCGGGTGACGCGCGGCACTTCAGGCACGGCAATGGCAAGGATCACCGTCGACAGACTCGCCCCCAGTACCGCGACCAAGGTGATGGCCACCAGCACGGCAGGAATCGCCATCATCCCGTCCATGATTCGCATGAGCAGCGCATCGGCGGTGCGAAAGTAGCCCGCCAGCAAGCCGCAAGTGCAGCCGATGACTACCGCCAAGCCTGCTGTGAACACGCCCACCACCAGCGAGATGCGGGTACCGTAGAGCACACGGCTCCAGATATCGCGGCCGACGCTATCGCTACCCATCCAGAACGTGTGATCGATCTGCGACCCATCCAGCAACGTCACCCGCCCGGCCGTCCCAGCGGGCACCGAGATGAAGCTCGCATCCATGGCAGACGGGTCGAACGTCCCGAGCCAGGGAGCCAGGGCACCGACAATGGTCAGCGCGGCGAGCACGAGTACGCCGCCACGCACGGCGCCATGGCGCCACAGCCTCTTCCAAGTATTCATGGCTCGGTCGCCTTTCAATACCGGATCCGCGGATCCAGAATCAGGTATGCAAAGTCCACCAATAGGTTGACCACCACGTAGATCATCGCGAAGAAGAGCACCACCCCTTGCAGGACGGGAAAGTCACGATTGAGCACGGCATCGACAGTGAGCTGCCCGAGCCCCGGGATCGCGTACACGGTTTCCGTCACCACGACGCCCCCCAAAAGCAGCGCCGCGCTCACGCCAATCACTGTCACCACGGGAACGGCAGCATTGCGCAGTGCGTGATGGGTGAGAACCGCCTTCTCTCCAATCCCTTTTGCGCGCGCAGTGCGAATGTAGTCCTCTGTCAATGCCTCACTCACCGCCGCCCGGGTTACGCGCGCGAGGAGTGCCACGTAGGTGACCGCAAGTGTCAAGCACGGCAGGACCAGATGGCGAGCCCAGAGCCAAGCCCCCTCGGACAGTCTGCGATAGCCCTGCACAGGAAACCACTGGAGCTTCAGTGCCGCCAAGTAGATCAGCACGTAACCGATCACGAAAACTGGCACTGAGAAGCCCGCCACCGAGAAGGCCATCACCGCCTTGTCTACCAGGCCGCCCATGCGCCAAGCTGCCACGGTGCCCAATGGGAGGGCAATGATGATGGCGAGGATCAAGGTGCCGCATGCCAGCGAAAGCGTGGGACCGACGCGCTGCCCGATGAGTTCGACCACAGGCTTGTTCAGATAGTACGAAAAACCCAGGTCGCCCTGTAGAACCTGACCGGCCCACAACAGGAATTGCGTCAACAATGGCTTGTCAAGGCCCAACTGCACGCGGATGCGGTCTAGATCCTCGCTGGTGGCACCGTTGCCCCCGATGATCGCGGCCGGATCTCCGGGTGTCAGACGTACGATTGTGAATACCGCAACGGCGACCACCAGGACAACGGGCACGGTCGCGATGAGCCGCTTGCCGAGGAAGCTCAACATCATCAACTCGCCTCTCGGAAGCTACTGTTTTCGGATGTTCCAGTACACCTGCGCGCCCGCAGGAACCAATCCCGTCACCCCCTTGCGAACGGCGGCTGGCTGGTTGTACTGACCAATGGGCACGTGTGTCACGATATCGAAGGCCCGTTGCTGCGCCGCTTCCGCGAGCTTCTTCTTTTCGGCATCGGTGCTGGCAGCAGCGAACTGTTGCTTGATCTCCTCAAGTTTGGGATCATCCTGCCAGCCGAACCAGCCCTTGTCGCCCGTTGCATTCATCATCGCCATCGTGAGCGGGTTTAGGATGTCAGACGCAGTCCACGAAGTCATGAAGATGCTCCATCCGCCCGCAGTTGGAGCGTCCTTCTTCGCACGGCGGCTGACCAAAGTCTGCCAATCCATGGCCTGCAGATCCACCTTGAACCCGGCCTGCTCGAGTTGCTGCTTGGCCACCAGCGGCAACTTGCCAATCGCGCCGTTGTCAGACGGGCGCATCAGCACCACCGGTTCGCCCTTGTAGCCGGCTTCTTGGAGCATCGCTTTGGCCTTCTGGGGGTTGGCTGTCCCCGTGTATTCGCCCGTCTTCTCGGATTCGAACGGGGTACCGCACGGGAACATGCTCTTGCAGAAGCGGGTGAGGCATGGGACTCCCACTTGGGTCCGAAGAAATGCCTCCTGCCCAAGCGCAACCATGGCTGCACGACGCACCTTTTCGTTGTTGAGGGGCGGGTGCAGGAAATTGAACCGCAAGATGAACTGGTTGCCTGCGGGCTGCGCGTCTATCAATTGAATATCAGGGTTGGCTCGCAGCGAGGCGTACTGCTCAAACGCCGGCGCCTCCATGATGTCCGCCTCCCCATTGAGCAGCGCGTTGATCTGAGTCTGCGCATCCCGGATGAACAACCACTCGACCCGGTCCACATACACATTCTTCGCGCCGGCCGTTCCCGAAGGCGGCTCAGCGCGCGGCTTGTACTTGACGTTCTTCAAGAAAACCGCTTTGTCGCCGGGCCGGAACTCATCCGCCTTGAAGACATACGGCCCAGAGCCGGTGAACTCCTTGATCTGCACGTCGCCGGGCGTATCGGCGATCCTCTTGGGCATGATGAATGGAACGTTCGAAGATGGCTTGCCGAGCGCTTCGAGCACGAGCCCGAAGGGCCGCCGCAGCCGAAGCACGAACATCTTGTCGCTAGGCGTTTCGTACCGCTCGATCGCTTGCGCCAACTGACCGCCGAAGGTGTCTCGGCTCGCCCAGCGCTTCAGAGAGGCCACCACATCCTCGCTCGTGACCGGCTTGCCGTCGTGGAACACGAGTCCGTCTCGCAATGTGAACGTCCACACGTTCTGGTCCGGGGAGACCGTCCACTTACCCACCATCTGCGGCTGGATTCGGCCGTGCACATCGGTCCCGAACAAGGTGTCGAAGACCATGTAGCCGAAGTTGCGCGAAATGTAGGCGGTGGTCCAGATGGGGTCCAGCACCGTCAGGTTCGTTGTCGGAACGATGCGCAACGTGCCGCTCTGGGCTGATGCAGTTCCCGCCGCGGGGACCGCGATGGTCAGGAAGACAATGGCCGCCGCACGACGCATTCGGGCCACGCGGTTGACGAGGGAACCAGTGACGATTGCTGCTTTCATCGGAGTGTCCTCTATCGGGTCGTCGAGATTCGGCTAATCCCGGAGCAGCGCGTATTGAGCCAGGGTTCGTCTGGAATGTATATGTACAGTTGATCCGCGCTGACATAGAACAGTTGCTATCCAACAGGGTCGCGGCACGGGAGTACGTGTACGATCAGACATCGACGCACGAACGCCGCCGAACATGATCTCTATCGACCGAGACTCGGGTATCCCCCTAGTGCAGCAGATCCTCGACGCGATTGCGCAGAAGATCCAGAGAGGAATCTTGCAGATAGGGAGTCGACTGCCGTCCGTACGCGAGTTGGCACGTCAGGCCGGAGTCAGCACGATGACCGTCACCAATGCGTACGCACGCTTGGTCGCCGACGGATATATACAGTCGAAGCGTGCCAGCGGCTACTACGTTTCCCAGTATGCGACACAGGGGCGGCGCACTTACGTCGCCCGCACTCACGTGGATTCGCAGTGGCTGATCCGTCGCGTCTTTGAGGATGACGCCTCACTGGTCAACGCCGGAGCAGGCTGGATTCCGCCCGAATGGCTCCAGACCGATGCCGTGCGCCATGCGATGGCCGTGCTATCGCGCAAGCGCGGTACCTGGCTGACGCGCTACGGCGTCCCTCAGGGCTATCTACCGCTGCGACAACGGATCCAGCGCATGCTTGCGTCCCGATCCATCGAGGCGCCACCGCACCAGATCCTGCTCACACAAGGTGCATCCCACGCATTGGCCCTTGCAGCCCGGACCATTTTGCAGCCAGGCGACACCGTACTCGTCGACGATCCCGGCGCGGCCAACCTCTTTGAGATGCTGCGTGCCGAACGCGTCCGGATGATTGGTGTTGAACGAGGCATCGATGGACCTGATTTGGGTGCGTTGCAGGCGCTCGCGCAGCGCCACCGCCCAACGGCCTTCTTTGTGATGTCGACGCTGCACAACCCGACCGGACTGAGTTGCTCGCCGTCCAACGCATATCAGATTCTTCAGATAGCCGAGCAATGCGGCTTCCACATCATTGAGAACGACACCATGGCCGGTCTTGAACCGCCAGGGTCCATCTCGCTCGCCAGTTTGGACGGCTTGAGGCGGGTTACCTACGTCGGCGGTTTTTCCAAAGTGCTCTCGGCGAGTCTGCGCGTCGGCTTCATAGCGGCAGGCGAGGCCATCGTCGAGAGGCTGGTCCATGCGAAGATGACTCACGGCCTGACCAGTTCTGAGGTGAACGAGCGCTTGGTGGCCGAGGTGCTCGCGGATACGCACTCCCAGCGCCAAGTCTCGCGCCTCGCCCAGCGCCTGGCGCAAGCGCAGGCGGTTGTGCATGCGGGGCTCGCCAACGTAGGCATAGAGGTATTCGGGCAACCCCAGGGTGGAGTCTGCCTCTGGGCACGGCTGCCCGATTCCGACGCCGACGCTGCCGATACGGCCCAGCGAGCTCTAGCAGCAGGCCTCCTGCTGGCGCCTGGTCACTTGTTTCGTCCGGTCCAGCGGCCGTCGCCGTGGCTACGCTTCAACGCGGTGTATGCGGACAATCCGCAGCTTTATGCGTTCCTGAAGTCCGAAGTTGGTGCGAGGAAGAGTCAAGAACGGGCACGCCCCGCTCGCACTGCTCGGGCAACTGCTACCGAGCGGCTCAAGAGCGGGGGCGGGAAGGACGGCCCGTCTCGCTGACCCACGGTAAGCGGTCGACAACCGCGTCCTTGAGCCCCGTGATGTCAGGGGGTGTATGGAAGGGAACTGACGCGACGGTTGGTCGTGGGCCACAAGCGCGACGGTCGATGCGTGTACCACGAGCAGACCAAAGTCGACCTGGTGGCTTGACACCGCCAAATGGCAGTTCACATGGTGGCGTGTGTATTTCAGGCGATCGCGGACACCCGTTTCAGCCGATGGCGGACAGCATTTCAAATGATCGCGGACAGTGTTTCACGTTGAAGGCGGACAGCGTTTCAGCGTGATTGCGGACAGTTTGGA